>Ga0247782_1000630_pt1 | contig 12903 bp, 1 predicted proteins | sample UWRJL019104C5_FD_179928 | JGI IMG/M metagenome (GOLD analysis project Ga0247782, IMG submission 179928) | Plant litter microbial communities from Arlington Agricultural Research Station in Wisconsin, United States - UWRJ-L019-104C-5 | ecosystem: Environmental > Terrestrial > Plant litter >...
AGTAAATAATATTTTTTTACTAAGTAATTATAGCTTTTTTTTATTATAATATTACTAAATTATTTTATTTAAAATATAACTTTTTAGTTTTTTTTTTATATTTATTTACTAACTTTTTTAAATTAGTTAAATGCTTTAATAGTTTTTAAGTATTATATTTTATTAGCTACCTTTTTTATTTTATTAAGTACTTTTGTTTTTTTTAATTGTTTTTATGCTATATAATATTTTTAATAGCTTATTTATTTTATTTATTTTTTAAGTTTAGTAATTTTACTTGCTTGCTAATTTTTTTATAATTATTTTATAACTTTAATAATAATATAAAAAATATTTTATATACTTTTATATATTTTTTTAGCAACTAAATATAATATGCTTACAATTTAATTTTTTTTAAAACTTTTGCTTTAATATAAGTAAGTGCTAGCTTTTTTTTATATTTAAAACAAAAGTGCGTAGTTAATAGCTTTATAATATTTTTAATATTATATTGCTTAGGTATATAATATTTATTATAGTACTTTTATATAATTTTTATTACCTTTTTTTAATATTTACGTAGTACTTTTTATATTGCATCTATTTTTTATAGCTGTTTTTTTATTTTTTAAACCTTAAACTAAAGCTATTTTAGCATATATTTAATAATTTTTAAGTAATAACTATATAAAGCTTTAAATAATAAGTAACTTATAATTATATATTAATTATTATTATATATAAACTTAGCTTTAAGTAATACTTTTGCTTACTTTGCTAGCTTATTAATAGTATATATTTATAAGTACTTTTTTAATATTTAATATACTTTTTTTATTTAATTATTAGTTTATAAGTGCTATGCAGTTAATAGTTTTTTGTAAATTTTTTGCTTATTACAAAATTTTTTTTAAAACTTGCTAATAATAAGCTTGTTTTTATTGCTTACTATATTTTTTAGCAATTTAAATTAGCATTTTATTTTTTTATAAAGTATAGCTATAAGTTTAGCTATATTTAGCGTTTTTATTATAAGTTTAAATAAAGCTATTTTTATAAAGTAGTTAATAATTATTAAAATTATATTATATATTAAATTATTAGCTTTAGTATAAAGTAAAAACTTTATAATAAAGTTTAAGCTAATTTTTTATTATAGTTAATTTAGTAGCAAAAATATTTATAGTTTTTTAAATAGCTTATATTTTAGTTTTTTAGTTTTTTTGCACTTTATATATATAGCAATATATTTGCAAACGCTTTAATTTAACTTTTTTTAATAAAACTTTTTTTATAAAAGTTTAGCTATTTTATTACTTTTTATATAGCTAGCTTTTAAGTTATTATAATGCTAGTATATTAGTTATTTAACTAGCGCTGCTTAAGCTAAAATAACTAGTTTTTTTTAAAAATATAATACTTTTTAATTATTAATATAATATTTTTTATATGTTTTAGCTTATTAGCATATAATTTTTGTTAACTTAATAAGTATTAAATTTTTAGTTTATAGTTTTTTAATTATTTTATAAAATTGTTTTAATATATTTAATTTAAATACTATTTTGTTTTAAGCTAACTCTTTTGCTATAAAATATAAAACATATTAGTTATAAATAATAGTTTTAGCGCTTTTTTTATTTTTTTAAAGCGTATTTTTTAACTTTTTAGTAATTTATTTTGCTAACTAAATTATTACTATAATTTGTGCTATATACAATTAATAAGTTAAGCATATATATTAGTGCTTTTTATTTTTTTCTTTTTAAAAGTTTTTTATAATTATATAGCAAAAGTTTAAAATTAAATTAGCATATAGTTTTACTATTTATTTTTTTATTATAAAGTATTTTTTTAGGTATAGTTTTAATAATATTATTTAAGCAGTTTAAATATTTTATATTAATACTTTTTGCTTTTTATTTTTTAGTTTTTGCTATTATACTATAATAGTTTAAACTTTTTTTAGCAGTTTGCTAAATAGCTAAAGTTTTTTTTAAAGTATAAAAATTATATTTTTATACTTTATTTTTTTTGCTATATAATTAAGCTTTTATAATAGTTTGTTTGCTAAATTTAAAATGCTTAAGTAATATTTAATATTAAAATTAAACTAAGCTAGTTTATATATTTAGTATGCTAACCTTTTTTAAAAATTATATGCTAGCAAATTAATAATTTTTTATAATGCTATATAGTTTATTTAAACTATAAAAAGCTTATTTATGCTTTTAAAATATTAGCGCTAATGCTTATAGCTTTTAACTATTGCTAAAAGTTTTTATTAGCTAGTAGTTTAATATATTTTTATATTTATTAGTTTATATAACTAATATATTACTAGCTACTATTATTTTTTATATAGTTAAAATAAAATGCTTAAAATAGCTTTTATTAACATATTTATTTTTATTTTTATTAAAAGTTTATTGTTTTAATATTAAAAAATAGTTGTTAATATAAATGCTTTTTTAAAGCTTTTAAAAGCTTGTTTTATTTTTTTAGTTTATTTAAATAAATAGTTATGCTTATTTTGCTTTTTTAGCAATGCTATAATTAATATAATAATTTTAAAGTACTTAGCAATAAACTTTTTATAAAAGTTTGCAAATTTTAAAAATACTTAAATATTATATACTAACTTAAAAAACTTTTATTTTTAAATTATAGCAACATTTTATAAGTTTATTTTAATACTTTTAATAGTAATAATAAACTTTAAAAATTTTATTTTTATTTTAAAAAACTTATACTTTAATAGTTTAATAAATAAGTTATACTGCTTTAAGTGCTTATAAACTAATTAAAAATGCTTATAATATTATTTTTTATTATTTAAAAATATAATAATATTATTTAAATAAACTATATAAATATAATTTATTAGCTTTATTAATACTTTATATATATAGCTTTAAAATATAGCTAGTATATTAGTTAGTTTAAAAAATATAATAATATACTTAAAGTGCTTATATTATATTTAAAAAGCAGTTTTTTATTAATTGCTAGCTTTAATATATATTTTATAATATATATTTTTTAAATCTAACTTAAAAAATATTTTAGTAAACGTTAAGTAATTTATAACTTTAAATATAAGTAGTAAAAAATATTTATTTTTTATTATAATTTTATTTAGTTTTTAATAATTAATACAAAGCTTTATTATACTATTTTTTTTAGCTATAAATAAAATTAGCACGCTTAAATTAGCTTATAATTAGCAAATTTTGCTTGTTTACAAATTTTTTTTTAAATATTTTTTAAATACTTTTTTTTAAGCTTTTAAAGTTAAATAAATTAGCTTAAATAGTACTTTAGCTTTTTTAATTAAATTAATTAAATACTTTGCTTTTTTTAATATAAAATTTTTTTTATAGCTTTTTTAAAGTATAGTTAGTAAAAGCTTTTTAAATATGCTAGCAAGTTAATAATAGTATTTATAAGCTTATTACTATTAATTTTAAAAAAAAAAAGCTTTTTTTTTAACTTTATATTAATAAAGTTTATAATATATGCTTATTTGCTGCTAACTACTTTGCTTACAAAGTTTTTAAAGTTAACTTTTTTAATATTACTAAAATATTATATTATAAAAGCTATATTTAAAATAATGCTTAAGCAGCTTATATTTAGCTTTAATAATAATAACTTAAAAATATTAAGCTTTTTTTTTATAATATAAAATATTTAAGTAAAAACTTTTATTTAGCTTTTTATATTAACTATTTAAAAAATAGCTTTATATACTTTATAATACTATAACATTTTTTTACTTAGCTTTATAAGCTTTAAAATAAAAATTATTGCTTTTTATAAGCATTTTTTAGCTAAGTTTTTATAAACTATATTAACTTACACTTTTATATTTATATTTATAATAATTTTTTTTTTTTTAGCGTTTGCTATTTAATAAAATTATAGCTACCTTTTTAAAAAGTTTTTTTAAACTAAATGCTTTAAAAGTTTTTATTAAAGTAAATTAAATATATTATTTTACTTTAGCTTAGCTTTTGCCTTTTTTTTTTTTAATTTTAAGCTAAATTAGGTAGCAGTTATATTTTAAACTTTGCTTTTTAGCTTTTTTAGCATTGCTAATTATTATTTAGCTGCTAGCTGCTTACTTTATAGTTTAAATTAATAATTTATAGCTATATATTTTAGCTTACTATAATTATAACATTTAAGCGTTTTTTTGCTTACTTATAATAACTTGCTTTAGTTATTATTTATATATTAATTTTTTGCATTTATAGTGCAGCTTTAAGCTAAGCTTTATGCTTTTGCTTTTAAGTTATTTATATTTTGCTTATTTTTTAATAAGCTATTAAAAAGCATACGCTTTTTATTATTTTTAGCTTTTTTATTAATATTTTGCTAAATACTTTATTACTGCTTAGCTTTATTTAATATTAAAACTACGTTTTTAAAAGTTATTTTTTATTTAATTAAAACTTGCTTAAAGCTTAGCTAAAGTTTATACTAGTAATTAAAAGCTAATTATAAATTATTTTTAAACTAGCAATAGCTTTTTAGCTTGCGCACTAAAATTTGCTATTATAAAAAAAAATTTTTAAAGTTTTATTTTTGTTTTAAAATAGTTTATATAACTACTTTTTAAAAGTTTTTTTAAATAGCTTAAAATTTACGTTTTTTTACTAAATAAACTTTTAAAAGTTTTTAAGTATTGCTTTATTTTTTAAGTTCTTATAATTTAATATTTTATAATATACTTGCTAGTTAGTTTATAAATCTTACTTTACTTAAATTAATGCTTAAGTTATTTAAATAAGGTTTAATTAACTAAGCTTTTGTTTATTACTTTTTTTAATTATAAATATTTAATTTTTAATTTTTATAGTAGTAGCTTTTTATTTAAGCTGCTTATAGTTATATATAAGTGCTTTAGTATTATTTTTTGCTTTTAGCTTTTGCTTTTTTGCTAGCAATTATAATAACTAGCTAGTTTAAGCTATTATAGCTACTGCCTATACTAGCAATTTATTATGCTTTGCAAATCTGCTTTTATAGTACTACAAATATAATTACAATTAGCTTAAAGTTTAATTAGCTAAACAATTACGTTTTAGCTAATACAAACTTTAACTTTTTTGTTTTTATAAACTTTTATATTAGCTATTTAAGTTATTTAGCTTTAATAATTTAAAGTTTTTTTTATTAAATATTATAAGCTTTAAGCTTATAAGCTATTTAATATTTAAGTTATTATTTATATTTAACTTATTTAAGCAAAGTTTTAATTTAGCAATAGCTGTTTGCTTAATAGTTATAAATTTTATAAGTAGTACTTTTTATTTAAATATTATATTATAATTATTAAATATAAAAATAAAAAAGTATAAGCTTTAAAGCTTAGTACGTTATAAGGTAATATGCTAGATTTTAAAAAGTAGCTATAAAAAATTCCTTTTATTTAGTATGCTAATTGTATGTGGCTGCAAGGCTTTATTAGGCCTTTAGCTAATTCTTAGGGAGCGGTTGCTGTAGTATGTACTAAGGTACGTACTCCATAGGTGCGTGCTGCAAGTACGTACCTAGTGGCGGCTTCCCTGTTACATAAGCAAAGTATTAATTAAGTTTAATATTTTAATTAATATATAAATAGTTATATAAAAAGCATATAACGTATCCTACAGGTCAATTGCACACCCGGGTCGATTGCACACTTTTTTTCTTATACAAAAAACGTCCGTGCGCAACATTATAACTTAACCAATACTAATGCTATAATAATATCAATAGTACCAGTTAATTTTTAACTAAATAATAAGTTTAAATATAATTTTTTTATATTTATAGTATTTTTATTTCGCAAGTTATTAAGCAATACGCTAAGCAAGGATTATATTATAGTACAAATACTATAATACTATATAACTGGTTTAATATATAAGTAATTAAAATAAAAAAAATACTACTAGATTCTGTATTTTAATAGAAATCTAATGGTTATATTTTTATTATTGTACGACTAAAATTGATAGAGTTATAAATTTACGCACAGCCCCTTTTGCCAAGATCTTTTTAATAATCCTTGTTTATTTACGACCTTGATAACCTTCTAAATAAAAATACCATAAATATAAAAAAATCATATTTAAACTCGTTATTTAGTTAGGAATCGACTGGTACTATTGATATTGTTATAGCATTAGTATTGGCCAAGTTATAATGTTGCGCACGGACGTTTTTTATATGAGAAAAAAATTGTGCAATCGACCCGGGTGTACAATTAACCTGTGGGATACGTTATATATATATATTTTTAATTTTTATATTTTGCTATTATATTTTATATAAAAATAAACTATTTTTAATATTTAAATAAATTTTTATATAAAACGTGCTAATAATTAATTTAATAATTAAAACATATTATAAAAGCTAGTTATTATTATATAAAAATAAAAATTTAGTTTTTACTAATATATTTTTATTATATAACTTTAATAATTAATTAGCTATATTTTTAATATTACTATGCTTAAATAAAAATAATTATATAATAAAGTTAAATATATATTATATAATAGCTTGCTTTTTAAATTTAATAAGTTTTTAATTATTAATAAACCTATTAAATATTATTATATAACTATATTTTTAGTTAAAAAAGGTTATATATAATATATTATAAATTTTAGCTACGTATTAAATACTTAGTTTTAAGTTTATATAAAGCGCTTAAAGTGTAAAAATAGTATTAAACTTTTTTTAAAAACCTATTATAATAGGTAGTAAAAATATAATAAATTAAAAGTTATGCGTACAAAAGTAAAAAAAAGTGTTAAATATAGCCAGGTATTAAATATAGCCGTAGAATATATTATATACTTTAATAAATAAAGCTATTTAATTATAAAAAAAGTTTTTAAATATAAAGTTAGTAAAGTATTATAAAAGCTTAACGTATCCCACGGCCATATTTAACACCCGGCCATATTTAACACTTTTTTTCCTATATAAAAAACGTCCGTGCGCAACTTTATAACTTGGCCAATACTAATGCTACAATAATATAAATAGTATCAATCGATTTGTAACTAAATAACAAGATCAAATATAATTTTTTTATATTTATAGTATTTTTATTTAGCAAGTTATTAAGTAATACGCTAAGCAGAGATTATATGATTTTTAACAAGGATTATATTATAGTACAAATATTATAATAATATATAACTTATTTAATATTAAAGTAATTAAATTAAAAAAAAATACTGCTAGATTTTTTATTTTAATAGGAATCTAATGGTTATTTTTATATTATTGTACGATTAAAATTGATAAAGTTATAAATTTACGCACGGACTTTTTTGCCAAGATTTTTTTAATAATCCTTGCTTATTTAATGCCTTAATAACTTGCTATATAAAAATGCTATAAATATAAAAAAATCATATTTGATCTTGTTATTTAGTTAGGAATTAACTAGTACTATTTATATTATTATAGCATTAGTATTGGCCAAGTTATAAAGTTGCGCACGAACGTTTTTTGTATAGGAAAAAAAGTGTTAAATATGACCGGGTGTTAAATATGGCCGTGGGATACGTTATTATATTAACTATATAATCAAAAAATTAATATAATAATAAATATTTTATTTTAAAAAATAATTAACTTTTTAATAAATTAAATAAATAAAAAATTAAAATATTAAATTATTATTATTATTAACGTATCCTATGGGTTAATTGCACACTTTTTTTCCTATATAAAAAACGTCCGTGCGCAATATTATAACTTGACCAATACTAATGCTATAATAATATAAATAGTACTAGTTAATTCCTAACTAAATAACAAGTTAAACTATGATTTTTTTATATTTATAGTATTTTTATTTGGTAGGTTATTAAGGTTGTAAATAAATAAGGATTATTAAAAAGATCTTAGCAAAAAAGGCCGTGCGTAAATTTATAACTCTATTAATTTTAGTCGTACAATAATAAAATAATTACTATTAGATAGCTATTAAAATAAGAAATTTAATAGTATTTTTTTTATTTTAATTACTTATATATTAAACCAGTTATATAGTAATATAGTATTTATACTATATAATCCATGCTAAAAATTATATAATCCTTGCTTAGCATATTGCTTAATAACTTGCTAAATAGAAATACTATAAATATAAAAAAATTATATTTAAACTCATTATTTAGTTAGGAATTAACTAGTACCATTTATATTATTATAGCATTAGTATTGGTTAAGTTATAATGTTACGCACGGACGTTTTTTGTATGGGAAAAAAAGTGTGCAATTGACCCGGGTGTGCAATTAACCCATAGGATACGTTAAACTAAAAAATAAAAAAAATTAAATTTAAACTAACTATTAACTTTATAATAAAAAATTATTAAATAATTATATTATTTTTTTATTAATATTTTATATAACAACTAACTAATTTAATAATAAAAATAAAATATAAAATAAAAATTTTATTAACTATAGTAAGCTAGTAAATTAATGCACTTAGCAAAGTGATAGCTAGGCAATTAAGGCTTAGCTAAAACTGGCTGGAGTGGGTTAGAATAGGCCGAGATTAGCCGTATTTATATTAGACCATTATAAACCATTATAGTTGGTCCGGGACCATTCTTACTCATCCTAGCTGAATACAACAACATTGACCATATTGCTCGTGGCGTGTGTAACTCTACATATCACCTCATTGGATCTATCACTCCAGGTAAAGCCTAGCCTATGGGCGCCTGCTAAGCACCCATGCTTACGTGTTAGGCGCTTAAAACTTGGGCTTGGGTTTTTAGCAGGCCCTCAAGCTGTCAGATATAAGCAATATCATGCAGTTGGTTATGTTCGGTAATCTATTAATGTTCTTGTTATGTTGCAGTGACACGTCTATCAGCCCAATTTGTATGTAGGGCCCGGTACTGGTCTGAACATGGGTTCGTTATCTACTTCCCATTTGGTTGATATACCGCAGAAGGCCATAACCCTTATATTTGACAGCCTTAATTGTACCCAGCTTGCTCCTGAAGTCACGGGAAGCGCCGCAGTGTCTTCTGCGATGACCACGGGGCTCTAAAACACACTAGACAAGCATCTCCCAAGAGCCCATCTCCGGAGGGATGGCACCGGCACCAGTTACGGAGGACTTTTACATGGTCCTTGAAATAGACCAAACTGCTACGGCCGAGCTAGTTACCCGATCTTATAGGCGACTAGCGCTGAAGCACCATCCGGATCGAAATACGGAACGGGATAGTACTGCAGCTTTCCAACTGGTATGTCAATCGTCCGGGGCCACGCTACTTCTTTCTCGATCATTTAACACTTTGTGATATGCTAAAATCAAACATTTAAGCTCGGACAAGCCTACGAGACATTAAAGGACGAAAGCAAACGCCGAGCTTATGATCTCATCTACCCCTCCATTAAACGGGGGCGCCCCCATCCTCAAACCGCACAATCGAATCGTCCGCCTCCTGCCTCTAATCCTCAATCAAGAGTACATAGCGAAGCGGCGCAAATCAACGCACTTCAGAAGTCGAGGCAAGATCGTCAAGCACTATGGCGGACTAAGAAGAATGCCTTCGGCTCCTCGATTTTCGAACTAAGAAGAGATATTCAGCGGTTGGAGAAAGAAATCCAGAACTTGGATGGTATTGTAGCTGCCGAGGCGGCGGAAGAGGCACGGAAGAATAGTTGGGGGGCGTGGTTGTTATCACCAATATACAAGCGGGCAGAAGTCAGCGAGGAAAAAGAACAGAAGGAGAGGTTGAGGCAGGAGAGAAGAATTACGAAAGATATGAAGGAGAGGCGCCTAGATTGGAAAAAGGCTGACTTGGAGAAACAGGAAAGCCTATTAAATAAGGGGCAGGAGGAGGTCGATGCCGCAGATCTAGTTGATGACCGGAAGATACGAGCACTTCAGAACATAATATCTGCCAGAGAAGCTCGGGAGAGGCAGGAGAGAGAAAGGGCACAAAGAGAGCAACAGGCAAAGATTTGGAAACAGCAGCAAGAGCAGAGGGAGAAACAGGAGCGAGAAGCGGCAGAAGCGCTGAGAAAACGACAGGCAGAAGAGCGAGCGGCGGCACAGAAACAACAAGAGGAACAGGCAAAGATTTGGAAACAGCAGCAAGAGCAGCGGGAGAAACGGGAGCGAGAAGCGGCAGAGGCGCTGAGAAAAAGACGGGCGGAAGAGCGAGCGGCGGCACAGAAACAACAAGAGGAACAGGCCGGGAAACGGCAAAGAAGAGTCGATGATGAACAGTATCCCTTTACATTTCAGGGAAGCTGCGGCCACTACGGCTGGTGGCCAAAAGTACAAGGCCGCACAGCATGCCCGGAGTGCCACGATATTTGGACTTATCTGCTGAAGTGCCCGGGCTGTAAGATGAAGGCTTGTCCGAAATGTCAGCATGCGATACGTCAGAGGAGGAATCCTAGGCGCCCCTGATGTTGAGAGCTTCGACTGAGGATGTTTGTACGCCTACTTCTCGGGTCATGAAGCCAAGCACAATAAGTAAACTTATGGGTTTCGATTTCGGCGTTGAACTGAGGAACACGTTCTTTCCAGAACAGCTAGTGGCAGCTAGTCCCATGTCACAGGCTAGTAAGATCGGGAGCTCGAGCCACGATGGCCCAAGCTCTTAGATTGACTATGCCCTCGTTTTAACAAGGGTTATCTTTCCTAAAAGTTGCCATACATTTCTCTGGGGGCCCGATTAAAAAAAAAAACTAGCCGTTTCTAGTAATGCTAAGCCAATGCCAAACCCATGCCAAGTTCTCTTGGAGCTCGAAAGCCAAGGCAAAGGTGTAAAGGCAAGGTCCTTAACCTGGCCCAGCACCAGACAAGCTCTAGCCATAGGCCCAAGCCCTACCCAGCCACGACCTACAAAGCCGTAATATAAGGAAACACCTTACAAAGCCATACTATAAGGCATTGCAAGGCCATACTATAAGGCATTGCAAGGCCATACTATAAGGCCATGCAAGGCCGTACTACAAGGCCTTGAAAAGCCGTACTATAAGTAAGGCCTTGTAAAGCTATACTATAAAATGTTGCAAGGCCATACTATAAAATATTATAAAGCTATATTATAAAGCCTTGCAAAGCTATATTATAAAATATTAATAATAATATATTATATAACTATTATATAATTAAAGTTAATAATGTTATAAATTTATATATAAACCTTTTTGCTAATATTTTTTTTATAATCCTTGCTTATTTAATATTTTAATAACTTGCTAAATAAAAATATTATAACTAAATATAAAAAAATTATTTTTAAACATTTTATTTAGTTATAAATTTAATAGTACTATTTATATTATTATAACACTAGTATTAGCTAAGTTATAAAGTTGCGCATAAACATTTTTTATATTAAAAAAAAACAGTGTGCAATTAATCTATATAATACGTACGTATAAAAAGGCACCGCAAGTGCTAAAGCCTTTTATATATAGATTAAATAAGCCTTATGTATAAAGGGGACATACTTTCCCTAAGGACCGACCGTTAGAAAGGTACGTACCGCTTGCGCAGGCTTGCTAAAGGCAAGCCAAGGATTAGCCAAAGGCCTAATAAGGCTTTATGGCCACACACAATTAGCATACCAAATAAAAGTAATCTTTTATAGCTACTTTTTAAAATTTAGTATATTACCTTATAATATACTAAGACTTAAACTTTATACTTTTTTATTTTTATATTTAATAATTATAATATAATATTTAAACAAAAAGTATTATTTGCAAAATTTATAACTATTAAGCAAATAGCTATTACTAAATTAAAATTTTGCTTAAATAAGTTAAATATAAGTAATAATTTAAATATTAAATAGCTTATAAGCTTAAAGCTTATAATATTTAATAAAAAAAACTTTAAATTATTAAAACTAAATAACTTAAATAGCTAGTATATAAGTTTATAAAAATAAAAAAGTTAAAGTTTATATTAGCTAAAATATAATTACTTAGCTAATTAAACTTTAAACTAATTATAATTATATTTATAGTACTATAAAAGCAAATTTATAAAGCATAATAAACTATTAGTATAAATAATAGTTATAATAGCTTAAACTAGCTAATTATTATAACTGCTAGCAAAACAATAACAGCTACAAGCAAAAAATAATATAAAAGTATTTATATATAATTATAAGCAGCTTAAACAAAATATTATTATTATAAAAATTAAAAATTAAATATTTATAATTAAAAAAAGTAATAAGTAAAAGCTTAGCTAACTAAACTTTATTTAAATAATTTAAATATTAACTTAAATAAAATAAAATTTATAAACTAACTAGTAAGCATATTATAAAATATTAAATTATAAAAACTTAAAAAATAAAGTAATACTTAAAAACTTTTAAAAGTTTGTTTAGCAAAAAAATATAAATTTTAAGCTATTTAAAAAAACTTTTAAACAATAGTTATATAAACTATTTTAAAGCAAAAATAAAACTTTAAAAAAAAAATTTTATAATAGCAAGTTTTAATATATAAGCTAAAAAGCTATTACTAGTTTAAAAATAATTTATAATTAGCTTTTAATTATTAATATAAATTTTAGCTAAGCTTTAAGTAAGTTTTAATATTAAATAAAGCTAAGCAGCAATAAAATATTTAGTAAAATGCTAATAAAAAAGCTAAAAATAGCAAAAAGCATATACTTTTTAATAGCTTATTAAAAAATAAGCAAAGTATAAATAATTTAAAAATAAAAGCATAAAGCTTAGCTTAAAGCTGTACTATAAATATAAAAAACTAGTATATAAATAATAACTAAAACAAGTTATTATAAGCAAGCAAAAAAACGTTTAAATATTATAATTATAATAAGCTAAAGCATATAGCTATAAATTATTAATTTAAACTATAAAATATAATTACTAC
>Ga0247782_1000631_pt1 | contig 12881 bp, 9 predicted proteins | sample UWRJL019104C5_FD_179928 | JGI IMG/M metagenome (GOLD analysis project Ga0247782, IMG submission 179928) | Plant litter microbial communities from Arlington Agricultural Research Station in Wisconsin, United States - UWRJ-L019-104C-5 | ecosystem: Environmental > Terrestrial > Plant litter >...
AGGAAGTATCGAGATATACTACTAGGCTCAAGGCGGTTATCATTCACTTATGAGGGAACAGACGAACAGACTGAGGAAAGCCACTTACCGCCGCATCATTAAAAGCGTAGTCCAGAGTCCGAGAGGCAGATTCTGACCAGCCATCATTATCTACCCAGCCATGGTCCAAATAACTAGTCAAGCCCGCCCTAGCTTCATATGGTGTATTGGGTTCTCGATCGTAGTAGAGCAGTTCCGTGTCTCTTTCAGGAGGCACATAGGCGTCCTTTCGAACGGCATGCCACGCCTTGCTGATATTAAAAGACCGAAAGCCGCGGGAAAGGGCGTTAGAGAGGACGACGTCCGCATTTGTGGCAATCATAATGTTTGTCTCGACCATGTTTGCCCACATGGGCAGCCGACCACTCCAGTCAAAGATGTCCAGAAGTGATCTCATCATCCCATTTACACGTTCAGGCGCGAAGAGTGTAAGAAGAGAGTGCTCTGCTCTGTACGTGTCCCAGATCGACCATGACTGGTAGTAAGACTCATTACTGATGTGGATGCTGTCGGTATAGCCGTTATAGAACGCGCGGGGCGAGTCAGCGTGGCTGTCGGTGGGCTCCGAATAGTCGTTTGGGTACTGCAATGCGTGATAAAGCCCTGTGTACCATATAGTTCTTTGATCATGATACACGTCAGTGTCATTGGTACCCTCGATGGTAACTCGACCAAGCTTCTCCAGCCATGCTGCCTTCGCCTTTCCTACAGTCTCGTCGAATGTAGTGCCATCAGGAATCTCTATGTCCAGATTCTTCCTGGCTTGCTCGACACTGACAAAAGAAATACCGGTGCGAACTTCGACTCGGTTGGCATTGGCATCAAACCGAACATATGCTCCAAGATCTTCTCCGGAAGCCCTTCGGGTCCCTTCGGACACGTCTCGCGCAGAAGTTGTGCCATATGACTTGAAAGGCTGCGAAAACCTAGACACGAAGTAGCCCCTAAATTTGGTGGGTTTGTCTGGTCCGAGCAAGTAGTCTTGTCGTTGGGGGTTGTAACCGGATATTTCCCGTCTCTGCGGATCAATCTCAACGTGACCGGTCCAATTCTGGCGGGTTACCTGAACGAAGACATATGGATCATCGCGTTTACAATCAACAGAACTTGGGCGCACGTCCTCGTAATCGAGCCTCAGATAGCCAGTGTGAGATAATGCGCTCATGGCAACTCTTATAGAACGTTGGAAGTGTTTCGGTTCATTAGATCTTTTTCGTGTCCGGCCATTCGCACCTTCACGAACATCACCGGGTACCTGGCCCGCCCCTCCTGGAACAGGCCCCTCGCCAGCAGCAGCTTCGGTGAGATCCCAGTCATGCTCCCCCTCTGTATCTGCATCTAAAATAGCCTCGTACACATAGGCAGTGCTTCGTTCGTCTTCCTTGTGGATTGTAAGACCGCGTTGCTCAAATGCGGGCTTAATCTCGTCGGTCCAGCCAGGCATGAGTACAGTCTGCCCCAGTTCTCCCATCCAGATAGCTGGCTGATGAGTTGCTTGGAACCCATGCACAAAGGGGTCACCGTCGTGATAAGGGACTTGCGAGATGTAGTTCTCTCGCGTCTGGGCCGTCCACCGAGTCATTCCAAAGGGGACGCCCACCGAGGGGATCATGCCTCCGTTATCATTTGGCGACGTCCCATATGTACCGATGTGGGGGTTTACATATTTCAATACTCCAGCGTCCTCATGGTAGCGGGAACTTGACGGCCGGCCATTACGTTGCGGTGCTCCAATAGGCCCACTGGGATATGCCAAACTCAAGCCAGATTGTAGGCAGCTGCCCAGCCATATCGTGATCAGTTTTGTTGGGAGTCTCATAATGAGAAATAAAGCGGCGATGTCTCATGTGCTGCAGATGTCAAGTGCAGGTCGCTGCGAGCGAAAAACTCAACATCCGTTGAAAGTGGACACAGACTTGAAGATTTTTTTTCACAGGATGTACTGGGCCCTTAACCACTTGTGATGCTGGTTGCACAGGTCGGCATAATTAGGGGCCTTGGAAGAGCTCACTAACTAGTAACTAGGTCGAGCTCGAAGCATCCTTCAGCGAAGATCCGCGGGGGTGAATCCGGGGTAATTGGCAACGAGAGACTGAGCGGGGGAAATTAAACGTTGCAGCCCCGTAGAAATTAGAGAAGGTACTCTAGAGAGAGGGCTATGAAATTGATATGCGAGCCAAATGCCCCCCTCAAGCTCCCCTCACCAGTCGACTTCGAACGCTTCCCCTTCGCCTTCCGTTTTCGAATGTGCTTAAAAGTGCTTACATAATGGCGGCTCGGCTGTTGACACCCGTGAAATGTAAGTGCGTAAGTAGACGTGAACGCTTCAATCCCTTACCTATTATATATATTCACAACATCTCTACCGAGTTCCTAGGAAGAAAGGCAGAAATACATTTATTAACTTACGAAGCCCAATGACATATGATGGAATCGGAGTGGTTGGGCCGTTTTGGCCAGCCAGTTCCGATGATTGCCTACTCCATGCCAGCGAAAACAACTCATCGCTAGTAGCGAGCGAAGACCAGACTAAAGCGGATAAATAACAACTGTGATCTCGGTCTTTAGCCTTGAAAAGATCGTGAGAAAGGAAAATCACAGTGTAAAATAATCGTGTCGACACGGAATTGTCCGAAGGGTCTGTGGTCCTCGGCCGTAAGGACGGACATAAGCGCGGCTTATTCGGGAATAGGCGGAGGTCTCGTTCGCGTGTTCACTGACTTGCCGTCTGGAAAAGAGGGCGACTTCTACCGGCACTCACTCTTAAATTGTCTCATCCGGCCCTTTTTCGAGGCGCTTACATGCGAGGTAGTAATGGATGAAGAACCCCATCGGCGCCGAAGACGGCCTGCACTATCCTGTCTCCCTTGTAGGCGACGGAAGATTAAGTGCGATAGGGTCAACCCGTGCGGACGCTGCGTGTCCACCAAGACCCGTTGCACGTATCGCATGTACGGCGGCCAATCACAATCTCAAGATGAGTGTGAGAGGGATACTACGTCATCAGATCCAGGAACCTATGCAACTCCGCCTGTCGGCCGGACCCAAGTCGCCGGTAGAGACACCCTCACTGCTGGGCCGGGGCAACTATCAGCATCAACCCCTGTGGCTCCGCTAAGCGACCAACCAAACAGTGCAAACGACCATGCCCCGGACACAAGTCTTCAGGACATAGCACAGCGACTACGGAAACTCGAGGAGGCATCACAGGCAAGCCCGATACATAGCCTTTCCGAGACTGGGCGCCATATCCTCACGCGCCAGGCTGGTATCGGAGATTCGGAGATATGTCTGAAGAAAACCCGATTACTGAGATGGAGTGACTGGATGGGCGTTGCCCCAGAAGTAGGTAGAATACAGTTGCTGGTCCGTTCACGACACATAGAGACTGACAAATGACCATAGTTTTCACCAGTTTACAAGTGGTTCGGGGTAGTCTGTGGACCTATTGAGGGCACTTCGTTTCTTTCCGATGAAGCGAAGGCTTTAGTTGGGGAGATAGGCCCTCTCTACGACAAATGCAAGAGAATCGCAAAGAGCCTGAAGGTGAACAGGCCGAGTAGATGTCTCCCGTCCACAAGACCTAGGCTTGAGCCACCTCCTCGCCAGGCAGCAGATACTATGGCGACCACCTATTTTCGATATTTTGAACCAATGCACAGGATACTGCACGAGCCCACCTTCTGGTCTGAATATCAGTTATTTTGGGACAAGCCAGAGAGTGTACCGATAGGCTTACGCCTAAAGATCCTTCTTGTCATTGGTATAGGCTCGAGTGTTTGCGAGGAAGCGAGCCCAGATAGCGAGCTACGGAACATGGTCCAGCAGTGGGTCTATACGGCTCAGGCATGGCTTTCTGGGCCCCTCGAAAAGGATCGCCTGGATGTTTCTGGCATGCAAGTGAACTGCTTGACCATCATCGCCCGGCAGATATTCTCCATCGGTGGGGATCTTGTGTGGGTGTCGATGGGTTCATTGGTCAATAGAGCTATGCAAATTGGCATAAACAGAGATCCTAAGCACCTTCCCAAGATGCCTATATTGCAGGCTGAAGTCCGCAGGCGACTCTGGTATACCATCTTAGAGCTGTTGGTGCAGTCATCCCTGGACTCTGCCATGCCACCTCGAGTCTCATATGATGATTTCGATACGGAGCCTCCATCGAATAATAACGATGATGAAATAAATGAATCTACCACAACACTGCAACCACACCCCAGATCAGTCTATACGTCAACGGCGATACAGCTACAGTTGATTGACTCTCTTCCCACGCGCCTCCGGACAGTTCAACTCCTCAACGGACTACACTCCGGGCACTCTTACTCAGACGTCCTCGAGCTCAGCTTGGAAATCACACAGGCCTGTCAATCATGCAGAAGATTCGCACTAGCGAATAAGCACGCTGGCGTGACGTCCTTCAAGCGCAATATGTGCGACTACATGATCCGCCGCTTTCTCATCCCGCTCCACTGTCCGTTCGCCAGCGAAGCACGCGCAAATCCGCTCTTCTACTACTCGCAAAAGGCGGCGCTAGACGCCGCACTGGCCTTCATATCCCCGGAGCCAGATGAGCGCTTCTCGCTGCTGATGGCCAGAGGCGGCGGGATGTTCCGCGAGGGCTTCAGATACGCCGCCGCCACCATCACGCTAGAGCTGCTCGTACAAGCCGAGGCGCAGCGCAATGAGGGGACGCTCCACCACAATAGAAGGCAGCTGGACTTCCTCAGGCAGGCTGTAAACCACATCTCGGCCATGTCGTGGGAGCGCATCCGACAGGGCGAGACTAATATCAAGGGGCCCATGTTCATCGGCGTTGTCCTCGCTATAGCTGATGCGGTGGACAAGGACGCCTTACGCGAATTCTCGATGGCGAAGAACGCGAGAGATGCCCTCCTACTTTGTCTGCGCTTGCTAGAGACTAGGGCGAATGCTTTAGGCTCCGAGTTCTTGCTCTCGCCTAATGACGCTAGTCTTGCATCGTCGAGCTTCGATGGCGACAATGGCTTCCTTTTGGACTTGAATTTAGACTTCTTTTTCCAAGAAGGGGGTTATGTATGAAAAAACGCCATAGGATTTTAGGCCCGTAACTCTACTCTCCTGTAGTATAGTTTTCATAATGTATATATTACCTTTTAAAACTGAACTTGTAGATGAAAATGATATTATGCCAACCCGACATCGGCGGTGGTATGCCTTTACGCTTTCTTTAGCGGGAATATGGCACAAGGCGCATGCAGATCTCCTGGCAATGACCACTTAGACCTCGTATATGGCCATCTATAAAGGCCATTGTATATGTTGCAGTCCAATGTATTAATATTGCTCATCCGAAGTATCCGCGGTGATTGCGCGGTCTACTCGGTCATATCGGCTTATATGGAAATGATTCCCTAATCGCACCGGAGATACTGTGTCTGTTGACTCACATTCCATGTAACGATTCGTAAGATAGCTCCTTGCTCACCTTATAAGTATTAACTTGACCAAGCTCCTCTGCATTCTTACCAGATCACGGATAACAAACCCTCATCAACAAAACAGCTGGGCAGTCGACAAATCAGATAACAACCCCTGGGCATCCCAGACCGTCTTTCTTAAGTTTCATCTACAGCCCCAACCTCTGCTCTGACAACCGACAGACAACCTTCGTAGAGTTAGCCAGCCCATCATGGCACCTCTCAAGATCCTCATAAGCGGCGCCGGCATAGCGGGCAACGCCCTCGCCTTCTGGCTCGCCAAGACCGGCCACGACATAACAGTGATCGAACGCTTTCCCAGCCTGCGGGACACGGGCCTACAGCTCGACCTCCGTGGCCACGGCATCGAAGTGATGAAGCGCATGGGCCTAGAGGCTGCATTCAAGGACCAAGTAGCGCCCGAGAAGGGCCTACAACTCGTGGACAAGAACGGCAAGCGAAGGGCGTATTTTCCCGCCACGCCGCCCGGCCAGGGCGTACAGAGCTTCACCTCCGAGATTGAGATCATGAGGGGAAATATGTGTCGTATCTTGTATGGTGCTGCTGTCGAGAAGGGCGCGAAGTTTGTGTTTGGGACGTATATTGAGAGGATTGAGGATAAGGGGGATTCAGTGACAGTGTGGTTTGCGAATGGGCAGACTGATACTTTTGATTTGGGTGAGTTAGCTACTCTTGCAGCATGCCGTCTTCATACGAAAGAGAGAATAATATCTACGTACTAAGCCCTTGTGTCGATACTTAGTGATCGGCGCCGACGGTCTCAACTCGCGCACGCGCAAGATGATGGTCGGACCCGGCGCGGACGACGGATTCCGGCCTTTCAAGGGGACGTTCATCGGCTACTTCACGATGCCGGAGCCAATGAAAGAGGGCGAAGAATACGTCGCCACCGCCTACATCGCACCCGGCGGGAAAGGCCTGGCACTGCGGCGATCGCATCCCGACAAAGTGCAGGTATACATAGGAGGCGTCACCGACGCCTTCGATAATGTTCCCCGCGGCGACGTCAAGGCCGAGAAAGCCGCCATGACGAAGCTCTTCCAGAATACAGGGTGGGAGTCCGAGAAAGTCCTCAGGTCCATGAACACGGATAACGATTTCTACCTCGAGCGTATGGGCATGGTGCAGCTGGACCGCTGGTTCCGCGGCCGCGTGGCCCTCGCGGGGGACGCCGCCTGGTGTCCCACAGCGAATACAGGAATGGGCACTACGTCTGCTATGGTCGGCGCTTATATCCTCGCCGGCGAGATAAGCAGACAGTTCGGGAGGGCGAATACGAAAGGAGCCAGCAATAATAAGAATACGACGGAGAATATCACCAAGGCCCTCACGGCCTACGATACCAAGTTTCGGCCGTTCATGGACTACGTGCAGAAAGATGTCCCCGGTTCCGGGGGTGGGTATGGCTGGAAGTTCTCGCTGCTGACGTCGTCCCTCGGGGTGTCTTTGCTTTATTTCGCTGCTGGCCTCGTGTCGTTCTTCAAGATCAACTTCGTAGGCATGATGCTCAAGGAGAAAGTGGATGGCTGGGAGCTCCCGGATTATGAAGTGTTGCTGCAGGATTAAATCTTCAGCGAGTCAAAGGGGGGTTGGTACTTACGCTTATAAAGGAAATTAATGGTCTCTCTACTCAGTTGCTTAGGCGAAATAAATCCATGTATATTAGTATCTCAAAATTTATACCTAATGATTGACTTCATTTAAGCGTAGCAAAGGGGTCTTACTTAGCTGTGGGCGACTATAAGGGGAACGGGGACTTTGCCGATCCATGTAACCTAAGTTAGCACTTCCTCTTTCCCCATTTAGATCTTCGGTGCTATCAGCTTCCGAGTATACTGGATTGCGCTTGTCGCCCCAAAGATCTGTAAATTTACTCCGCCACTGATATCTGGTCTTCCAGAGGGCGCATTACTATTCATTGATTCAAAGTTATGGTCACCTTGCTTAACAGTCACTCTCCCTGATTAGTTCATTTGTGCTAATATAACCCGTCGGCCCACGCTCTCGCCTTAGAGCTGGTACCGAAAGACCTTAATAGGATCAGAGCTCATGATATTGGACCAAGACGTAGGGGCCCCGTGTACTAAGATGCCCACCCAGGCCACGACGAAGCTGTTCCCCCGCCCTGGCGAGACAGACTTCTTCACACCCCATTTTTTCCCCGGCCACCGGGCACGGCCGCCGGGCTTGGCAGGTCAGCCATTCAGGGGCAGCCTCTATCAAGTTCCTTCCGTGGAAGCTTAAGTCAACCACAGGCCAAGACTGCTGTAGATGATACTCCGGCGAGAACTACATCAATGGGCGCTACCTTAGATCTTCTCCGCATCTGCTCGCCATGTAGTATACCGACTTCGCCGTCTACTTAACTCTCCACCCCGCTAAGACGGAAGGCCATCTCACTACTGACGGCTACTACTTACTCAAAACGCCAGTAACGCTCCGTGACTAGCAGGAACCGAGACCCTTCGTATCTCTTTCTGCTCAGCGACGCCCAAGACGCGAATCGCGTCATAGTCAGCCATGCTGTTCGCCTCTCCGGTGTCCAGCGTCCTGGCCGTGCTGGCCGCCACTGCTACGGTGATTGCCCAGTGGGATGCTTCGCGCTATGCGTGGTACAACACCAACGCTGACACTAACTTCGCGGCAACGCTGCCTATTGGTAACGGCCGCGTGGCTGGCGCCATCTACGGCACGCCCGCCGAGAAGATCACCCTCAATGAGAACTCGGTATGGAGTGGACCCTTCACGGACCGTGTCAATCGCAACTCGGGCAAGAACCTAGCGTCCATCCGCCAGCAGCTACAGAACGGCCAGATCACCGCCGCGGGCCAGGCCACGCTCAATAACATGGCCGGCAACCCAACCTCGCCGCGTGCCTACAACCCGACGGTGGATCTGGCCCTCGACTTTGGTCACCAGCAGAATGCCATCTCGGCGTACACACGTGTGCTTGACACCCAGACCGGCAGTGCGTGGCTCACATACACCACCGGTGGCGTCAACTATACCCGTGAATACGTGTCCAGCTACCCGCACGGCGTGCTTACCTTCCGCATGAAGTCTGGTACCGCCAATAAGCTCAGCGTCAAGGTCTCTCTTCAACGCAGCCAGTGGGTCCTGGCCAACACTGCCAGCGTTGCCAACGGGGTCGGCACTGTCAGCCTCCGTGGTAACAGCGGCCAGTCGAGCGACGCCATCAGCTTTACCTCGGCTGTGCGAGTCGTCCAGTCTGGCGGTAAGCTGTGATTATCCCCGTAGGTCTTAGTTCGGTCAATTAAAGAGTGTGTAGGTTCCATCACCACCTCTGGCAGCTCCATTCAGGTCAACGGTGCCACCACGGTGGACCTCTTCTTTGATGCTGAGACCTCGTACCGCTACTCCAGCACGAGCGCTTGGGAGGCCGAGCTGAACAAGAAGCTCGACGCTGCGGTCAAGGACGGCTACGACACCGTCAAGAGCAAGGGTATTGCCGACTTTGCCAACCTCGCTGGTCGTGTGAACCTCAACCTGGGGTCGTCCGGGTCTGCCGGTCAAAAGACCACCGATTCCCGCTTATCAGCGTACAAGAGCAACCCGAATGCTGATCCTCAGCTCGCCACCCTCATGTTCAACTACGGCCGTCACCTGCTTATCTCGTCTTCCCGTGACACCGGTGCTCTCTCCCTGCCTGCCAATCTCCAGGGCATCTGGAACAAGGACTACAGCCCAGCGTGGCAGAGTAAGTACACAATCAACATCAACACCGAGATGAACTGTAAGTGACTCCTTGACGATACCTGAAGAGCAAGAGACAACGTCTGAAGCTTCCATAGACTGGCCTGCACTCTCCACCAATCTTGCTGAGACGCACAAGCCATTGTTCGACCTAATCGACATCGCCCGCCCCCGTGGCCAGGCTGCTGCCCAGATCATGTACAACTGCAACAATGGTGGCTTCGTCCTCCACCACAACACTGACCTCTGGGGCGACGCCGCTCCCGTCGACAAGGGCACGCCTTACACCATGTGGCCCATGGGCGCCGCCTGGCTCTCCCACCACGCCATGGAACATTACCGCTACACCTTGGATAAGACATACCTTGAACAACGTGCCTGGCCCATCCTCCGCGATGTTGCCAAGTTCTACTACTGTTACCTCTTCACATACCAGAACTACTGGACCACCGGCCCCTCTATCTCCCCAGAGAACTCGTTCAAGGTCCCCGGCAACATGCAAAACGCCAACGCTAACGAGGGCATCGACATCTCCCCCTCCATGGACGACCAACTTCTCTACCAGCTTTTCAAGAACGTCATCGAGGCCGCGACCACGCTCAACATCACCGGCTCCGACGTCGACAACGCCAAGGCCTACCTCCCCAAGATCAAGGCCCCGCAGATCGGCTCCAAGGGCCAGATCCTCGAGTGGCGCAGTGAGTACGGCGAGACTGAGCCCGGCCACCGCCACATGAGCCCGCTCTGGGGTCTCTTCCCCGGCGTGCAGATGACCCCTCTCCAGGACAGCAAGCTGGCTGCTGCCTCCAAGGTCTTCGTCGACAATCGCATGAGCCACGGATCCGGCAGCACCGGCTGGAGCCGCACTTGGGTGATCAACCTGTATGCCCGCCTCCTCCTCGGCGACACGGTCTGGAGCAACATAGTCGCCTTTCTACAGAAGTACCCCTCGGTCAACCTATGGAATACGGACAGCGGCGCGGGAAGCACTTTCCAGATCGACGGCAACTTCGGCTTCACCTCCGGCATGGCCGAGATGCTGCTGCAGAGCCACAACGCGCAGGTACACATCTTACCCGCGCTGCCTTCGGCCGTGCCCGCCGGTAGCGTCACCGGTCTCGTAGCCCGCGGCAACTTTGTCGTGGACATGGCTTGGTCCAACAAGGCTCTCACCAAGGCGACTATCACCTCTCGCAGCGGCGGTTCCCTCGCCATTCGCGTCCAGAGCGGCACGTCGTTCAGCGTTAATGGCGCCAAGTACTCTGGTCCCATATCTACGACTGCTGGTGGCGTTTACACCGTCACTGTACCGTGAAGCATACCGCTTACTAAGAGGATTTCTTCTCTGTAAATAGGTATCGTGGCTACGTATGTAGGTACCTATCAATCAACATATAGCTATCGTATAGTAAAATACATAGCTTCTATAAAATTGAGACAGAGCGAGGGCTAAACGCAATTTTAAGACATGAAAGTTGATGTTCCCATTTCTTAACTTGAACTAGATACAGATGTGGCTGATATACCACGAAAACACAGCGAAAGATAGCACAGCCCCACGGAGAGCACTCAACATAATTTTTGTTTCTTCTACTATTAGTTCACCGCATCGTCCAATCACCGATCTGATTTAGATCAGATCAGTACAAGCACCGTCCGGTATAGTGTAACGGCTAACATATCGCGTTTTCATCACCCCTCAAAGGGAGCTGAAGAACCGCGGGGCTCGGGGTTCGATTCCCCGTACCGGAGACGTCATTATCTTTTGCTCATGAACACAGTTTTTCCAGTGTTGGTCTCATTTAGACACAGACGTGAATTCATCCGATCGGTTTTTTTGATGGCTGTTATGCTGCTGCTTTCTTTTTCCGTTTTTTCATTGTTTGTTCTTACTTCCTTTTAGCCGTAGACATGCTGCCCCGGTTTGTAGGTGAGAGAAGCACTAGATTCGGTACGGTAGATAGCATACATTGAGTGGTCTTTACAACTGTCATTCAATCCTGTGTACCGGACAGGTTCATAATGCGCAGTCAAAGAAGTCGTCACAATCCCTTTCCTGCCCAAGTGGACCAGGGCCGCGCGTATGTGGCTATGATGCCAAGAATGGACCTTGGTTTTTGCAGTTCGCTGTTTCTTCTTATTCGTATCACAAACCTTGTCTAAAATAGAGTGAATAGCATATTCCAAATCTTGTCCACGCTGCGGATGCGTTTACTGAAGATAATTTGCCGTCGCAGCATGTAACTGCGTAATCTTTGCTATTACCCTATACATACACATGGTGGCGATGAGACTAAGGACAAGCGATATCTGCTAGGGGTTGTTGGTGACATCACTACGAAAGCGTCACAGGAAATGTGCGACATTGCATCTTGTGAGAGTGGTGCAGATCTATGCTCTTTTGGTACCCCAATGCAACAGTGGGTGGTAGCCATCACGGATTGGGACATTTCCGTCTAGAGTACAGTAGTGTGCAGGTAGCGATTAGGATGAACCAGTATGACAAAGAGCACCGCTACAAATACACATATAGCTTCGTAGGAATTGTGACTGTGGTCGTAATCGTATAAAGCATCTTTAACGCGCGGATAAAACAGAACAAAGAGTAAAAGCCCGGCAAACCCACAGTTCTTGGAGCAGAAACCAGGTACAGAAATCACTCCCTTGTGCCGAATGAAAGCTTTCCACTGCCACTTGTCCTCGATTTGCTGGCTAGTCAGGGGTTTGATCAAGTATCATGACATGGTGACCGATTAAAGTATAGGACGCCAACCTTTGTGCCGCGTTGGCAACTCGTCTAGTTTACATCCTGCTAGAGGTAATGAATATTTTTACTGGTGCGCAGTGATTTTTGCATTTTGTTACCTTAGTCTATATTGTATGAGAATGGATAGAAGTAGCTGTAGGTAAAAGAGACTGTACTGTAGTACTGTAGGATTTTATTAGGTCCATCTTGAAGTGGGTTTCGAGAGATCTAGGTGGTGGGGTGGAGACCAGGAGAGTTTAATAGTTCCCCAAAGAGGTGCTCTAGCCAGCCCCACCAATAAAAGGAAGATCTCTCTAATCTTTGGTCTCTCTGGAGACGGGTGGGGAAGGGGTCCTTTGGGGCTGTGACAAGGAGTTGGCCGATGATGATGATGCATCTGCACATAACATGCCCTTTGGGTACATCCATGCTTGCCAACGACTGCCAACAATTGCCAGCGTCTAACCTAAGAGCTTTGGTAGGCACATGTCAACCCCATAGCCAATCCATCTGCTCTTTCCATTGCTCTGCGCTTAGAGCCTGAAGGTTCCTTCTTCTTAGTCAACCTTCCATAGCTCCTAGATATCCTCATTCTCAATATTGATTGTTGGATATCTCCAGATTTCCTGCATTTCAGCATCTAGCTTTTGTTCCAAGTTGCTGCAATTATCTGAATTGATAGAGAAGTACCTAGACTCCATTTTTGATCGCATGGGCGAGACGCCCACCTACGAGCTTCGACCAGCGACCCAACGAACCAACCACTTGTTTCAACAAGAGAATTAGTAGGGGGGCACCCATGAAATTAGTAGGGGGGCACCCATAGCCCGAATTTAACTAGTGCCGCCTGGCAGACAGCAAGCAGATCTAATACTTGGTCTACCAATATCACTGGCACTGTA
>Ga0247782_1000632_pt1 | contig 12863 bp, 1 predicted proteins | sample UWRJL019104C5_FD_179928 | JGI IMG/M metagenome (GOLD analysis project Ga0247782, IMG submission 179928) | Plant litter microbial communities from Arlington Agricultural Research Station in Wisconsin, United States - UWRJ-L019-104C-5 | ecosystem: Environmental > Terrestrial > Plant litter >...
CCCCCCCTCCCCCTGAAGGCCACTACATATACTTAATAAGGACCCTATTATTTGGCTCTGCTGCGCAAAGAGGGCAGAGCTCTAGTCTAAGTAAGCATACAAGCATAGGTATGAATATAGGCACAAAGAGAAAAGTTGCCAGTGTTGAAATAATGGCATATGCATTTGTGTTGGTTTGGCATAGCCTGGCAGTTGTGTGGCTGCAGGCCACACATACGCATGCCCTTGGCATAGCATGCCCTACACATAGACCTATGCACGTGCCTCCACATGTGACCTACACTTTGTATATATAGCTATACGCGCAGCCTGTTCGCACTACTTAGACTTAAAAGAGAATATAGCAGTTTGATCCTATTATGTATTAAACTATACTATTAACCCCCCTCCGCACAACTACTGCATGCAATGCAGTCTGTCGTGCAAAACCTGTCATAGTGCAGCCCTACCAACAATAGCACTAATTTTATTTTTTAAAAACTTTTTCATATATTAGTTATTATTATTAATATATTAAATATATTAAAAAACGCAAGTAAAATTTTTTTTTTTTTTTTAATATATATATAATATATACTTATATTAAATAATTTTTTTTTTTTTATAATTATTTTAAAAAGCTAAAATAATTAATATTAAAAAGCTAAAACTTATATAATAAATATATTAGTATATAAAGTATAATAATATTATTGTTTTTATAATATTTTTTAAAATTATATAAGTAGTAGCTTTTATAGCTATTAAAAATTAAAAGTTAATATATACTTTTTATATAACTATTTATATATTAATTAAAATATTAAATTTAATTAATATTTTATTTATTTATTGTTTAGCTATTTTTTTTAATTATAATAATTTAATTATTAAAAAATAAAATGCTTTTATATTAAAATAATAAATAGTTTTTTTTTATAATAATAATAATATATAATAAAATAGCTTAAATAATTATAGCTTATTTATAATAGTTTTGCTATACTACTTTTAAATTTTTTATATAATTAAATATAATTATAACTATTTTAACTAAAATTTTGCTTATAATAAATTTAGTTTTATTAAGGTTATATATATTTTTTTTTAAACTTTATATTTTATTATTATATTTTATATAAAAGCAAACTACTTATAATATTTAAATAAATTTTTATATAAAACGTACTAATATTTAATTTAATAATTAAAGTATATTATAAAAGCTAATTATTATTATATAAAAATAAAAGTTTAGTTTTTGCTAACAATTTTTTTATTATATAACTTTAATAATTAGTTAGCTATATTTTTAATATTATTATATTTAAGTAAAAATAATTATATAATAAAGTTAAGTATATATTATATAATAGCTTGCTTTTTAAATTTAATAAGTTTTAATTATTAATAAACTTATTAAATATTATTATATAACTATATTTTTAGTTCAAAAAAGTTATATATATAATATATTATAAAATTTAGCTGCGCATTAAATGCTTAGTTTTAAGTTTATATAAAGTGCTTAAAGTGTAAAAATAATATTAAACTTTTTTTAAAGGCCTATTATAATAGGTAGTAAAAATATAATAAATTAAAAGTTATGCATATAAAAGTAAAAAAAAAATTAAATATAGCTAGATGTTAAATATAGCTAGATATTAAATATAGCTAGATGTTAAATATAGCTAGGTGTTAATATAGCTATAAAATATATTATATTATATATAATTAAATTATTAAATAAAATTAAATATTTATAGTTAGCTATTTTATAAAATTTAATAACTATATTATTTTATAATATATTAATTTTTAATATTTACACTTTTAATTTAATTATAAATAATATTATTAAAAAACATAAAAAAAAAATATTATAAAAGCGTAGCAAATATTATTAATAAAAATATAATTATAAATATATTTTTAACGTTAGCAAATATAAAAATATATAATAAAATAATTAAAAAATAATATAATAATAATATATTTTATTTATTATATATTTATTATATAATGTAACAAGGTAGCCGCCACTAGGTACGTACTTGTAGCACGCATCTATAAGGTACGTACCTTGGTACATACCGCGGCGACCGCTCCCTAAGGATTAGCCGAAGGCCTAATAAGGCCTTGCGGCCACACACAATTAGCACACTAAATAGAAATAATCTTTTATAGTTACTTTTTAAAATCTAGCACATTATCTTATAACGTACTAAACTCGATCCTTTATATTAATATACTAGTTATTTTAGCCTTGCCTATTAATAATTTTTATATTAATAAAATATATATATATAATAGTAGTTATAGCTATTACTTTAAAAATTAACTATAGTTTTATTACTAAAGTATAATAAAAATAAAAATATATATTTATATAAACTAGCTATAAAGCATTACTTTAGATTTATATTTTTTAGCTTTAGATCTTCTTTTAACTATATGGTTTAATTAATTTTTATACTTACTACTTTTTTTTTATATTTATAACATTTAAACTATTTCCTAAGTTATGTTTAAAGGGCTAATATTTTTACATTATATATCTTAAAGAAAATGTTAGTGGCAAAGATTATAATAGCTAGCAACTTATATATTTATTTTTAATGCTATAGTTATAACACTTTGCTAGCTCTGTGTTTAATCTTGTCTTGCTTCTCTGCCGTAAGTTAAAAAATGACCGTGTTAAAAAAGGCTACGACTTATCTATCTTGTAGACCTAAAATCAAGACCTCCTTCTGACAGCTTTCGCCAACCATCTTAAAAATCTTTGGCTGACTAGTTCCGAATATTGCTAATAAAAGTACCGCGCTCATTAGTCCGTGGTTGCCAAGTTCCATTCCATACCCAACGGAAAAGAATACTGTTCGTCCCAACTGCAAACAAATCTAGCAAAGTCGCTCCTTCGGCAACAACGGTGGGCGCGCTAAAGAATGCGCCAGTCCCAGAAGCCCCATTAACCTGAACCCACGGTTGCCAACCACCCGCGGTTTATGATCTCTGATTAATCGTGTTGTTGACTCCAAGTGCAAAAACATCCAGCCCGAGATACACAATTCAAATCACTTGTGAGTACACCGTCCAAATTTTCCCAGCCGTTCCAAACAGCCCCATCCCACCATTTGTGCACCAGGGTATTAGTAGCAGCCTTTGTGAATAGGTCGATCCGATTCGGGCCCTAGCTAACGGCGCAGATCGGTCCGGTCAGTCCGTTGGCACCCAAAGATTGCCAACCAGACCAGCGACTTCCGTCCCACACCTGGTGGAAGGCGTGGGATCCGGTCCCGGTGGCAAAAATATCAATTCGATTAGCACCCCAACTAACAGCCTCGATGCGGCTGTTTATCTGTCCGCCTAAGCTGGGCTCCCCGTCGAATCTCTCCCATCGACCTGCCTAGCTCCCGTTATACCAAGTATGCCATGCACTCAATTCTTCCCCTCGACCAAACAAGTCGATCCAGCCAGTATCCCAAGACACAGCCTTGATAGAGCTAGTAAAATGTCCGCCAAGGTTGTCCCAGTCATTCTAGCGGACACCATTCCAGTTGGCGTGGTGGCACGAGTTGTTGCGGCCAATGGCAAATAGGTCGATATTAGATTTGCCCCAGCTTACTACTTCTGGTGCACTGTAACACCCAGTGCCTGGGAGCTGTTCAAGTGTCCAGCTCTTACCATTGTACCAGTGGTGGTATATATGGCCGTCAGCACCTAAGCCGAAGGTATAGGATTGATCAGGACCCCATGACACAGATGCTAATTGTTTTGACCCGGAGCTGGCAAGCGCAACTGTCGGGCACTGATAAGCATGAGCTGCCTCTAGCATGGTTGTGGCCAAGGAAAGACTCACTTTGTACGAAGAGGCCCTATACGAATAGGATCATGGACGTAGTCTTGAACTGCATGTTGGGCTCCTTTAGCTTTCAAAAGATATAAGTGAGGTGAAGATCGTGTAGAGATTTAAGGGAATCTGTTGTTTTCTCTTAGGGTTGTCTAGGGAAGATAATGTTGAATAGAAGGTGTTCAACGTGGGGGAAAGGGCCTATTTATCTTTTTCTTAATTCTACAGTAAGAGGAAGAATGAGGAATTTGGTGGTGCGGTTGGGCCTAAATCTCAACTAGCCAGTACGTTACCAGAAAAGATCAACCTTGCCCTGTTTGCAAGAATAACTGAACTATGAACCATAGTTGCCTATGCGTTAGGGTGCAGAGCACTGGTGATTTGTAACTATGCATAAGGTTATTGCAGTAAGTTTGTTAAGGTTGCATGATGTAACAGGTGAACGTAGCTATTGAAAAGTGATGTGAGGTTCTACCAATGGAAATTGCAGGCGCAGACCGTTTAATGGAAGAGTCTCTCTCATTTGGGAACTTTTAGCTTGCGTTGACCGTGCCCTCGTTTACCCTATACGGCAAATACTACTATAGCTGCACATTATGTTAGATATAGTTCTGCGTAATGATACTATGTGATCGCCTATACGACTATTGTAGTAAAATGTGCATGTTGTCCAGTGCAACACCTAGACGCTATATCAAATGGTAATGTAGAATTCTACCAATGCTAATAAGAGCATGTCCCCCCTCTGGAGACAGAGACTGTCTCATGTGGGAAGTTTAGATTGTGTATAGCGCGGTCTCGCTGCCGTTTGGAGAGACCATAATGCCAACCAGAAACCGCGATGCCCCTTTTCCAGGCTTTGCCGTATTGTCCTACGTCCCCAGCGTATGCACCTGTTCTACTGTTTGTGCCAAAAGAGCCAGTTTGTATAATGGCTGTAGGATTGGTTCTAGTCCAAGCCGCACAAGGTTAAGGATGCAAATGAGTGACGGCTAGGAGTTCAACATATTATTGGAATCAACTTCACCTTGAGATCGATTTTGGTATATTTCTGCTTAAAGCCTCTAGTATAAATCTCTCTGATTAGAGAATAAAAGTTCCAAAGTTAGCAGGATTGTTCTATGTGCCAATGATCGGTGGTGCTACGATCCATTCCCTAAACCCTGGTCAGCGTACCGCCCGCACGCATATGTAGCTGGCGTCCAGTTTCCCCAGGACTATTGCCAAACATATGTTACATGACCTAGTATATCATGTTACGCACTTATATCATTATGTCACTTTGTTATTCACGCATATCACAGCGAACAGCCAGAAATTGCCCCGAGCACTAATACTATTGGAAGACTTGTATACGGTTTGTGGACCAAATCCCCTCGCATATAATCCCGTCAAGTTTGTTTGTGTGGTAGCAAATGCCACAAGTTGTGATGCTACAGTCCAATTGCGCCGCGGGCATAATGGCACATGCTCCAATGTTGTTAGATTTAGTAATTCAGCTATCCAAACACAATAATCTTATGTCACCGTTGAACTGCGGCTCAATACAGCCAATCAGATCACATGCATAAGCTGTTAATCCCGGGAATGGTGCTCAATAAAGAACAACGCATACTTGGAGGTTTGGCCTGCATATTCATTGATTCATTGGGAATTTATCTGCGCCCATGGTCACATGTCTGCCAACCCTACATACCACGTTTCTAATGAAACTTATATTAGGGTTGTGAGAGTACTATAATATGTGATACAGATTGCAACGTGATTATGGAAGTCAGAATCTCGATGTGGTCTCCACGCATGAGGATATGCTTGGTCATACACTTCCTAGTAGAGCTGAGAAGCTAGGTTGAGTTACTAGAGTTGGTCAAGCTACATGGGCAAATTAGAGGTCAAGGCGTAAATAATAAATTAAGGGTGGAACAGGACCTAATAGAGTCTGATAAAATGGAGATAGAGTGCTAAGTGACCTGCTGTACCTCCAAACCTTCGGTGTTCTGACCAGCAGTGCAAATGTCTTGCAGAGAGTATAGTTGGTTGGAGAATAGTGGAAGCAAACCAGTGCACTCTCTAGATGCGATCATGTGAAGGAAATTCAGATATGTTATAGAAGAAGGTGTACTTTACATAATACCTAGTGTGTGATATGCTCCTTGTATACGGGGAGTAGGGGAACTACGTTCTCCGCTCCTTATAGACCTATGTATCTGTGATAACATGTCGACGTACTGAACTGGCTTTTCTTAGAAGTCCTATCAATTGTGCAAACCTGGTTGTATTAGCTCTGCACTATCTGTTGACGGGCTCTTGGGCAGGTGGTCTTACCTAGAATGGCGAGCAGCTGATGAGTTGGCAGCAAATATGCAAAGAAGAAATGAAACGGACCTTGAGGGAACGGTCACGCCAAGAGGCAAATGCCAAGTACTTTTCAGGGATAAACATAAGTACCCTAGGTGATTAGCTAGCATAGGCCCCACAGCCAGCTACCTTTCTCATTGTTGTGGCTATAGTTGAAAAAGCCTTGAGAGAGTTAATACTTATATAGTATAAATGTTATTATAAAATGGTGTAACCATTCCTTGTATCCCTGGTATGCATATAATATATCTAGATTAAAATAATAGAAGTGGCAAATTCCTCTCTATTTTATTAAAACTATTCTACCTTTGTATATGTTATAGCAATCATGCATTGCCAAAGTCTGGTTGTCTAAGACTTGCATACAAATAGGTTGGAACCTGTATGCAAATATTACATGCAAGTGGCCAGGCGCCATAACCAGACAAAATTGCATTTATGTATTGTCTCCTGGGGCCCAGCGCCCAAAAGCAAAAAAGCGGCAAACATAGAAAAGCTACACAGGAGCAACTTCTCCAGTAGGCCCCGACAAGCATCAAGGTGATCTCAGATACACTATGCATCCTAACTTGCAAGCCTGCTTCTTGTAGACGCCATGTTTTGTTGTGATGCTTGCGTCCATCCAATCTCCTTTGTTCACACCATACTGCAGTACTTCAAAATCTACTTCCACCAGCTTTCTTGTTGAATCTTAGAGCTATCATCCCATATTATGTTGGCCTTCACCAAGTTTCTACCTTGGCTAGCCCTCTCCGCCGTCCATGCCCTAGCCGGTGCGTAGAGCGCAACGGTGCTGTTCCAGGTAAATTTTGGCAAAGACATGATGGAACAAGGAGGTTGCAGTGATGTGGGCTCAACTGCTATAGACAACTACCTGGAGGACTCCTGCACGCTTGTAAAGGTCGCAGTGAAACTCATGGATAACTACCACAAGGGCGTTGCTAAAGCTAAACGGCTAGTGACCGTTTTGTTCAAGCCTTTCAATGGAAATAGCATTGTAGCAGAGGCTTGAAGTTAGTAACAGCAGGGCCAGAGAGTTCTGGGCTATTCTAATAATTATACTAACCTAACGTCACCTATAGATAATTTTTGGGCCGTTGCTAATTTTTTGGAAGGGAACAAAGTAATTGTTAATAGCAAGCCTTATCTCTGCTGCCACAGCACCTGGCTTAAAAGACAAAATATAAATGATGTATATTTCAAGAGGCAAGGAACCTTATAATTGCAGAAACAAAGAGGGGTAATCCTAAGGCGTCCTAATCCAAGAGGTTAGATTCATGAACAACCTAAAAACAATGTATAGGGACGTTCCAGTAAGTGCAAATGGCCCTGAACAAATCTAGCCAGTCATAAGACCTAAACATAGCGCTTGTATCAGAATGTGGTCCACAAGGAGCACCTCTTTAATAAGGCGTACAGCAACAAACTCACCGGTTACTGCTCCATGAAGGATGCTCAGGGTGCGACAAAGGAGCCGAAGGGGCCGGGGACGGTGATTCTGTGTCCGACTTCCTTCAAGGCCCCTTGATGACTGCGCCAAGTAGATGTAAAGACTCTGGTCACAGCCCAACAGCTTAAAAAAGACATTAAAGTTGCAGGCACAAAATCTAAGTCTCTTTATAATGTTACTCCTACAGCCACCACTTCACTTTTAAAAAAAAGAGCAATTAGGCTATGTAAATAACCACTAAGATAATGTTAGTTTATAACCTTATGCTTATAATAAAAAAAGCTTATATATATATTTATTTAAGAGTTTATTAAAAAAATTTTATTAGGTTTTTTTTAAAAAATAATAATAATAATATTATATAACTAATATATTTTACGGCTATATTTAACACTTTTTTTTACCTTTATATAAATAATCTTTTATAACTTAACTATATAATAAAAAATTAATTTAAACTATTTAAAATTAAATTTACTAAATATTTTTATTTTATTTTAATATGTTTATATATTATAAGTAGGCTTGCTATATATTTTATAGCGTTATATATAAGTTTTTTGCTTTTTTATATAATTACTACTTATACGCTTTTTTAATATTTTTTATATAATAGCTGCTTTAGCAGCTTATAACTTTTTTATATTTTATATATAAAATATTTTTTTATTTTAAAATTTTAGTTTTTTTATATAGCAATGTTAACTAAGTTAGTTATTTATTATATAAAAAGTTATAAACATGCTTTTTAATAATATAAAATAATATATAATAGCTATTGTTAAAATACTAGTTATACAAATACGACCGCACTCACTCATACTAGGACAGTACAAGTGAGTACGGCTCGCACGGCTAGTATCTGACACTAGGTTATCGCACGTACGTTATCGCACGTGACATGTCTTATTAAGATCGTGCGAGCATGTTCCATGCTCGCACGGTTAGGCAGAGTCTTGCAATCTCTGCCTCCCTTAGTTTTTTACCTTTTACATAGACACACAGATAAATTAAATATATTGTTATTGCATTGCTTTTTGATTGTTTTACCGTACGTATGTACACTATAACCAAACCAACAGCTATTATATTATATATTATTTATTATATATTTTTAATAATATATATTAATAACGTATCCCACGGCCATATTTAACACCCAGCCATATTTAACACTTTTTTTTATATAAAAAACGTCCGTGTGCAACGTTATAACTTGTTCAATACTATTGCTACAATAATATAAATAGTACTAATTAATTTGTAACTAAATAACAAGATCAAATATGATTTTTTTATATTTATAATATTTTTATTTAGCAAGTTATTAAGGCATTAAATAAGCAAGGATTATTAAAAAGATCTTAGCAAAAGAGTTAGTGCGTAAATTTATAACTCTATTAATTTTAATCGTACAATAATATAAATATAATTATTAGCTTTTTATTAAAATAAGGAATTTAGTAGTATTTTTTTTTAATTTAATTACTTTAATATTTAATAAGTTATATATTATTATAATATTTATACTATAATATAATCCTTGCTTAGCATATTACTTTATAAGTAGCTAAATAAAAACGCTATAAATATAAAAAAATCATATTTAAACTTATTATTTAGTTATAAATCAATTAGTACTATTTATATTATTATAGCATTAGTATTAGCTAAGTTATAACGTTGCGCACGGACGTTTTTTATATAAAAAAAAAGTGTTAAATATGGCCGGGTGTTAAATATAGCCGTGGGATACGTTAAGCTATTTTAATATTATATAATAAATTATTAAAATAAAAGCAAACTATTAAATAAAGTATTAATTATAAAAGTAGTTAAATAAAAATTTAGCTAAATAATAATATATTTTAAGTTATATAGCACTAATTTTACTTTTTAAAAACTTTTTTATATGCTAGCTTTTATTATTAATATATTAAATATATTAAAAAACATAAATAAAAACTTTTTTTTTAATATATATAATATAGTTATGCTTATTATATTAAATATTCTTTTTATAAATAATTATTTTAAAAAGCTAAAATAACTAATATTAAAAAGCTAAAGCTTATATAATAAATATGCTAGCATATAAAGCATAATAATATTATTATTTTTTATAATATTTTTTAAAATTATATAAATAATAGCTTTTATAGCTATTAAAAATTAAAAACTAATATATACTTTTTATATAATTATTTATATATTAAGTAAAATATTAAAATTAATTAGTTAATATTTTATTTAATATATTTTATAGGTTAATTTTACACCTAGGTTAATTATATACATTTTTTAAATATTTATATAAATAATTTTTTATAATTTAACTATATAATAAAAAATTAATTAAAACTATTTAAAATTTAATTTACTAAACATTTTTTGCTTATTTTAATATATTTGCGCATTATAACTAGGCTTATTATATATTTTATAGTATTGCGCGCAAGTCTTTTGCTTTTTTATATAATTATTACTTGCACACTTTTTTATTATTTTTTATATAAAATAATTTTTTGTTTTATAATCTAGTTTTTTATATATAGCAATATTAATTAAGTTAATTATTTATTATATAAAAAGTTATAATTTTTTTTAATAAAGCTAAATAATATATAATAGTTATATAAAAAAGTTTTTAAAAAATAAAATTAGTGCTATGTAACTTAAAATATATTATTATTTAGCTAAATTTTTATTTAACTATCTTTATAATTAAAGCTTTATTTAATAGCTTACTTTTACTTTAATAATTTATTATTTTAAATAATAACGTATTCTATAGCTATATTTGCTACTTAGCTATATTTGCTACTTTTTTTACCTTTTGTACACATAACTTTTAATTTACTATATTTTTACTACCTACTATAGTAGGCCTTTAAAAAAAGTTTTATATTATTTTTGCGCTTTAAACAATTTATATAAACTTAAAACTAAGTATTTAATATATAACTAAAATTTATAATATATTATATATAACCTTTTTTAATTAAAAATATAGTTATATAATAATATTTAATAAGTTTACTAATAATTAAAAAATTATTAAATTTAAAAGTAAGTTATTATATAATATATATTTAACTTTATTATATAATTATTTTTATTTAATTATAATAATATTAAAAATATAGCTAATTAATTATTAAAATTATATAATAAAAAATATATTAATAAAAATTAAACTTTTATTTTTATATAATAATAACTAGACTTTATAATATATTTTAATTATTAAATTAATTATTAGCGCGTTTTATATAAAAATTTATTTAAATATTATAAGTAGTTTACTTTTATATAAAATATAATAGCAAAATATAAAATTTAAAAATATATATATATATATAACTTTAATGAAACTAAATTTATTATAAACAAAATTTTATTTAAAATAGTTATAACTATATTTAATTATATAAAAAACTTAAAAGTAATATAGCAAAGTAATTATAAATAAGCTATAGTTATTTAAGCTATTTTATTATATAGCTATATTATTTTATTATATATTATTATTATAAAAAAAAACTATTTATTATTTTAATATAAAAGCACTTTATTGCTTAATAGTTAGGTTATTATAATTATAAAAAATAGTTAAACAATAAATAAGCTATAAGGTTTAGGGCTTAGTATATTGCAAGATAATATGCTAAATTTTAAAAAGTAGCTATAAAAGATTATTTCTATTTGGTGTGCTAATTGTGTATAGCTGCAAGGCCTTATTAGGCTTTTAGCTAATTTTTAAAAAGCAGTTGCTGCAGTACATACTAAGGTATATACCTTATAAGTGCGTGCTATAAGTACATACCTAGTAGCAGCTTTTTTGTTATACTGCTCTTTTTTTTTAAGCTGCTAGTTTTTAGCAGCTTATACTAGTTAAGTAGGTTTTAACCTAACTTTATATTTTTTAAACTTAAAATTTTAACTTTTATTTTTTTTAGCTACTAACTATTTGCTATACCTTTATATTATAACTTTTAGTTATTATTATTAGTTAATTGCTAAAGCTTTGCTTTATAATATTTTTATTATTATTTTGCTCTTATATTTTAGTTTACTATATTATTTTTTTGTTGCGTTATTATATATTTTATAACTTTTTTTTAATTATGCTTTTTTATAATATTTTTGCTAAAAAGTATTTTTTTAACTATGTTTGCGCTTAAAGTGTTTATAATTAAACTATTTATACTTTTAATATAAAAAATGCTAACAAAAATAATAATATTATTATTAATAGCACTACGCTTTGCTTTTAATATATTTTAAAAGCATATATTAACTTTTATATTACTTGCTTAATAAGCAATTATTATATAAATATTAAGTATATAATATATTATTAAAACTACTAAGCTTGCTACGCTATAAGTTGTTTTTTTTTTATTTAACAATTACTTTTTATACTTTTAGCAATATATTTTTTATTAACATTAGTAAGTACTACTTATTTTATAAAAAAGCATTTAAATTTTAGCTAAGTTTTAAAATAAACTATAAACAATTGCTAAGTACTGTTTATAGCTTATAAAAAATAATAGTATGCCTACTTATTAATAAGTTATTAAGTTTAAAAAATTTATAACTTAGCTTACTAAGGCTAAGCTAGCTTTTTAGCGTTGTATTGCTAATAAAAAATATATAGTTATATATACTTTTTAAAATAAATAACTAGCTATTATTTAATTAAAATTATAGTTTGTTTGCTATTTTTTAACTATTAGTTTAAATACTTTTATAGTATGCTTATTTTTTATTATTTATAAAGTGTTTAGCAATTAACTATATTTAAAATTATAATAATAGTATACTTATTAATTTTAATAAACTTTAATAATAAGTTTTATAAGCTTAGCTTAAATATAAGCTTAGCTTAAATATAAGCATAGCTTGTTTTATTATACTTAACTTAATTAAACTTTAATTAACTGCTTATTAATTATTTTGCTAAAAAATTAGCTTTATTTTAGTGCTAAAAAGCTAAATTATTATGCTTAATATAAGGCTAAAAGTTTTAAAGTATTTTTTTATATAAATTATATGCTTTAGTTAATTTATAGCAAGCATTATTATAAGTTTTTTATAATTGCTTTATTAGTTACTTTATAAAATATAGTTAGTACGCTTTATTATATTTATTATTATTTTAGCTAAAATTATTTTGCTAACTAGTTAGCGTTTTTTTGCTTTTTTTTTTTTTTTATTTAA
>Ga0247782_1000633_pt1 | contig 12712 bp, 14 predicted proteins | sample UWRJL019104C5_FD_179928 | JGI IMG/M metagenome (GOLD analysis project Ga0247782, IMG submission 179928) | Plant litter microbial communities from Arlington Agricultural Research Station in Wisconsin, United States - UWRJ-L019-104C-5 | ecosystem: Environmental > Terrestrial > Plant litter >...
TCCTGCGACTGATTTTGGGTTTTTAAGCTGCATAATTTTTAATTTATTTTTAATCAAAATTATGCACTATAGGGTAGTTTGTAAATGCTAAAAAGAACGTATCAGATGCCATTTTGTACATACACCTGCTTGTATGCTGCGGGCGATGTAGTGGTTTGTTTTTTAAAGAAACTGCTAAAATGATAAGGTGTTGCAAATCCTAATTGTGCGGCAATTTCCTTGATTGGTAGCGAAGTAAACTGTAATAATCGCTTAGCTTCGGTAATTAGTTGTTCATTAATGGTTTCTTTGGCACCACTGCCTGTAGCTTTACAGGCTTCCTGTAGTTTTCTTGAAGATATGTTTAGCTTGTTGGCATAGTCAGATACATGATGGAGCTGCCTGAAGTGCTGCTCTGCCAGTTGTGAAAATTGCTGGTAAATTTTAGTATCGTAACTCGCGGTATGCTCTTTTAGCAGGGTATAGATGTTGGCGATCTTAATAATTATTATCTTTAAATAAGCAGCAAGTGCATCGGGCTTGTTAGAATAATATGGACTCTCGTAATCTTCAAGCAATGCATCAAAAAGCAGTTTCAGTTCGGTTTTGTTGTCTGCCGAAAGGCTAAAAATACGGGTAGTGTTAGCACTGTCAAATACTACTGCTTTACAGTTACTGGCACTTATGGGTGTTTTATCCCAAAAGCAATTGCCAAATTTTAGAAGATAACCTTCGGCATCATTATTTACAAATGAATAAATTTGTCCTTTAGAAATAAGAAGGAGACTGTTTGCAGATAGGGTGAAAATTTCATTATCCACCAGTACTGTAATTGTGCCTTTGGTGATAAATAATATACTGTTATGGTCAGGGCGGTATAATTTACCGGTTGTAAAAGCACTCGTATGCAAAAAAGCGATACTAAATGATTCGTTTAGTATAGTGCTGTTTATAGTTTCTGTAAGTACCTCATTATGCATATTGCAAATGTAAGGGTAAACAATTCCATTTTAAGTAAACTCTTGAAAGGAAGACTTTTTTGTATATTATAATTCTATATTTTTGCCTCTAGGTAACAGTATTGTCCAAAAGATAAAGTACAATAGCGGAAGTTTGAAGAAGCAACCGGCTATAACATGACGAGACGGAATGGTGCCACTACGACCCTGCTATTGCCCGTTGGGTATTTACAGGCCTGCGAAATATTTTAGCACATCGCCATACTCTGTTTTTGAGAACAACCCTGTATTGTTTAATGACCCAATCGAAATATCGGTTAGTTGGAAAGTTGGATTCATGCTGAAATCGTTAAGTGATAGTTGCTTCCTCACGAAACGATTAGGAGGAGGAACTGATGCTAAAGATATCTTACAACAGTTTGAACTGATGTTTGTAATCAGGACGAAGTGTTAATCGCTGCAATGGGAGTAATTGAGACCGATAGCGATAAAAGGGATAGCATTTTTGGAGATGAACCGTTCAAAAGGTAAACCCGAATCATTGTTGGTAAAATTAGGTCCTTTATGTAGACACCATCCTAGAGAGGTAGACCTGCCTTATGGTTCAGGAGAACCTTATTTCGTAACTCCCGAAGCAACAATTTAAATGAGTCGTATATATTTTAGAAAAAATTGATATAATATGAAAATAATAATTCTATGCTTATTGCTGGCTTCAAATTGTGACAAATACGTTACAATATTTGATGGTTTAAGTAAAAACTTCACCTTATTGAAAGGTAAAATGGGAACAAAGGTATATGATGATTATTTTAATTCTGATGAAAATAAATTTATAAAAGATTCTGAAGAATATAATAATGCCATAAATCGCTTTTATCTGACTGAAAAAGACGTAATAGACTGTCTTTTAACTTATGAGGATAATAATGACAGTATGAGTAGTTGGATAAGTACGAGATTTCCTTTATCATCTAACATACAAGTGCACGATTACTATAAAGAATCAGAAGCAGCATTAATATTAATTGATAATTATCTTTCTAATGATGAAAAGAGTATTGTAGTTAGACCATATGTTAAAAAAATGACTTACTCCGGTTTTAAGCTTTTTTATGGGAAATATAAAAATCTTAGAAAAAATGATATAAAAAAAGAGTATAGAAATTTTATTAAAACATTATGAATAAAAAAAGTCCTTACTGTTGGTAAGGACTTTTTTAGTTTGTATGGTTTCTTATGATACTAATGAATGCCTTGTCATGGCTTGAGGCTGTTCTATGCCCATCATATCTAAGATAGTTGGAGCAATATCGCCAAGTACACCATCTTTAACGTGCTTAAGGTCTTTGTCTACAATGATAATGGGCACAGGGTTGGTAGTATGAGCTGTATTTGGCGATCCATCAGGATTTATCATAGTTTCGCAATTACCGTGGTCGGCAATTACAATGGTAGTGTATCCATTTTCAAGAGCAGCTTCAATTACTTCTTTAGCGCATTGGTCTACAGCTTCGCAGGCTTTAACGGCAGCTTCAAAAACACCGGTATGGCCTACCATATCACCATTGGCAAAGTTAAGGCAAACAAAATCTACCTCCCCTTTTTTAAGCTCAGGAATTAAAGCGTCTTTTAGGTCAAAGGCACTCATTTCCGGCTTAAGGTCATACGTTGCAACTTTTGGCGAAGGACACATTAGGCGTTGTTCGCCTTCAAAAGGTTCTTCACGGCCTCCTGAGAAGAAGAAGGTAACGTGAGGATATTTTTCTGTTTCGGCAATACGAATTTGTTTTTTACCATTGCGCGATACAATCTCACCAAGAGTTTCGGTAAGGTTGTCTTTGTCGTACACTACATGAATATCTTTAAAGTTGTCATCATAATTAGTCATAGTAACATAGTACAATTTCAGTTTGTGCATGTTTTGCTCATGAACATCAAATTGGCTAAGTACTTCGGTTAACTGCCTTCCACGATCGGTACGGAAGTTGAAAAATATTACAACATCATCTTGCTGAATGGTAGCAAGCGGTTTGCCATCTTCGCCTGTCATTACAATAGGTTTAATAAATTCATCCGTTATACCATCTTTATAGCTGTCCTGAATGCTGTCTACAGCATTAGTAGATGCGGTTCCTTCGCCGTTAACCAGTAGGTCATAGGCCAGTTTCACCCTTTCCCAGCGCTTGTCACGATCCATAGCGTAATAACGGCCTATAATAGAAGCAAGCTTTGCTTTTTTATCTTTCAGGTGATTTTCCAGATCAGATATAAAGCCAACACCTGATTTTGGATCAACATCGCGCCCGTCTGTAAAAGCATGGATAAATACATTATCTACACCATCTGCTTCTGCAGCATCAACTAATCCTTTTAGGTGTTCTATGTGAGAGTGAACCCCTCCGTTAGAAACAAGTCCTAATAAATGTACTTTTTTGTTGTTTTGTTTTGCATAGTTAAAAGCATCAACCAGTGGTTGCTCCTGTGCAAGTGTTTTGTTTTGTACAGCTAGGTTAATTTTTACAAGGTCCTGGTATACAATTCTTCCTGCACCAAGATTCATATGGCCTACCTCGCTATTACCCATTTGCCCTTCAGGAAGGCCAACGTTTAACCCATCGGTCCTTAGTGATGCATTTGGATAATCTTTGTACAGGCTGTTGATAAACGGAACGTTTGCATTGTCTATGGCAGAAACTTTAGGATCGGGCGATTTTCCCCACCCGTCAAGAATCATTAAAATTACTTTTTTGTTCATTTTCAAGATGTTATAAGTTTTTGGCACGATTTTGGAATACTATTAACCTGTAATCGCGGCTCTAAAATTACTATAATTTGACCGGTTTTACCTACTGAAGCAACGGGTTTGTGATGTGTTTTAAATAAAATTTAGCAAAATTTTAATAATGAGCACAATAACTGAATTTTTAACCCGTTATATAATTGATTATTAATGAAAGAGAGATACAGCCTTTGGGAAGAGGCCTATCAAATGAATAAATGTTAAATAATTGATTTTAACAGTGTTGCTATTTTTGTTTAGATTTCTTTAACTTATTTTAGCATCCTGATTAAAAACACACAACTACTAGATTACTTATGGTTTACAACTTTTTTACGTCCGTTTTCTTTTTGTTTTTTTCGCTTACTGCAACAACACCAAAACATACTGAAAGTAAAAGAACCCTTGCCGCTGTTAGTACAACCGCAGTAGCAGAAACACAAAATGTGTACAACGCTATTAAACTTCACTCAGCTTCAATGCCAAAATTCGAATGCTTTTCTAAAGCTATGAACGGGTTTAAGCATCTTAAGGCTCAGGGAAAAATTAAAAAAGACATTTTAACGCTTATTGATTTCAGCCAGTCATCTAATACAAAAAGGCTTTGGATTATAGATATGGCTACCAATACCGTTCTATACAACACACTTGTAGCACATGGCATGAAAAGTGGCGACGAGTTCGCTACAGATTTCAGTAATGCATCAAGCTCTAACAAAAGCAGTCTTGGATTTTATTCTACAGGAGAAATTTATACTGGCAAACACGGTGCATCGCTTCGCCTTGACGGATTAGAGAATGGCATAAACAGCAATGCGCGCAACAGGGCTGTTGTTATGCATGCTGCCGATTATGTTAGTGAATCGTTTATTAAAATGCACAAAAGGTTAGGGAGAAGCCAGGGATGCCCTGCTTTACCTGCCGAACTTACTAAAGAGGTAATAAACCTGATAAAAGGCAAATCATGCCTGTTTATCTATCACCCTTCACAAAGCTATATGGCTTCTTCTAAATTACTGTCGTAATTTTTTATAGAGCACTTTGTCAAGGTTATAAATATCATTTCTAAACTGCAGCCCGCCTTCGTCCATCCAGGCGGTCCAGTACAACTGATGAACGTGGGTTCCTTGTTTAAGGCCCACGTTTTTTGTTTCTCCCTGGGCAATCATGCTATCCAGTTTTTCTTTATCCCATCCGGCATTTTCTTTGTCAAGCACATAGCCTGCAAGCTTAAGCGGATTTTGTACCCGCACACACCCGGAACTTAATGCCCTGTAGCCACGGCCAAACATTTCTTTATGGTTGGTATCATGAAGGTATACGCTAAAGCTATTTTTAAAGTTGAATTTTACCTGACCCAGTGAGTTGCTGCTGCCCGGTCCCTGTACATAACGGTAATGATCTGCTTTTTCGGGATCCCAGTCTTCTGCCGTAGTTTCTATAGTGTCCTTGTATCTGTATATTTTCATGTTATGGCTGGCAAAATAGCTTCTGTCCTTAGATGCCGATGGTGTAAGGTCTTCTTTAAGAATGGTAGGAGGAACTGTCCACGTTGGGTTAAGTACTATGTTGTTCATAACCGAATGCAGTACCGGTGTTCTCCTGCCGGGTTTGCCTACCACAACGTTATACATGGCTACGGTATCACGACCGTTTTCTACAACAGCCATCTGAAATTCAGGTATATTAATTACAAATGCTTTCGACCCAAAATCGTCAGCAAACCAACGCCAGCGTTCCAGGTTGGCAACTATCTGTTGTTTGCGTTTGTCCAGGCTTATATTAAGTGCTTTTACCGTAGATGTTCTAACAATGCCATCAGGATAAATACCGTGGCGTTTCTGGAAACGTTTTACAGCCCTTAGTGTATTCCTGTCAAACACAATGCCTTTTGCATAAGTGGTGTCAAGGTCTTTCCAAAACGCAAGCCTTGCTTTTACAATGCTTACAACGGTACCGGAATCATGCAGCCTCACATTTGTGTCGGTAGCTAATCCGTTATATGAAGCATCATCAGAAAGGCTGCTTAAAAACTTCATGCTTTTTCGCAACCCTGCATACATTTTATTGGATGGCCTGCATTTATCTAAGGTTTCGCTTACCGAATGTTTTTCTATTGCTGCAATAAGCAGTTTATTGGCATCTATAAATTTGCCGGGAAGTGCCCAGTCATGATATACATTATAGGGTGCTAATTTGCCTTTATGCAGGTGTGTTGCCAGCTTGCGGAATGATTTGGTAAGAAGAATATCGTAAGCTATACAATCGTCTTCTGTAATAGATGTATTATTTTCAAATTCAAGCAGGGCAGTTAAATTATACTCCTTTGGCAGTAAGCCATCATTTACAGCTTCCTGTATGGCATTGTGCAGTGCTTTACGATCGGCTTTATCAGTCCACACGGTTTTGAGCCCATTTGCCTCATAAAAAGCAGTAATGGCTTTGGGCTCATCGTTAAGCAATGATGCGTCTATAAAGTAGGAGGAATTTTTTAAATAGGCAGTTGAAGCGGTTTCGGTATCAGGCAGTTTTTCTTTTCCCCCAGCCACATTTTTACACGAAGGGAAGAGAAAAATAATACTTAGCAACAGTGTGGCGGCTTTCTTCATTTGTGTTTGAATTTTAGCTTTACTAAAATTACAAAACAAAAAGATGCGAAATGTGTAATTATTTGTGAACGAGAGGTTAAAGTTGTAAAAACAGGTAATGAGGTTGTAGTTTTTGTTTTATAATTGGTACAGGCTAAAATATCAATGTGATGATGTATTTTAGCAGAACCTTTAGCTGTCAATTATGAAAAATATTTTTTTGCTACTCTTCTTTATAGGCATACATGCAATTAGCCAGAATGTAGCCGTTGTTGGTGCTTCGTCTAACGATCCTGTATCATTTGCATCAGTAGCCTATTATAAAAAAGGAATGTTTATTGTTGCAGATTATGCCGATAACAAAGGTAAATTCAGTCTCAATGGTCGCGATTTTGATGCGCTTGAAATTTCCTGTATAGGATTTGAAACGAAAAAAATTGATAAAGCAGATGTCGCCGAAAAGATTTTTTTAAAGGAGGCATCGATAGATCTTAAAGAGGTGGTTATTACTTCAAATCAAACTATCGATATCGGTTACAGTAAGATTAAACGAAAAAAGATAAAAGCTGGCCTGGGTATTGGAGAATTTATTCAAATTGCAGCTTTTATAGAAAACCCGTTTAAAACCCCGGTGGTTATAAAGTCGTTCTCTTTTAATGTAGTAAAGGTAACAGGTCGTCCGGCTTACAGGCTTCATTTATACCGTAAGCAACAGGAAAAGAATATAAGAGGAGAAGATATCCCCGGAGAAGACATACTTGTCAGAGACTTAGTTTATTTTTTAAAAGAAAACACAAAAGGACTGGTAGAGATCGATTTGTCGGAAGAGGGTATTGAAATGCCTCCTGAAGGACTCTATATGGGATTAGAAGGTGTAGGTCCTTATGATGAAAATGGTAAGGAAGAAGATAATGGGTTTATACCGGAAATGTTTCAGACCTTCGAACCTATTCATTGTTATAACTATGATTTTCCCCAACGCTCTATAGGCTGGGTCAATAATAATCAACGATTAGTTAGTGATGAAAAAGCTATGAATATAAATGTAAGTAAAAAATGTTTTATAGCCCCTTCTTATGGTTTAAAGGTTTATAAGCCATAGGTTGCGTAGGAATTTAAAATTACACAAGCCTGTACATTACATAATGAATGCCTATGTCGCCTATCGTGAAAGGAGTTCCGATAATTTCGTAGCCCATTTTCCTGTAAAAGCCTACGGCAATTTCGCGGGCATTAAACCAAATGGCGTTACCGTTTTGCGAAACTATATAGCCTTCGGCAGCTTTAACAAGCCTGTCGCCAAGGCCTCTTTTTTGGTGGGAATCTAAAACAGCCATGCCGCGAATCTGAAATTGGCTTGTTTGGGTCAGTAAATCGGTATCTGCTTTAAAAATAGAGATTACTCCGGCAAGGGTTTCGTCTTCAAAAATGCCAAAGTGGGTAGTTGTTGGTAAATCATCGCCATCAAAAATGCACGATTCTACAGGTTTTCCCGGTCTTAAAACGGGTAGGCGTACGGCAAAAGTGTCTTTTGAAGCGATTTGTTTAATGGAATACATAAAAATTTAATTAGGTAACAAATTAATAATAAATAATTTAAACGCTGACAGCGAAAAAACCTCATTTTTTTTCACTGAAAAGTTTGCGAATATGGAAAGTGTGCTTATATTTGCACCACAATAATGCGGAAGTAGCTCAGTTGGTAGAGCTCCAGCCTTCCAAGCTGGTTGTCGCGAGTTCGAGCCTCGTCTTCCGCTCTGCAAAAGCCCAAACATAACGTTTGGGCTTTTTTTATGCACTTTATCCTGATCTAAATTTAAATAGATATATGAAAAACATTTCTTCTAAAGTAAGGCTTTTGCCCTTGCTCTTTGTGGGTTTGTACGCGGCTACAACGTTACTATTTAACTTTGGTCTACAGTTAAAACTTATTTTACTGGTAGTTATGCTGCTTGCGTCTTCTACAGCTATGTTGTATTTGTATAAAATAAAACAAATAGCAAAAGATAAGGTTGTGTTTTATATTGTTTTTGCGGGATTGATAATAGTATTGATGGTTGGAATGTATTTTTATACAACCAGGGTTTAAATATGATTTTTATAGTTTACAAGAAGCTTCCGCTTAATAAAACGGGAGCTTTTTTATTTAAGCCACGACAAATCGGTGCCGGTTTTAATTTCCCTTGCGTCCATGCCCTGGCAAAAAAGCCTGGCATGCAAATCGCCTTTTAGCGTTATTTTCTCTCCGTGTACTTCAAGCCAACTGCCTTCGCGTAAACCTAACACCGGCTGTGGGTTTATTTTATGAAACTCATTAATTCTTGTTTCGCGTGTTTCACCCATATGGGTAGAACCTTCAATAGGGTCAAGGTAATGTGGGTTCAGGTTAAATGGTACAAGCGCAAGTGTATTAAAACTTGGCGGATAAATAATAGGCATATCATTAGTGGTTTGCATGGTCAGTCCGCAAATATTGCTTCCTGCACTGCTGCCTAAATAGGGAGTGCCTTTTTTTACAGCCTCCTGAATAGCACTCATTACATTGTTATTGTATAGCTGGGTAACCAGTAAAAAAGTATTGCCGCCACCGGTAAATATAGCTTCGGCATTGGCTACAGCTTCTACAGGGTTATCAAATTCATGTATACCTTTTACAATTATGTTAAGGGGAGCAAAGGTATCGGCAACCCTTTTGGTATAGTCGTCGTGGCTTATGCCTCCAGGCCTTGCGTAGGGTACAAACAGCAAAGTACTGCATCCGGCAAAATGTTCTTTAAGGGTAGGAAGTAAATAGTCGAGGTAAGCACCACCATGTATTGTAGAAGTGCTTGCAATAATTAGTTTTTTCATTCGTTAAATACTATAAGAAGAGGTAAAGTTACAAAGATTTTAATGTGCAGGATGGTATGTTTTTTGAGGAATGTAAATTGAACTTGTCGCTTTTAAGAAAAACACACCCTAAATATACTCTATTGAAGAATCTGATTTTATTTATTTCTGTTATTTCCACTTCATTGCTTACTGCCCAGCAGCGCATTCCTTTAAAAGGAAAAATAAAATCGGATACGGAAGATCTTGAAAATATCTATGTAATTAATAAGACGGCCGATCTTTCGGTAGAAACATCACGTGGAGGTTATTTTACGCTGATGGCAAAACCCAATGATACGATCATATTTTCCGGAATGCAGATTACGGCAAAAAACATTACACTTACGGAGGATGATATAAAATCAGAACTGTTTATTGTTTCGGTAGAAAAATATACCCGTGTGCTTGACGAACTTATTATTGTAGACTACAGGCATATTAATGCTGAATCGCTTGGGCTGGTGCCAAGAGGTCAAAAACAACTTACACCTACCGAGAAACGTCTTTACACTGCAAAAAGCGGAATGGATGCAGTTATTAATATGTTCTCTGGGCGAACTAATATGCTAAAAAGAGCCAATGAGACTGCTAAAAAAGAGCAGCTCATGGAAAAAATTAATTATATTTATACTGAGGAAGAGCTTCTTGAGAAATTCCACATTCCTAAAGAATACCTTAGGGGATTTGTATTTTACATTGTGGAGGATAAAAATTTTGCACGCGCCCTTAAGGATAAAAATGAAACTATGGCAAAATTTCTCATAAGCGGACTTTCGGTAAAATACCTTGAGCTTATAAAAGATGAGAAATAAGATAGTTTATCTTTTTATAATATTACTGCCTGTGTTGCTCTTAGCACAGGAAAGGCAAACACTTGAAGGCAGAATTGTTGCCGGTACCAATGGCGTACCCGATGTTTTTGTAATTAACAAAACGGCAGCACTTGAAGCTAAAACATCGTCTATTGGTTATTTTAGCATTAAAGCCCAAAAGGGCGATGCTATTATTGTATACAATTCTAAAATAATTGTGCGTGAGTTTGTACTTACTGCCGATGCATTTAAAGCTAACCCCTACCTGATTACCGTTAATTACAGCGTTGAAGAACTTGATGAGGTTGTAATTAATAAATACGGGAATATAAATGCCGAGTCGTTAGGGTTGGTACCTAAAGGGCAAAAAAAGCGTACCGTTGCCGAAAGAAGGCTATTTACTGCCGGAGCTTTTACGGTGGGTACTGTTATTGGTTTAGATCCTATTATTAATGCTATTTCCGGGAGAACACGTATGCTTAAAAGAGCTTACGAATCAGAAAAGCAGGAAACGGTTATTAGTAGCATAAGGGGCGCTCTTGATGATGATATAATTTCTCAACAATACAATATTCCTAAAGAGCAGGTAGGCGGATTTTTGTACTACCTGGCAGAAAATAAAGATTTTGCAGCTACGCTGAAGCAGGGCAACAAACAATATATCGATTTTATGATGATGGAAATGGCTAAAGCGTACCTTAAATTACAGGAAGATGGTAAATAAACTCTGCTGTTTTTTTATGGTATTATTTTGTCTCTCAGGATGGGCACAGGGGGTGTTGCAGGGTAAGGTACTATCAGGTAAAAATGGAGTATCGGCGGTTTTTATTATCAATAAAAAAACAGGTGCCGAAACCAAAACAAATGAGACTGGCAATTTTGCGATTGCTGCAAAACCCGGAGAAGCAATTGCCGTATACAATACTAAAATCATGGTTCGTGAGTTTATACTTACATCACAATCGTTTCAGAATATGCCTTTCGTAGTTTCGGTGGATTATCATCCGTATCAGCTGGATGAGGTTGTAATAGATAAATATGGTAAAATAGACGCTGTTTCGTTAGGACTTGTGCCGAAAGGGCAAAAGATACTTACTGTAGCAGAACGAAGAATTTATGGTTGCGTGGGTTTTTTAAGTGTAGATGCTTTAATAAACCACCTGAGCGGGCGCTGGAGAATGTTACAATCTAACCTGGTTACCGAGAAGAAAGAAACGATGATTGAAACCCTTCGGGGAATGTATAATGAGGATGAAATGACGGAATATTATGGTATACCGAATGAAAATGTAGATGGCTTTTTATACTATTTGGCAGAAAAGGCAGATTTTGCATTAACCGTTAAGGAAGGTGACAAGAAACAGATTGACTTTTTGCTTGCCAATTTTGCCCATGATTACCTTGCATTACAAAAACAATGATATATAAAACACTATACACTGCAGCACTCTTGTTTGTTGTTATAACCGGTTTTTGCCAGGAACGCATCCATCTTAAAGGAAAGGTGGTAACCGGCACCACAGGCATTGCGGCTGTTTTTGTTATAAACAAAGCGAATGCTACCGAGAGTAAAACGGACTATGATGGCAGTTTTAGCATTATGGCAAAACCGGGCGATGTACTTGCAGTGTATAATAAGGACATAACGGTTCGCGAATTTTTACTTACGGCAGGCTCTTTTAAAGAAGTGCCTTTTGTGGTATCGGTTAATTATCAGCCGTATCAGTTAGATGAGGTAGTTATAGATAAAAATGTAACTTCAGAATCGCTTGGGTTAGTGCCAAAAGGGCAAAAACAATATACTCAGCAGGAAAAAAAGCTGTATACGTCCAGTTATAACACGCCCTTATGGGTTTTGGCTCTTGGACTGCTTGGCGGCTCTATGCCGCTGGACCCGTTTATAAATGCAATTACCGGACGTACAAAAATGCTTAAAAATGCTGTTGCTACCGAGAAGACGATTGCAACAATTGAAATGATAAACGGTATTTATACTAATGATGAAGTTGTGGAGCAGTTTAAAGTCCCAACAGATTATGTAAAGGGGTTTATAATATATGCCGCAGAGAATAAAGATGTTACCAATGCTTTTACCGCAGGCGATGAAGGACATGTAAAGGTTTTGCTCGCTACGCTTGCCATACAATACAACCAACTTATTAGCCATGAATAAATTAGTTTCCATACTGTTTTTACTGGTTCCGGTGCTTGTTGTAGCGCAGGATAGAAAAGTATTAAAAGGCAAGGCAATTGCCGATCAGCTTACTGTCGACTTTCTTGTAATAAAGAACACAACTGCAGATACCAGTGTTGAAGGTAGCGAAGAGGGCGGCTTTACTGTTGAAGTTGCTATTGGCGATGTACTTGAATTTTCGGCACCGGTTTTTAAGCCTTTATATCACACCATTACTGCCCGCGATTTTTTAGAAGAACTTTTTGTCGTAAAGCTGGAGCCGGTGGCTGTAATGCTTGATGAGGTAGAGCTTACCGGGCTAACAGGCAATTTGGCAATAGACAGTAAGAATACTAAGGTTATTTTGTTAAATAACCTGTTTGATCCTGCAGTTATAAATATGAATGTTATACCCGAAAATCCTTTAGGTAATGTTAACTTTATTGCTATATTCGGGATGATAAAAAATGCAGTATCGCAATCTAAACCATCAAAGGCTTACAGTAAAAGAGATGCACCACAACCACCACGTGTAGAACATAAATCAT
>Ga0247782_1000634_pt1 | contig 12691 bp, 15 predicted proteins | sample UWRJL019104C5_FD_179928 | JGI IMG/M metagenome (GOLD analysis project Ga0247782, IMG submission 179928) | Plant litter microbial communities from Arlington Agricultural Research Station in Wisconsin, United States - UWRJ-L019-104C-5 | ecosystem: Environmental > Terrestrial > Plant litter >...
AATTTTAATATAAAAAAAAAAAAAAAAAGAAGGGAAAATAGAAAAAGAAAAACGTACAACACCAGGGATTCGCTGGTCGTCACCGACTCAACTACTAATCTGGCGCTTAAAACAACTAGAAGCAGCAACACGGGATGCTTTAAACTAGTATCATTGAAGTTAAAAGCTGCGGTTTTGCACTCATCTAAGGCTGTGAAGTATGACCACATTGGAATGAACTAGGTGCACAACTAATTACGTTAGAACAGATAATATTTACTTGTTAAGTCAAGTCAGGTAACTGTAAACTGAATGCGAAACTGCAAAACTGTAAAACTGTAAAACACACTGAAAGAGACTATCCTTCTAAAGATGTTCTCACTACTGGGCTGTTTCTCCTTCATGGAATATGGATTGCTCCTCTAGTCTGTATTTCTTTCTACCCAAACCTCTGCCTATCGTTCGACCTTCTCCATGCATTCAAATAGCTGCCGTTGTTACGCCTTCGTTCGATGTAGCTCCCTCCTCTAATCGGTGTTTCTTTCTATCTAAATCTCTGCTTATTGTTCGACCTTCTCTCTATGTCAGATAGCTATTGCTAAGGTTTATAGATAAATATCTAGTGTTTTCCTATCTTCTTCTTCTTCTCTTCTCATCCATTTTCTATTTTCTATTCCCAGAAATATATCCAAGATCAGACAAGGACGACCATAGTCGACTAGCACGAAGCCTAGTGCGACACCAGGCCTGAAAGATGCCCTTTCAATCATCATATCTTGGTGTCATGTCCTCCCCGGAGGTAGCCTTTCGTCTAGCATTGGCGCAAATCCATCAGCTCAGCCTTGCTAATGAATACTGGCTGGAACCACCCAGAAATGCCCGTTGAAGGTAGATGGCTGTGTTGACAATATATTATCCTGAGTATCTTTATGTAGCGATGATGAGAAATAACTTGTTACGATCTGAAGCGTGACCTTGGAGGCGGCCTTTGGCTGACCTTGAGACCTCCTAAAGTCTTTATAGGAAGTCCGGCCCCACCCACGCGAGCCACGTTATCCCACACGCCAGCGCCCACAGTACTGCCGAACTCACATACCAAACCTTAGGTACCTACTTACGTACCGGTAGGTCACGTACTGTCTCAACAGGTATGTATCGGAGCACAGCTTATGGCGTCGGCTCTGCATCACGAGACAGGTAGATACCTGGTATTAGTGGTATTAGTGGTATTAGTGTTGGCAGTTGAATGCAGGTTGCGAGTTTCGCTGTTATGGATACCGCCTAACTTGGGAGCAATAGAAAATTCACATATGCGCCCAATGTTTCCTTGCCTTGCAACGTGTCACCGGTACTTAAATTGAATGCTAGGCCATAATGAATGCAGTGGAGGACATACCTAGTTAGATAGAGAGTTACGGTCCTTGCCTTAGGTGGCCACCTTGGCTGTACCGTACACACTGCCACTACCACATGTGTATCATTCTAGGGTTCCGAGCTGCCACCTTGGAATTCGACGTTCATTCTGTAGAAGCCCTGACACAGCGATTACAATGGTCCATTTGTAGGCAAGTTTGTCATAGATAGTCTTCCCTGCGACGTACCTAAGTCTAATAATACCAGGGAAATCAAATAAGTCGAGGCAGAAAACGAAGAAAACGAGAACAAGATGAACTGTTGTATTAACATTAACGTGGAGGCCTATGAAACAAAGGGGATTAAAAAATTCAACTGATATCAATGTAGAGGTAAATCCATCCCTCTGTTTCCCTATGGCCCCAGAAACGCCTTGCCTTGCCCTGCCCTGCCCTGCCTCGCCATAAGACCGGTCCCCTAATCTTGGGTACTCATACGCCCATCCAAGTTCCCAAGTTTCATTCATCCCCAAACTTCCTTCCACAATGCCAATCCTGTTCAGTCGATATCGTATACACGTCCATCATCATGCTTTCGTCCTGCTTGCTACCCAATCCAGGTCGGGGTCATAATAAGCCGTGCGATTTCTCCCCTCATCTCGTTTCAAAGATGGACACCCCATCGGCCAGGTACGCGGGGAGGTAGTTTCATAATCATCAAAGGGAAATCCTTATTTCTTAAACCGTAGCAAGCAGTTTGTGGTGAGAGAGCTAGGATAACCATTTTCACTTCCCACTAGCCATCCACGCAAAGGCCGCAGTGGCCGATATGATGAGCACAGCCGTCACGATACCGGCGCCCGCGCGATCCGCCGTCGTTATCGGCGGGAGGTCGTCGCCTATAGACCCGCTTCCTACACCGGCGTTAGGGTCCCCGACGCTTGTGCCTCCGTCTTCGCTAGTCACCGGCGCGTTCGAGTTGTCGATCAGGAGCGACGAGACGGCAGCGAGCACGTTCATGGTCTGGCCCGCGCCGACGCTCCCGCCAAATTTACCACTGGCCCACTGGAATCCGCAGGTCCGTCCGTTGGTGCCGCCCGTGCATTGGTTGACGGCGGCTTGGGCCGATTTTTGCAGGACGGGGAGGATCTTGGAAGCTGTGAAGGGCGCAATCTGCGTCGTGGTCGCCATCCACCGATGGAGGTAGCCTTTGAAACTCAACATGTCTGCCGTGCAGGTCATCCCCTGTTCACAAGATATCTCGTAGGCGATGTCGTTGGGGAAGAAAACCTTGAATGTCGCGTCTACCAAACCGTTTACGCGTTCTTCCCATTTCGGGTCTTGTGTCTGTTCACGTTTCTCCCGTAAGAATTCCGAGCCTATCTATGCGAAGTCGGTCACGTCTGGGTTCAAGTACTTACGAAATTCCACATATACGCAGCTCCTAAGAGGAAGACTGCGTTGTTGTAAGAGAACTGGGCACGGTTGATATCGGTACAATTGGTTTCCACATGGGCGCCGTCGAAGATGTTGTAGTCTTTGTCGAGAAATCCGATGCCGGTCACCCAGTCCCAGGTCTTATCGGCCACTTCGGCGTATGTTTTATTGCCAGTGTATCGCGCGAGACGGGCCCCCATGTTGAAGAAAACCCCATTTGCGATACCTTCAGCGCCCGTTAGCAGTGCGGTTCGGCCTGATGTAACTTCAAGGGTCCTTACTGTTTTTATAATCGTATCCATTGTTGGACAGCGGGATCTGCCACCGTAGCCCGCCTCCGCAGGTCAAGTCGTGTCTATCGGGGTCTGCTTGTGTATTCCAAACAGCCTGAGCTAATGCTAACCACTGCGGCTCATCTGAAGGAGGGTTAGGGAAGTTCTCCTCGGCGGCCAGCATGGCCGACATGCCCCAGAAACCTTGATCGTCGTTCCCTAACGAGGCGGTGACGTTTGGCGGCATATAGTTACTGTTGGGGCCGACTTGGAATAACATGGCCTGGGTTACGACATCGTTATAAGTGGTGTCGCCGGTCAGATGCCAATAGTCAATCATGGTCCCCCATAATGCGCCCCCTTCCCACCAGTAGTAATCGCCTGCCGGGGGAGGTCCCGGTAAGATGCCGGGAACCTGTCCTGACTCGTTTCCGTGGTAATATGACATTAGATCATAGGCTAACGTCCGCGAGGCGGATAGTATATCCTCTGCGGAAAGGAGAAACATGTATATCAGAATCTTGGCAACATTGGAGAATAGCAGAAGTTGCTACAAAATATAGTAGATTTGCGTACCATTATTATCAATCTTGTAATACTGCGCGGATATTAATCTCGCTGACAGGAGGAGTAGTAATGGCCTTGATGCCATGTTGATGTACATTTGAATATGTCGGGCTGGCGTACGACGATAGAAACGTAGCGAGCGACCGGTGAAAAACGAGAGTTTTCGGTGACAGAAACGGGGATTCAGCGAATATACCCGATCAGGTACGCGCCGCGGAGAGAGGCGTCGCCTAGTAAGGTAACGCCGTCAAAGACTATAAAGCCAATAGCGAGAAGGCTATGACGTACAAAATCAAAAGGGAAGCGAACGTAATGTGCCCTTATCCAACTACCTCGTCAAATACAGACATCTGAAGGTATTATTTGGGTAGGTAGGAAGAACACAGTGAGGGGAGAACCAAAAGAATGTTTGCAGCCAGCATCGAAGGGAGGAACTGCATAGAGGAGGAACGTGGACGCATATTAGGTGCGTAGATAGATATGTACGCGCTGCTGCGTTCCGGGAAGGGGGGTCACACTGTACAGTTTATTGAAGTGGTGTTATATGGTTTGCAGGTTAACTCTACTAGAGCCCGGGGAATATCTCCCCCGTTCAGCTCTACTGTAGATTCTCTCTACGCTTAACAACTTTATTGGCAATCTACTTCCCGGCATGAGGGTGTGAAGCTCGATACTACCTCATGTATTGTACCTACATCAAGGGTATGGAGAGATAAGTGACTCCCACACTAAAACCCCAGGAACCGCAATTAGCACTGTGGGCCTTTGGAGCTTATCAAGGGCTGACTTGTGAGTGACGCAAGCAATTTGAGCAGGTCCTGGCCGTTGCCAACTGAGAACGGTCCGTCTAACACTTTAGTAGATCGATGGAAACAACAAAAAGGGAAATGATAGGCAAAACAAGCTTTCGGGTGGCAGGGGTGAGTGGCATGGATTTGCCGGCACGAATCCCCATACCCACCACGGGACGAAGGAGCTGACAATGATCAGTCAGACCTAGCTTTGCAAGCTTGAAATTTGTGTTATGAGTTAGGTCAGTATACTCGGGATAAAGGCTCATAGATCTGTTAAATTGGTATCTTCTACAATTTTGGTTTATTTCTAGAATGTAAACTTACGGCATCCCCCACGGAGGTCATTCACCCCATCTTATTCCATCTACGTTACATAGGTAACCCCCCCATAAAAAAAATAAAAAAATAAAAAATCAAGAAATTCGACCAATGCGGGCGCCGATAATCTGCGGTAGCTGCACCCATCATTGGACTGTTCATGCATGGACTATGTAAGCCACAGTGACGACTACACGCAGTGTCACAGGCCGCCTACACAGTATTGAAGGCCACGCACCCTGCAAAAAACGCCGCTTCATTTTATTTGGGCGGTAGACTAGCTGTAGTAGGATCTGAAGGTGCTGCACAACTGCTATACCTAGATAAAGAGTCAATCTCGGAAGAACGGAAGAAAGTTGGAGAAAAAGAAAAGAAAGAGTCTTGATGACTAGGAAGTTTGATATAAGTAGCTGTATCAATCCAAAAATCGTCAGAGTGCGCGCTGAGTTAAGGTAGGTGTCTAGTCCGACATATTCGCTTTCGTGCTTACCTGATACCGGCATTGCGTAAGAAGCGCACGTCATTGAAAGATAGCTAATAAACATACTTACCTCGTCTGGAGAGTTGCCGACCATTAATCATGCATACGTACAGAATACCTCCTGACCTGGCCCCTTCTTTAAACTAGTCCTTTCTTCCTGTCAGACCAAAAGGCACATCAGCACCTATATACCCCGAGAAGTCGTACAGCATATAGCACTAAGTTGTAAGTAATCAAATGTGTAGGTGATCCCGAATCTGCATCTTGTTTGCTTGCTTGCTTGCAGCACTTACATGTTATTAATCCCGAGCGGATGGGGAAAAAACAGGGCACTGGTATCCGGGTTTGCCAAGTTCCCCGGAGCACGGCATACATGAACGGGTATAATAATAAAACAAACAACTTAGGCTCGTTTAGCAAATCGGTAGGTAGTACACACATTTTACGGTTATTATAGCAGGGACTTACACGCATGCCTACTAATACTAAAGGGCCAAGAAAATGAAACAAGAGACGAGAAATAAAAACAGAAATTTTATTTCATGTTGATCGATTAATATCAACACGATCAAAGTTGCCTGCCTTGGCTGGTTTATCTGGAGAGGAGTCTAACCTTAGGAAGTAGATACACAGACAGCCCCTCAATAGACACCAAGTAGTTAATGTCTTACATATGTATTAGTTACTCCCGATTCAAGCCAAACCACGCGGGCCCAGTCATATGCGCGAGGATAAACAAAGGGATATATACGAGCAAGCGCTTGGTAACGAAAAGAAACATACCTACTGTTCTTGCTTCTTGCTGCGCTAGATATTTCCGTGGCATACTGGTCTTCAAGTAGTGTACTATAGATAGTACCAATGTGCACAAGTCGTGATAGGATGCCACCATAGATCCGGTTGCGTAGGTACCGAGCAGGTTGAGGACAATATATCCAAGAGAAGAGTGAGGTAATAAATTATAAATACCACACGTGAGCCTCCGAACTTCTGACCTTTTATTTTTATTATTTTTTATTTTTTATTTGAGGTGAGGGCTATCAGCGTGTTAGTCATGGGCTACAGAGCGTATATTTCATGTGATCTCTCGGATTGCTGGTAATAACTAGGGAAGAGCGTGAACCCGTGTATTGTCTATGATAGGCGCTGACTCATCAAGCAGATTCATTAGCACTATTCCGGACTGACGCTTCTTCTACTCGGAGTTGTTGTACGACACGCTAAACGTGGATCACAATCATATATATGAGGCTGGTAGATTTGGCACCTATAGCATAGGGAGGTGACAAACAAAGGCGCCCGAGATACGCTGCCAAGTTACTCAACGAAAATTACCGCGGCGCCTTTACTCGCTCTACCTTCTTGATGGAGCGGAGCGCCCCAACTTGACTATATGAATATCGCCGTACAGTTAAACTGTAACAGTAGCTGTCCGGGAATTGGACCTCCCTTTATCCCCCGCGTATCGCCCTATCGTTTTGCGGGCTATAATGTTGGATGACTGTGGACCCGAGGCAGTGTGGGTAATGGCGTTTCATTGCTCGTTCGGTCTGGGATAGACATTGATGTGATGCGTTGCGGATCATGAAGTGATCGAGGAAAGAGAGCATGTGACACTTGAATATCGGATTGGTGTTATCGCCCCCTTGAGAACGCAAAGTGCCTTACTCTTAATGTCTGGACATATCGTATACACCCTAATTAAATGTAACCTTCTTTCCTTCTGGCTTCAAGACAGCACCAGTCTTGTAGGACACGACGGATGAGTCGCCATACTTCGTGCGATCCGATGCAGTCTTTTTGAATGCTGCATTGTCTTTGTTTCCGCCTCCTTCTTTCTTATCGGGCCGCCCTCCGTCCCTGTTAGCACCACCGCTCTTATATCTCTTCTTGTATCTGACCTGGTCGTCTTCTGCGAGCTCAATCTTGAGCTCGCGACCATGGAGTCTGTTGACCCACCACTTGCGCATCTGGAACTTTTTCTGCTTCTCCTTATTCTCATCATCATCGTCGTTATCATCCCTAAAGTCATCCTCCGTCTCAATTTCCTCCTTGACCTTGACGAAGCCTTTAACAGCCCAGTTCGCAGCGTCAGCTTCCCTGAATTTGACCCAGCCATATCCCTTACATTTCCCACTGTCTTCGAATGTGGCGACCTTTACCCAATCAATCTCCCCGCATTTGTCGAACTGGGCGCGCAAATCGTCCTCTGTTACTTGGAATGAAAGGTTTCCCACGTATATCTTCCTGCTAGCATTCTTCGGCGTCGCAGCAGGGGCAGAATCAATGCCTTCCTTTGCACCATTTTCAGCTGTAGCCGTAGACGGTTCCTTTTGCGGCCGCCCCTCAAAAGAGGTAGCATTCTTGATCAGCACTTTTCGTCCATCGAGCTCTGTCTCCGTAAGCGCCATCGCAGCTACGGCGACGGCTTCTGCGTCGAAGTCGATGTACGCAAAGCCTTTATTTTGTGGTTTATTTTGAGTACCCTCCCCATCCTGCTGCCTTATGTGTTTATTTCGCTCTTTATTGGTTGGCAAGTTCACTCTTGTAATATTATCTTCCTTTATTGCGCCCCCAGAGCACTCTATCAGCCATTTGAAGAGCTCGGGTCGCGTCAAAGTAAACGGGAGGTTGCCAATCCAAATTCCGTATTCGGACCGCTTCTTTTCCTTTGTGTCCTTCTTCGGTATTTCCAGGCCATCATCAGCCTCGTCATCACTGGCCGGTTTGACAGGTAAAGGTTTACCCTTCTTGAGTAGACGTTTGGCTTTCTTGGAGGGCGGTTCTGGGAGGGAGAGATCAACTTCAATCTCATCTAATTGGGTCTTCCGCTTCTTGGAAGCGGATGAGGGCGGGGCCGCGGCCGGTGGTAGGAACGGTTCTGCATCTGTGCTAACCATAGTGAAGGGAAATTGCGGGCAGGCCGACTTCGAAGGGTATTATACAGAGCGGAGGGGTTCGGTAGGCTCAGTCTATCGGCTATCTGCCGAGAAGACTGATTTAATGTGTTGTTGCAGAGGTGGTGATCTAAACGGTGAGTGGGTGGTTGACTTCGGTACTAGAAATTTTTCTGGGTCCGCTAAGATAGCGATAAGGAAATATGCTTATATTGAGTTGGACATACCCTGTCAAATATAAAGGGGCATTTTATGATGGAGCCGGGTCCGACTCACCCCTATTCTTTCTGAAGCTCCGGAGTGTTCAGGAAGTGACTATATTATATTCACAAATAAAGTTATAACAGACCAAGTATGTACGATATAATATCATAGGACAGCTGAAATGAAGTTGTCAAGTTGCCTTGAGATTTTGAGTATCTCCAGTATAAGGCACTGCTGCAGACCTTGCCGCCCGCCTTTGGCACGTGTAGGTCCAATGAAGGCTCAAAATATAGAAGCGTCTGATTTTATGAAGAATACAAGTCGTGATTACAATGCTGCTGAGGACTATCGGCAATAGATTGATTGGGAGACACTTGACTACGTTCGGTTGTAATCCTCACCACTGCTAACTCTTATCGCTGGGTAGCCAGGCTTTTTAAGCCGAGGCACGACTATATTAAAGCGCATAGCTATCATAAGAATTTAAAAAGGTATAAACATGGTTCGTATCATTAAAAAGGAATAAATGGAATCCTTATCACTTTGTCAAACGCCGAGTGGCTAGTACTGTGACATGAGACAGCACGCAGTAATCATATCATTTACCGATAGAAATCCAACGGCAAGATAGAGCGCCTACGTAAAGATGATAGATATTCAAGAGCGTCTAGATTTTGTCTATTCATGTTTCCACTTGACATCATCTCGACTCACAACGACCTCGTGGACATAGACCCTATTATCCACAATCTGTCTTCCATTCACAAGATCATTCTCATCCGCCCTTCTCCGCGCCTCGTCCTCATCTTTGGCAATGCCCGCCTTGATATGTCTCGCAACGAGCCTACGCCTCGCGACCTCGAAGTCCACCTCCACGAACCAGCGCTCATCCATGAGCCCCGCGGCCTCGCGCCACGGCCCCTTGTCCAGGACCACGTAGTTGCCCTCGAAGACGACGATGCGGTGGCCCGGTAGGATCGCGATGTCGTTCTCCTTGGGGTCCTTGACTGCATGGTCGAAGGACGGCGCGGAGATGATCTCTGATGAGGGAGTAATGGGCTCACGCAGGGCTTTCACGAGCGATAGGAATGAGGCCCCGTCGAATGTGAACTCGGCGCCTCGACGAGCATGTGCTGTTGCGGGGTCCGGCATAGCTGAGAGCTGGGCGCGCGTGAGGTGGTATCCGTCCATCGGCACGAAGGCGGCGATGGGTACGGCCTCTTTCACCTCTGGGTGAAGAGTTGCGTGCCGTGCATTGAGGGCTTGTGTTACAATTTGCGACAGAGTGGTTTTTCCTATGGCTGGTTAGGATCTTTACGTCGGATGTAAATGGAAGTGAAGATACCTGAGCCAGGAATGCCGCCAATTGCTATCACTGTCAAGGTGTTAGTGAGATATATGACAACTATATATTGGGTTGAAATAATTATTTCCATTACCGTAGGCTTTTATGCGAAGTACTTACTGAACCGGCGGTTTTCTGGCGTTTGCTGAAACCTTTCCCAGGCTTTGTCAACCAAACGAAGCACTTGGTCATCCATATCGTCTTTCGTGGGTTGCAAGTGACGCTATAATTATCTGAAATAACGTAGACCAAATAACATGATCATATCAGGATATCAATCTCTATATTAAATAAAAATATATCTCTACAGACCTTCGAATCCGTGAAGTCTTAACGGGCGTGGTTGGAGCGATCATCGGATAGAATGAGGAGATGATGCCCCTCCTGTAACCCCACCACTAGCAAATCCACTAAACGCACGATAGTGTTACGAAAATTCCACCGTCTTCATTCACAGATTAAATCAACACCTCGTTATACTAATAAGACACCTCCACTCCGCAAATCATCAAGTCTTTCGTGAACGGCCGCATAACATTGATATTATAACGGGCATTGACAGGCAGTCACAATACGAAGGATCGCGGGAGGTATCTCGAAAATGAGTGATGACGAGGGCATTAGCTCAGGCCTTCTAGGCATCACCTTATCAGACTCGGACTCAGAAGCTGAACTTGGCGGCGACAAGGACGCTACGGCTAAGAAGTCCTCACAAGAAAAGCGCACTGGGCAATCTGAGGCTGAGTTTCAGGAAGTGAAGCGCACATATCGAGTCAAAGTCGAGAACGGTGAGGTAAGTGAAAACCTGTCTGTCTGTCTACCTGTCCTCCATGCTATCCTCCTTCCTTCCCATCAGCATATTTACTGTCTTTTGTAAAGTCCCCCCGTAGAAGCTATCTATGTACAGTGAAAAGTAAAAGCCCAGTCAGTCGTTAACCGAGCTTAACAGATATGGAAGACGGTGCAGTTGCCCCTCGGGCCCCAGGTATCAAAGCCCGAGGTACAGGCCTTGCTCCATGCCGTCGAAGAGCTGTACTTCTTCCGGCGGTTCGCAGAGGGCGCCTGGTTCGCCAGATCGATACTGGACAACCACGATGACGCTGCCAGCGAGGGCAAGCTGGACGAGGATACAGCCAAGACGCTTCTCTACTACGAACGCAAATGTCTTGGCAAGCAAGGTTGAGGGCATCTTTACTTAAAATGGCGTCACTCGCCGTAAGCACGATGAGTTTATCACAATCCCTCTAGGCATTACTTACCTGTGTTGGGAAAAGGGGACGGCCGTGGTAATTACAGGTATTCGCGCGCGCGAGAGAGAGCTCTTAACAGAGCATTATATATGTCAATTTCGCGTGTGGTATCCGTAAGGGTAACCCCTATACCAGGTGTTGCCGGAAGAGTATACTCGGGTCCCACCTCCATGGTTTACATACCTACTTACCACGACTACGATGCTCGTCGGTTTCTGGATTCTGGGGACGAGATAGTTGGTTAGCCGGATTTGAGTTGCGCCGTTATACCTAAGCTTCATCCCAACATTCCCAACATGGGCTCAACGTGACGAGTAACAAGGTCCCTTGTCTGACACGAGGTCGGCTGGGAGAGGCGAGATAGTGACAACCGAGCATACGGTTGAGGGCGATATTGGCGTTCACTATGCTGTATATAGATAGAGCTTGTCCCAAGGTTCAGCGTCAATGCCTTGTTGGTTTCGAAAGCTCCGTGACGAGACCAGGAATAACTGACCGGGAGTTCATTCCCACCTCGATGGGTCCTTCTAACCGACCCTGACATGCGCCAACGTTTTTTTTCTTTTTCCCTATATAATTAGGTATAGCATACAGTGTGCTAAGTGACCACAAGGCAAAAAGGCAGCAAGGACTCCCTGCTACCTACAACATGTGGGCTATTATTTCAGGGTCAAGTCCCACTACTACAAACAAGGCTCCCCTTGGCCCTTTTTTCCCTTCCTTTTTGCAAGCCCTGCCTACATCCCTCTTTACGCGCTCTCTGTGCTTCCCTTATAAAGTTATACCGGTCATTGCCCCTCTGCCTCTCTTGAGATTGTTGAGCGGGGACTTGTAGTATCTTGTATGTATGTACAGCGTAGTCTGTGCGTTTGTCAGCAGTTCTCGTGCTTTTGGCTGCCAAGAGAAGATCTCGAGATAAGCGTCCTTATTAGTGCGAAAACCCCGCATTCAAGGCTTGATTGAAATCGCTTCTTCTTTATATTAGCTGCAAAATACGGAGGAGAAAAGTATGAAGGTCTCTTCTATATCCTAACCAAGTGGTGAAATGCGCGGCAGATATGAGGGGGGGATGTGCTGATGGCATCCGAACTGCTGCGAGCTTTATATCTAGCTTTCTGCCTTGTTACGGCGCACTTCTTTAGGGGATGTGGACTACTTGAGGCACAGTGCCTCGAGGACGCAGAGCGAGCCATAGGCCTATATAGCATGAGGATTCAAATAAGTGAGTGAGAGAGTGAAGAGACGCATGAAGGTAAAAAGCCGCTCTGAACAGGAGCTGTGTGACTGACGGACCGATAAGTTAAAACACTTAAAAGTAGGCAGAACTGCGAAAAATGCTCATTGATTCGTGGGGACCTATTCTACAAATTATGATGCTCCCGCCGCCACCAGGTTTCGGAACTAGTCCTTGTGTGCAACTCTTCGGAGGCATTGCGGACGAACAGAGGGATTAGTTATTCACTCTAGGCCCGATCAATTATTGGCCCTGGTGTTGACGATGCCACCTTAATGCCCCAGAATCTCGCGCTTAAAGACACAAAGTTTTTGGTTTCTTCTTGTTTCCTCTGAGAAAGAAGGGAATGCCCGGCAGATTGCAGTTCGTCGGGAGATAAATTTGGAGACCGCATGGCAGCCCCGCAGGAAATGGTGGCTTTTCCTCTTCTTTTTTTACCTACACGACCTGAAGGCGTTCCATCCGATCGGGGCAAGGCCGCGGCGCCTGAAACAGTGTCCATCGAGTAGTTTCATATCTAACTAGGTAGCTTTTCCTCTTCTTTTTTTTTTTTTTTCTTCA
>Ga0247782_1000635_pt1 | contig 12642 bp, 4 predicted proteins | sample UWRJL019104C5_FD_179928 | JGI IMG/M metagenome (GOLD analysis project Ga0247782, IMG submission 179928) | Plant litter microbial communities from Arlington Agricultural Research Station in Wisconsin, United States - UWRJ-L019-104C-5 | ecosystem: Environmental > Terrestrial > Plant litter >...
ACGTGAGAAAATAGCAAAATAAATAAACCACAAAAAAAAAAAAATGGGGGGGGGGGGGGGGAGAGGTTGTACGTACCAATCAATATCAACTCCATCAAACCCGTACGTAGATAGGAAGTTTATCAGAGAAGTGAAGAACTTCTTTTGCTTCCCAGCATCTCCCGCTAGCTCAGAGAATGTTCGCGCTGTTGGTTGATCTGGGTCGTTCATTGACCAACCACCAATGGAAATCTACCGTCATGTAAGTGCTGTGAGAAGAGCAAAGCGGAGGTGCTCTATAGAGGTCGAAGCATACCCAAGTCTCTAGGCCCGGATTATATGTCTTCAGCCCAGTAAACCTAGGGTAGAGCTCCTTGTCGCCATCGGACATAGGTGCAATTGCGAAGGTTTTCGGGTCTATCAGGGCGAAAGAGAAGAACAAATGAGTATAAGCCCCTACAAGAAGGCTCTCTGGATTCATTCCCTGGCATGCCCTCGTCGGCGACCATCCTTCATAGTATCCAATGACCTTTTGGCTCGCAGAAGAACCCCCTGAGCAGCTCGGCCGCTTCACGGTCTTTGTCCCGCAGAACTCCTCGGTGGTTCCGCAGAACCCATATTTGCTACAGGACGTGAGTATTCGACCTGGTGATAGGAAATTTTGACTCCTCAATATAATTAATCACTTACCTGCAGCACACGTTCAATGGACAATTCTCTCGAGAGCTCCACTGACTGCCCCAGCCCGGATCGCAATCACTCTTCGAGTCGCATCCAGACTGACATTTATCTGGTGCACAGTAGTCAGGGCCCAACCCACAAACATTATTCTTCCCGCAACAGCCTAGTTTGCAGGGTTGAGTCGGAGAACTGAAATATACATATCATTAGTCTGCGGGAAATGACGAGAATCCGGATGGGCGTGGTCCTCACCATGAAAAAGGATCCGCGGCTGGTCCGTCGATAGCCAATACAAGACTGGCGAAGGCGGCAGCAACTAAGGTGAGAGTTCTTGCAATCATGGTTGAGAATTTCTCGCGAAAGTTGAGATTGAGAGTGGGTAGAGGGCGAGGCGAGCTTTTGAGGTTCAGTATAATGCCCCTGAGCGGAAACCGCGGTTCCCATTTAAATTGAGGCTCACAGTCTCGAGTCACTCACCCGACTTCTGGGGGTCCAGGCTACGGGCTTCTGTTTAGCGACGAAAACCAACCGGTTAGCCTAGCACACCCGATCTGAGTATTTTGAAGAAAGCTGGGAAGCATGCTGTGTGGCAGGTGAGCGTGACTCGCACAAAATGAGAGCAAGAGATTGCGAATATGCTGCCCGGCCGTCGTGCAACACTCCTATTGCAACCCAACACCACAGGTACGCTGGGGTAGTTACGTGAATATTGAGGTTTAGGCCGGGTTGCGCCCACTAGATAATTATGCAGGTGAGGGTTGCAGCGGCGCAAAAAGGCCGCGAAGGCGACGAGAACCGAATTGGAGTGACCAGGTTCAAGGAAATTCCAATAACGATAGCGACATATCCATCATCGCCTAGCTGTCTAGCTCTCGTCTTGTTTCCCCCTAGATTTGCCATCCATATCTTGAGCTTGGATCTACCTTCCAATTTACCGCTCAAAAACGTACTCCGTCTTTTCTTTCCCTTTCGTTGACCCCCGTTTTATTCGAAGCGGTCATGACACGAGACAGATCTCAGTTTCTTTTAGTCGCCATCGCTGGCCTTTTTCGTTATGTCGCCGGTGACAGCTTCTTCTTCAGCCGAACTGGGGGTCTTGGGCCCGACGTAGCGCCAATCTCAGATCAATGTTATGAGGCTCTTAATGCTTCTATCGCATGCGATGCCTCTCTTCTGACCTATATGACCTCGGACATGTTCGCACCTGTTGGGAACAAGACATTACAAGACGAGCTTTGCGCCTCGACGTGCGGAGCAGGCCTAGTATCATACCGAAGCGCGGTCGTAAAGGCTTGTGCTAACGATCCGCAACCATTTCCGGGCCTGCCACCAGTATATTGGGTGGACGCTGCGACGTCGGTGCACAATCTCTTTTGGTTAAAAGATGCCAAGACGGGCGAATACTGCACAGGTACCTATTAGAGAACAGATATGGCCCTTGCAGATGGTCTCGGACTGATCGTGTCTAGATGCTGTCCAGAGTCTTACTGAACTACCCGATGGGACGGACCCGACTACTCTACCGCAGGATCAACTGTGCCAGGACTGTGTCATAAAAATCTTCAAACAGATCCAGTCTACCCCATACTCCAATTATGACTCCGGCCTTGCGTACGAATGGGCCGCTATTCAAAGCAAATGTGGCGTGTCGGCGCCAACAGCCGTCCCTACACTTGCAACCAATGTCACTGACCCGGCTAGTCACGCGGCGCCGTATGAACCTCCTCCGTGTTTGTCCGGTAACACTTACACGGTTGTGAGTGGAGATAACTGTCTGGCCATTGCACACAAGTTAGGGGTGTCGAGTGGTAGTTTGATTACACTGAATAGCTTGTTACCGGATTGCACGAATCTAATTTTGGGGCAAGCCCTCTGCATACCGCCTACATGTAAAACATATACGGTACAGTCTGGGGATACCTGCAACGCCATATCTGCCAGCCAATCCGTCACATTTCAGCAGTTAGTGGGCTGGAACCCAACGGTCAACACATATTGTACCAATCTCCTTGCTGGGCATGATATCTGCGTTAGCCCTCCTGGAGGCTTCGTGTCGCTGACAACGATCGCTGGGGCCCAGCCTACTCAGACGGGCATTTATGCCACTACCACGGTTGCGCCGCCGGGTCCTGCGGCTAGTGGGACAACACGCGACTGCGGAAAGTGGTACCTAGTGCAGCCAGTACGTTACGACACCTCCCAGTAATCGCACAATGCGGGTGTATACGGTGAATACTGACAATACGGATGATAGGGGGATTTCTGTCAGCTTGTGGCACTCAATAACACCATCGACCTCGGACTATTCCTTAGCATCAACCCATCGGTAGACGAGAAGTGCAGCAACTTGCTGGCGGGCGTGAACTATTGCGTACGCCCTACTGCAGATTGGAACTCGACGGACACGTCAACTATCGTTGACCCGCCGGCTGCAACGCCATCCGGCACAACACCCGAGTGCTATCAGTAAGTCGACTGTCATCGGCACAGGACACAGAGCAAACTCGAGATAACTAACGCAGGGCTACATAGATGGTACGTCGTTCAGTCTGGAGACTACTGCGGGCTCATAGAAACCAATTATGACATTACAATGGCCCAGCTGCAGTTCTGGAACCCCAGCCTAGCGGCGGACTGTGGCAACCTATTCCTGGGCGACGCGTACTGTGTCCATGGCGCGCAGCAGCCCGACGGAATCGCACGTTCTGACCGGGTTGTTGAACGAACGGCAGCGGGGCCCGGGCCAACTGGAAATGGTTTGGGTTTTGTACGGAGGCTGTTGGAGAATGTGGAGAAGAGACATGCTGCTCCTGCCCTTCCGGTGCAGACACCGATGCCAGCGACTGGTGTTCCCCGGGGATGGCCGGGACTAAACTCGCCAAGAATGGCGATGGGCGAGGGTGCTAAGCTACCGACGCGCCATGAGCTTTGAGACTTGAAATGTAGCATATATGTCAGTAGTTTCGAACCATTGCCTCAGGAGCGGTCGGTGCGAAAAGTCGGACTCATGATAGAGCAAGTGATACGTTGTTCTTTCTGGAATACCCTCCACTGCGTTCCCGGGCAGCCGATAGAATGGTCTCAGTGTTGGGACATAAGCATTTTTCAGATTGGGTAACTCGACGTCTATCCTGCATGCACCAGGCGCCGGTCAAGGATGGTCCAGCAATTAAAGACAAATCGCGCTTTAAATATTGCCCACCAGGCGCGAGTATTAGCTTTTGATAACCAAGTCAAACCCAATACAAATCCTTAGTCCGAACATAGCTAAAAGCTGGCCGACCGCCTTATTGTATGACAGCGCAATCCATTTCTCCATAGCATGAATACCGAGGGAACATCGTTACTCCACGCGCCGGTGACGTTTTTCGGCAGCCACGTGGTGCGATATGTCTAAGTATGAGGGCCTGTCGCACCTGCGGCGGTCGGGCCTGAAACGAAAGTTCAATTTCCATAAGCTCATACAGTGGGAGGACAAAAATAAAAAGCTAAAAAAATTTTACTTCAAAAATTGCATATTTTTATTAAATAAATAAATAATATAATATTTAATATATAAAATAGTTAAAAATAATATTTAGCATTAAATTAGCTAATAAATAAAAATTTAATTTTTTAATTTTATATTAAATATATATAATATATTTTATAGTTATATTAATAACCTGGCTATATTAACAGCTTTAAATTTTATATTAAAAAGGTTTATGCATTATATATAACTTAATAAAAAAAATTATAAGATTTAACAATTAATATATTTAACTATATAAAAAAACTTAAAAAATTTTTTTAAATTTTATAAAATATATAAAATATTTTTTTATAATTTTAATAACTTGGTTAAAAAAGTTTTAAAAATTTTTAAAAATATTTTTAAGGTTATTATAAAGTTAGATTTACTTTTTTTAAAACCTCGATTTTTATTATTTATTTTTTTAGCTAAGTTTATAAAGTTATATATAAACATTTTTTATATATATTTTTAAACTATTAATTAACTTATTATTAAAAACTTTTTTACGCTTTTTACTAACTATATTTTTTATATAACTATATATAAAACCAGGTATAAAAACACTATATATATTTAAAAAAAGCTACACCTAATGCTTAAAAAAAAAGGCCTTATAGTATAACTACCTTTAGTTTATTATAGACCTATAGCAGCAAGTACGCTTGTTTTATAACTTACTTACTTCTTATAACTTATAGGCCAGGTATAAATACTTGCTTATAATACTTGCATACTTATATACTATAACGAACGCATTATATATAAAATATATAGCAAATAACTAAGCTTGGTTTTATTAATAGCATTATTAAAGACAAGGTCATAGTGTTATAATAACTAAGGGGTTAGTAATATAATAATGATGATAATAAAGAGGAAGGTAATGCTATAAAGAAATATTGGCAGTATATATACATAGCAGTACAGTGCATAGAGTGCGAGTATATAATCTGCACTGTTGCATCCTAATAAGCACGGTCTATTTTTTTAATAATTAACTATAACCTTACGATATATAATATTTTTATATATATTATTATAAGTTTTTTTTTTTTAAAAAAAAAAGGGTTTTTTTTTAATTTAAAAATTTTGCTTTTAAAATTAATATATGCTTTAATATTTATATAATAATTATAATATATTCTATAGCTATATTTAACACTTTTTTTTATATAAAAACGTTTGTGCGCAACTTTATAACTTTATTAACACTAATATTATAATAATATAAATAATAGTATTTAATATATAATTATATAACAAAGTTAAAAAATAAATTTTTTATATTTATAATATTTTTATTTAGCAAGTTATTAAGGTATTAAATAAGCAAAGATTATAAAAAAATATTAGTAGAAAAGTTTATATATAAACTTATAACTTTATAAATTTTAATTATATAATAATATAAATATAACTATTAGCTTTTTATTAAAAAAAAATTATAGTAGTATTTTTTTTATTTTAATTACTTTAATATTAAACAAGTTATATATTATTATATTATTAGTATTAATATATTTTACGGCTATATTTAACACTTTTTTATATATAAAAAACAGCTGTGCGCAACTTTATAACTTGGCTAATACTAATGTTATAATAATATAAATAATACTAATCGATTTATAACTAAATAACAAGTTTAAATGTTTTTTTTTATATATTTATAATATTTTTATTTAGCAAGTTATTAAGGTATTAAATAAGCAAGGATTATTAAAAAAATCTTAGTAAAAAGGTCTATGCATAAATTTATAACTCTATTAATTTTAATTATATAATAATATAAATATAACTATTAGTGTTAGGATATAATAGTGCAGATTATATACTTATATTTTATGCACTGTACTGCTATATATATATACTATTAATATTCCTTTATAGCATTGTCTTTCTTTTAATCATTATTATTATATTATTACCAGCCCCTTATTATAATGACATTGTGACCTTGTCCTTAACAATTAGCTTCCTATTAAAATAAAGAATCTAGTAGGCCTCGATGGCGCAATGGTTATGCGCCTAGCTACCGTATGCTCTTTTTGCGCGCGGTCGTCGGTTTAAACCCGGCTCGAGCCCTCTTTGCAAGTTTGGGAACCAGGCCCCGGCTATTAGTTCCCGCTTAGCAAAGGCAACTGGCCTTAGCATAGTGCCCCTTACGCCGAGGTCAGGGCTGTAGCAACTTTGCTTACTATTACAAGACCTAAAAAAAAAGCTTGTTTGCTAATTACAAGCTATTTAAGCTAAATAATAATACGCTTATTTGCTAATATAGCTAAAAATAGCGTTTGCCTCTCTTAACCACTTTATATTGCTAGACTTTATAGTAGCAATTAGCTAGCAAACTAAAAGCAGGCCTATATACTTAGCAATGCTAACAAAAAAAATTAAAAACAAAATTGCCTAAGTATGTGCTAGTTAAACATATAAAAGCTTTATAAATACTTAAAAAATTAAAAGCTAAGTTAAAAGCTATATAACGTTAGTTTAAAGCTATATTTATATATAAAAGGTTTTTTAGCCTTAAAGTAAAGCAATAAAAAGCTATATAAAAAAAGGCTTAATAAAAAAAATATATGCAAAAAAAAAAGTTAAAAGAGGTTAAATTTAAAGCATTTTACTAGCGCGCTGCTAGCTTACTAAGTTTATTTTTATTTAATATAAAAATATTATATATTATAAAATATTAACAAAGTAATTATATAGCTTAAGCTAGCTTTGCAAATAAATAACATTATTATTATTAAAAAATCTAGTAATATGTTTTTTAAATTAATTACTTTAATATTAAACAAGTTATATATGTTAAAAACGCCTCTACGTTTCTACCAACTGCATTTTCTACTCTTTAGCTGCCAACACTTTGCTAGCTATACCTTCACTCAGCCATGGGCCTTACCCTTGCATAAGCCACTCACTTGTTGCCATATGCATCCGCCTCATGCCTCCTTAAGCCACCATGGCGGTGCCATGCCTCCTTGAGCTATTACATGGCCTCGTATCCACTGCCGGGCCCTTGCAAGCACTATAGTAGAGCCACTGCATGCCCTATAACTTATGTAGTAACCCTTGCAAGGCTTATTATAATTATAGCACTAGTTACGGCAAGTTACGGCATGTACGCCGTACAAGGTCAATGGCCATTTATACTTATAGATGCTATTATGTATTAAGCCTATTAATGCCTTAGTCATATGCCACCTTCTTATATTGGCTCACCGCCTTCCATGTGGCAGAATTAGTCTATATAGTTGTGGCCTAGAATGACTGCTGCACACTTGAGTTAGTCTTTTCTGGCCACTATATAATTTATATGTGTTTCTTAAATTTACTACACCGGCCGCAAACCGCACCTCTGTGACTCGGCACTAAGCGGTTCTTATGCACACTAATGTAGGGTAAGCTAGGTTAGTATGCAGGGTAGCTCCACCCACCATGCAGGGTAGCTCCACTCACACCTCCCTCTGCCAATCCTAGGCCCTTACGATTTGGCCGCGCCTCGGCCCCGCCTCGGCCTTTGAACTCACAAGCGCCCACCCTTCGGGCTTTGCTATTTGCAGCGCTCTCAGTGGCCTTTAGGCCCTTGAGACCCGCTATATTGCAGTGGACTTAGTGAATGCATCCACTATAATCCACTATAGATTTTCCTATTAGTTAAAGGGCTTAACCCCTTGTTATACCGGCAATTATGTACGGCAGTTTAACCGCTAATATGCCTTATGACTTTGAGCATATATATAAGGGCCCTTGCCCACCTCCTTCGTTAGATTTCTTTAATAGTTAATGGCAATCACTCTTTTATTGCACTTATATACTAAGCCTATAGCCCACTATTAGTTGACCCCTTAGCTCTACTATTATAGCCCTAAGCCTTTACTATATTATTTGTAGCCCACTGCTATATTAGCTGCCTTATAGGCCTTACACGCCCTATACCCTCAGTATCAAGCCTGCAAGCCCTCGCTAGCACTTCGCCACCTACCTGCCATTTAGTAGGTCTTAGCGCCTGCCAGCTCACTTTACCTGCTCTCTTTGCATACTATCCTACTTAACCTGCTCCCTAAGCATACTAAGCCGCCTCCCTTGCTTACTAAGCATACACCTTTACTTATAGTCCACTATATCCCTTGATCTAAGCCTTATAATTAGCAAGCCTTTGCTAGCTTATACTTCCACTAAGCATTAAGTACTACCCTTGGCTACACCTAGCTATATGCCTTATAGTCAAGCCTACTTTTAATAATATACTATTATAATATTTATATTATTATAACATTAGTATTAGCTAAGTTATAAAGTTGCGCACAAACGTTTTTTATATAAAAAAAATATATATATATTATAAAAATATTAGCATATAAATATTATAAATATATATATTATTTTTTAAGCTTGTTAAAAATATAAATTTTTAATAACGCGAAAATTTTTATTTTAAAAATTTAGTTACAGCTAAAATTAATAAATTAATAAAAATATAAGGTTTTAAGCTTGGTATGTTATAAGATAATATGTTAAATTTTAAAAAGTAGCTATAAAAGATTACTTTTATTTAGTGTGCTAATTGTGTGTAGCTATAAAGCCTTATTAAGCCTTTAGCTAATCTTTAGCTTGCTTTTAGCAAGCTTATACAAGTAATATATACCTTTTTAATAGTTAGTCTTTAAAAAAAGTATGTTTTTTTTATATTATTTTTTCTTTTTTTATTACTAGTTTTTAGTAGCAACTAAGTATATATTTACTTAAGTAAGGTTTAATTATAAGATTTTTTAATTAGCCCTTTTTATTTTATATTTTTATAATTTTTATAGCAACTGCTACTTTACTTATTATTGCAGTATATTTACAAAGCTATTTTTTTATACTTTTATATTTACATTTTTATACTTAATTACTAACTTTTTATAAAGTATTTGCTTTATATTATACTTTTTATTTTATTTTTTTATTAATATTATTTTATTTTTTTATATTTGTTTGCTAACGTATTCCACAGCTATATTTGCCACCCGGCTATATTTGCCACTTTTTTTTACCTTTGTATGCATAACTTTTGATCTACTATATCTTTACTACCCACTATAGTAGGCCTTTAGAAAAAGTTTAATATTATTTTTGCGCTTTAAGCAATTTGTATAAACCTAAAACTAAGTATTTAATGTGCAGCTAAAATTTATAATATATTATATATAACCTTTTTTAACTAATAACATAGTTGTATAATAATATTTAATAGGTCTACTAATAATTAAAAACTTATTAAATTTAAAAAGCAAGCTATTATATAATATATACTTAACTTTGTTGCGTAATTGTTTTTATTTAGGCATAGTAGTGTTAAAGATATAGTTAACTAATTACTAAAATTATGCAATAAAGAACGTGTTAGCAAAAACTAAACTTTTATTTTTATATAATAATAACTAGCTTTTATAACATATTTTAATTGCTAAATTAATTATTAGCACGTTTTATATAAAGATTTATTTAAATACTATAAGTAGTTTGCTTTTATATAAAATATAATAGCAAAATATAAAGTTTAAAAAAAGAATATATATAACTTTAATAAAATTAAATTTATTATAAGCAAAATTTTATTTAAAATAGTTATAATTATATTTAATTATATAAAAAACTTAAAAGTAGTATAGCAAAGCAATTATAAATAAGCTATAGTTATTTAAGCTGTCTTGTTATATAGCTATGTTGTCTTGCTATATATTATTGTTATAAAAAAAAACTATTTGTTGTTTTAGTACAAAAGCACTTTATTGCTTAATAGTTAGGTTATTATAACTATAAAAAATAGCTAAACAATAAATAAGCAAGGTATTAATTAGGTTTAATATTTTAATTAACATATAAGTAGTTATATAAAAAGCATATACTAACTTTTAATTTTTAATAGCTATAAAAGTTACTATTTATATAATTTTAAAAAGTATTATAAAAATAATAATATTATTATGCTTTATATGCTAGCATATTTATTGCATAAGCTTTAGCTTTTTAATATTAGCTATTTTAGCTTTTTAAAATAGTTGTATAAAAAAAAAATTAAACACTTAATGCAAGCATATATTATATATATATAAAAAAAAAAATTTTTACTTATGTTTTTTAATACGTTTAATATATTAATAATAAAAACTAATATATAAAAAAGTTTTTAAAGAGCAGAATTAATATTATATAATTTAAAATATATTATTATTTAGCTAGATTTTTATTTAACTATTTTTATAATTAAAGCTTTATTTAATAGCTTACTTTTATTTTAATAATTTATTACTTTAAATAATATATAAGACATAATATTTTAATTTATATTTATTAAATATTTTGTTATATAATATTAAAATAGCTTATTAATATATATTATTAAAAGTATATAGTAAATTATATATAGCATAATAGTTATTATGTATTATTTAGCTTTATTAAAAAAAAAGGTTATAACTTTTTGTATAGTAAACAACTAACTTAGTTAACGTTGCTATATAAAAAAAACAAAATTATAAAATAAATAATTACTTTATATATAAAATATAAAAAAGTTATAAGCTGCTAAAGCAGCTGCTACGCAAAAAATAGCAAAAAAGCGTGCAAGTAGTAGTTATATAAAGAGGCAAAAAACTTGTACATAATGCTATAAAATATGTAGCAAGCCTAGCTATAATATATAAATATATTAAAAAAAAATATTTAGCAAATTTAATTTTAAATAGTTTAAATTAATTTTTTGTTATATAGTTAAGTTATAAAAGATTGTTTATATAAAGGTAAGAAAAAGTAGCAAATATGGCCGGGTAGCAAATATGGCCGTTGGATATGTTAACTTATTATTATTATTATTATGCTTTTTTTTAATTAAATTATTTAATAAAACTATTATAACTATATTATATATATGCTTAATAAATTAAATGTTAATTTTAATAAAAATATTAATATAAATAGCATACTTTTATATATAAAATATGTTTTAAAAGTATATATTAATTTAAAAATTATATATATTATTATTTTTTAATAATTAAGCGCTAAATATATTATATATATATAAAATTATTATGCTTATTATATTATAAATTTTTTAAGCATTTAGTAAGCATTTTTATACTAATTATTTTAAGTTTTAATATTGCTTTTAAGTGTTATTTAGTTACTTAATAAAATTTAAGCTAAACTTTAATAAGCTATTAAACGTTTTAAAAAAAAAGTTAATAAAAATAGCTTGTTAATATATTATAGTAATATTATTATATTTAGTTGCTTGCTTAATAACTTTATAAAAGCTAAGTTAGCTTTTTACTGCTATATTATTAAAAAAAAATATAGTTTAACTTAAGCTACTTAAAATTAATGTTTAGCTATTATTTAATATAAAGCTTAGTTTATTTACTACTTATTAATTTTTAGCATTAATTTTTTTATTATATATATTATTGCTTAATATTTATTATATATTTGCTAACTAATATATATATATAAAATATTTAAGCTAATAACTTTATTAATTTAAAAAATGTTTAATAACAAGTTAGCTATATATAGCTGCTATATAAGTATAATTTTTTGCTATTTTTTTAATTAAATTATATACTATAAGCTTATAATAAGCTATTTTTATTTATATATAACTTTATAATACTTACTTAAAGCTAGACTATATTAGCTAATATAAAAACTAAAGCTTTAAGCAGTTTTTTTAGCTAAACTATGCTGCTTAATTTATTAATAGCAAGCATTTAAAAAAGTTTTATACTATTGCTTTTTATAATATTATATTTTAAAATATTGCTAGTACTTTTTATTATATTTATTATTAAACTAGGTTATAATAGTTTATTAACTAGTTGCTACTTTGTTAATATTTTTTTTATTTTTTATTTTTTTAAAAATAGTTGCTTATTATTTGCTTTTTAAGTTATTTTTTTTAAGTATATTTATTTTTATTTAGGTTTGCAGCTAGCTTTTATAATTATTATTACTTATTTTTATTTTATTTTTATTATAATTAATATAACTATTATTATTTATTTATTAACTTATTATTATACTAGTTTTTTTATTTATTATTAAATATATTTATTTATTTATTAAGTAAACAATATTTTTTTGCTAAGTAGCTATAGCCTTTTTTTATTATAATATTATTAAATTATTTTATTTAAAATATAACTTTTTTGTTTTTTTTTTATATTTATTTACTAACTTTTTTAAGTTAGTTAAATATTTTAATAGTTTTTAAATATTATATTTTACTAGCAATTTTTTTTTTTTACTAAATATTTTTGTTTTTTTTAATTATCTTTATACTATATAATATTTTTAATAGCTTATTTATTTTATTTATTTTTTAAGTTTAATAGTTTTGCTTGCTTGCTAATCTTTTTATAATTATTTTATAGCTTTAATAATAATATAAAAAATATTTTATATACTTTTGCATA
>Ga0247782_1000636_pt1 | contig 12635 bp, 9 predicted proteins | sample UWRJL019104C5_FD_179928 | JGI IMG/M metagenome (GOLD analysis project Ga0247782, IMG submission 179928) | Plant litter microbial communities from Arlington Agricultural Research Station in Wisconsin, United States - UWRJ-L019-104C-5 | ecosystem: Environmental > Terrestrial > Plant litter >...
TCGCCCTTGCAACTTGCCATGCCCTCGCAGCCTGCCTCGCCCTCGCCCTCGCCCTCGCAGCCTGCCAAAGCCAAACACTACAAGCAGCTAACAAACGAGCAAAAAGAACGCGTGCGTGCGTTATATACTGACGGAGGCATGAGTGTACTGCGAATTTGCCATGCAACAGGCTTTTTTAAAGGCCAAATCACTTACGCCCTAAACCCCCCCAAGGGCCCTTACCGCCCTCTAGGCCCTGCCCGCCAAATAAGCCCTGCCAAAAAAAAGCAATTAGTTAAATTTATAATAGCTTTAAAAAAAAACTGCTTTATAACCTAGTTTAAAGTAGCTGCTACAATTTTTAATAGCAAATATACCTTGTATATAATTTAAAATGTACTACGCTAGCATAGTTTTAAACGCTATATTGCCTGTTTTAAACTACTTTTTATTAAGGCTATAAAACAACAACAGCTTAAATTTGCTTAACAATATATAATATAAATATATAAACAATAATAGTTAATTTTTTAGTTTAACAAAACTTAAATTACTAGCAGCTACTATAAAAAAGTTTATATAACTTAAAAAAAAAATAAAAAGCTTAACTAAAACTATGTTTTTAAAAAATATTAAAAAAAACATAAATAAATATTTTAAAGTTATTTTAATAAAGGCATAAAAGGGCTAAAAGTTTTTTAAAAAAAAAACTAGGGCACAATAAATTAAAAGTTATATTGCTAACATACTATACCTATTATTAACAGCTAAATATATATACAAAAAGCAAACAGCATATTTTTAACCCTTATATAGGACAAGGCCCTTAGCTATAAGGCCGCCGGCACCCTTAAAGATATAAACAAGCAATACATTAAGGCTATAAAGTAGCCACCTTACTTACTAGATCTTAACCCTATAAAAACAGTATAAAATAAAATAAAAGACTACATATAAAAGTACTATAAAGATATTAAGAACCCTTTATATGACCTGCTATACAGGTAGGTTATAAAGGCGTAGGAGGCCGTAAAAGAGTTATGGCTTGAGGAGTTAGTACAAGGTATGCCAGAGAGGTGCTAGGCTATAATAGATGCTTAAGGGGGCCATACAAAGCACTAAGTTGCATACAAAACACCAAGGCACTACGCCAGCAAGGCTGAATATAGTCATTTTTGTAGGCTTTAGATTGCAAGACAGTACGAGTGTAAGTATGTTGGCAGGTATCGTACGTTATAGGGGGGCGCCACTTACTAGTGTGGTGGAGACATAGTACCTGACATGGGTACACTTATCTCTTCACACACCAAGTAGCTATATTTATACCTAAAATAAAAGGCGGTTTTAATAAAAAAAAACACTTTGCAACACTAATTATGGACGCTAAGCTAATTATAGTAAGCATAGTACTTTAAGAACTTTTGCTTATGCACTATCTTAGTTTGGCTATATTTAGCTAATAATGTGGATAAGATTGTAGCAAAGTCACTGGGAGCGCTCCGGCGTGCTGAAAACCGAACTGGCCCTAAATGTATAATCCTAGCTAGATCCAGACTAAAAGAGGCGCGAAAGGGCTTTTTAAGGTGCGCACCTAACAATGCTTCCTACGCAATTTTTCAGTCCTTATTATCAGCAAGTTTTACATGGCCTTTAAGACCCACCAATACCTTCCAATTCTCAATTAGTTGCTGTTCATCCCACCGTTGCTCCTCCCCACACTCCATTGTCATACCATTCCGGACACGCTCGAGATCATAGATGCTCTGTCGGATCTTCGCTTCACGAACAGGACTACTGGTTTTTGCCGTTGAAGGTTCACCCCAAGCCAGTATGCGGAGAAGGAACTTGAGGATCTCGAATGCTTTTAGCAGAAGTATCTTCAGAATTCCTGACAGGGATGCTTTACTGTCATCTGACAATGTACCCCACATGACAACAGGATGCATGTCATAGTCGGACCACAAAGCCAGTTTCTGAGACGCCAAAGCAGCGGCGGCGAGGCCTGAGAGAAGCAGTCCGGAATCTGTGTGTCGCCATTGAGCCGTCAACCCCGCAACGAGACTGCACGGCTTCGTCGCCGCGCTTGCCTGGATCTCACGTGCGATAACATCTGCCGCAACTCCGGTTCCGTCGGCGTCCTCAGCTAGTTGAGACGCCATCCGGGAGCAAGCCTCGCCGTACACACCAGATAGAAGGTCAGCCACAGCGCTGCCTAGGCCACCCGCCGTGATGTTGGAAAACTGGATAGGAGCGGGTCCTAGGCGCAGCTGACGGCATCTCGCCGCCCAGAAGTTCTGGTCAATGAAGAATGGCAGTATAAGCATAGGTACACCCGCGCGCGCTCCCGCGGCCGCATGACCCGCCCCTCCATGGTGAATGAAGCCCTGGACGCGCTGAAGCAGCCACGTGTGCGGAATATCATCGATGGCATAGACATTATCCCGGGCTTGAAGACTCGCAGATAGATGCTTAGTCCATGACCCAGACACCACCGCTCGTGCGCCCGTATCTGCGAGCGCCTCACAGACCATACATAAGAAAGCGGCAGGGTCCGGTATGTTCATCGAACCCATGGAGATAGCCACCGCTGGTCCCTTTGTTGACAAAAAGGTTTGAAGTCGCTCTGATGGGAGGTAAGCATCGCCGTGCTGGGGCAGCGAGTAACCTGCAATGGTCGCCTGTCCCCGCCAGTCGTGCGGTTTCGAAACCATGGCATTGGACCACAAGCACACTCGTTGGGGTTCGGCCGCGGGCATAGTAGCTGATGACGGGAGAAAGGGCTTGGAATCCAGCTCATAGGTCCCCACCCCGAGCCTATCGACAAACAGCCCGAACGCCATCAAGTTGCTGTGTCATAAGATTAGGATGAGGATTTAGGATCTTTGGCGGAGAGACGACTTACATGAAATCGAGGACATCATAGGTCGCTCTGTTAAACCACCGATTTCCCCGATATCTAGCCTTTATCATGGTGGTTGGATGTGGAAACTCTGCTGTAGGGATGTCCGGTTGTATGGAGAGCAGGACCAAAGGTACTTGCAGAGACTCGGCGACATGTGTGTGAACCAGGATGGGGCGATGGGTTACGATGACGTCGGCTATGAACGGTCGACTCTGAGGTTTCTGGCTCAAAGGTACCGAGGCGTGGTCGATGATGGAGCGCCAGCAATCAGCTAGCATAGTCTTGTACGCAGAAACAAGTGCCGCAATGCTGCCTTTCAAGTACGCGCGGATGACGCCAGGCCGCTCCGTGAAGGCTTTGCCGACAACATCTGGCCCTCCCGCGGTTGGATAGAACTCGATACCTTGGTCTTGAATGAGCTTCCTATGGCATACATGGGTGGCTATCCTAACGCGAAGGCCATAGGAGTGCTTCAGGTGGAGGGCTACTCGGAGGAATGGCTCTACATCCCCTCGGCTGCCTGTCACCATCATACTGACACATCGCTGGCTAAGCGGATCCATGATGGGTTTGGGCAACTTGATGGGGTCTCTCTTGTTCCGGGCACTGAGGTATTTGCTTAATGCCATCACCGGAAAGGCGTGATGGTAGAGTGGATAGCCGAGATACAATACTTTCGGGAAGCCTGTCCCGGTGTAGGCATCCGTCGGCCACGACGCTCCGTTGCTGGATAGAACAGTTTGATTTCTCACAAGCCACGATATGCCACCCAGGATCGCTTGCGAAGACGCCGGGCGGCATAGTAGCAGCGATTGGAGGGCCCATGCTGTTTGGGCAGCGGTGCTCCGCCCTTGTCCGGCCAGCTCGGGGACGTCGTACGAAGCCAGCGTCTCGCCCCAACCCCCGTCGGCATTCTGAACCGACTCGAACCAGGATGTTCCGGCCGATATCATTCTGCCTACCTCCGGGTCTGTCTTACTAAAGTGGTCAAGGCCGCGGAGAACGTTGCTGGTGCCGTAGATGTAATTGCTCCCCCAGCGACCCCACCAAGCACCCGACTTGTCTTGTTCCTTTCGGAGATAGGCAATGCCGCGTGTCGAGGAAGCTACTAGTTTCTTCTCCAACTGCTCGTTCAGCCGGCCCCTTTTGTGTGATAGTAAATACCCAAAACACTCCAAGATGCGGCCGGTGATGTCTGCCGAGCTCGGATCGCACAGGCTGTCCATATCGCTGAAGGGAATCTTGTGCAGCCACAGCTTGTCGTTATAGCAGTCAAAAGCCGCCCAGCCTCCGTCGTGGTTCTGCATCCCCATGATCCACATGACGGCGTGGGGGATTGAGTCGGACTTCATCAGCTGGTAGTCCTGCTTCACCAGTGCCATGACGACGACGGCGGTATCGTCGACGTCGGGATACCATTTGTTATGGTACTCGAAGCTCCATCCACCGGCTTGCTGACACGGGCTGTACACGCGCCAATCGCCCTCGGGTCCAAGAAGCTGTCGGCATTTGAGCCACTCGGAGGCCTTACAGATGCGGTCATCCGAGCCCACCCCGGCATCGCAGAGAGAGCTTGCCATCAGGGCCGTATCCCACACTGGCGACACGGTAGCCGTGAGCCTCTTGCCGCCTTCGTCGTGCACTGCTAGTCGTTCCAGAGCAGAGAAGCCGCGCTGGATGACGTCATGATCAAGAGGATAGCCCTCAAGGAGCAGAGCCCACAGGCTACCATGCATAGGAGGAAAAAATCCCGCCCACTCTCCCTCTTCTTCTTGATGCTCTAGTAGCCAGTCTACGCACTTCCTCAGGGCGATTTTCCTCAAAGGATTACTTCGGAGCCCGTCAGCGGCAGCAAGAATTCTGTCAGCTGCGGTGAAGACGAATTGGACCCATTCGTTCTCCGAGAAGAGTTTGAGCAAGGGTGGCGCGAAAGGAATGTTCTTGTCCTTTGGGTCAACCCACAGCTCGTCGAGAAAGTGGTTATCACAGTCGAGGCCGTTCGGGAGGGCGTAAAGCGGCCTGTGGTGCGCTACGATGAGTATGGGTATCAGTGTGCTTCGCGCCCACGACGAGAGGGTGTATATGTTGAGTGGTGACGACGCTGGCATGAGAATGAGCTCGACCGGGAGCTGTGGTATCACATCCCACGGAAACAGGCCAAAGGTGGCGAGAAAGAAGCGCGTGAAAAACCGAACTTTGGCCACTCCCCCATTCCGCAACATAAAACCCCTCGTCTTGAGCATTGCCTCTTCCTCGGGAGAGACGCCGAGGATCTTCAGGGCCAGGTACGCCTCGGTCGTGGTCGAGACGTTGCCGGGAAGTTCCGGGGCCAGACCCCAAGAGCCATCCTCCTTCTGCTCGTTGAGTAACCAGTACTTGATAGCGTCGCCGTCCAGTGTCAAGTCCAAGCCCATGGCATACTTGAACATAACGTACTCGGACGTAAAAGTAGCATCTGACGAGACTTCGGCGACCCAGTGGCCATCTGAGCGCTGTTGGTCAAAGGAGAACTGGACGGCTTGTTTCAAAGCAGCTTTTGCCCGCACTGGGAGTGATTGGTCTTCCATATCTCCGGATATCCAAAGATGGCGACTATTTGTCACGGTTCTGGTCCGGACTAGCTCCGGCCCCGAAGCACGGACTACAACTACACCTATATAGGTAGATACGGGAAATCTCTGCTTCACAGAGATTCTTCCCTTCTTTGTGCAATAACAATATGTCTATACGGACCACCGGGCAGTATGAACTATAACACTATTATAGTATTTTAGACTAGGAAACAGGAGGTACTTAAGCTATTAATCAGTGCGAGATGTCTGAGAAGCAAATTGGGACAGTGACTTTGACCATGCGACAAATCCCCCAGTCAGCGCCGTTTAATGTCACGCAGAGAGGACACGCAAGAAACCGCTAGAAATGTAATATTGGTGAATACATGCTATTAATTAATAATACACTGTGCTTGCCACATACCAACAAAACTGCCAATGCTAGATTGGCACGAGCAGGTTATCTCTAGTTGTCTGAGGCATGAACCACCCTTGTCGATCTATCCTCAACGCTGTATGTTATACGAATGCCATAAGAGGAGCAGTGATATAGGTGCAGCTTACTTGCATGATACTTGCACGATATCTCACTGCTATAGATGCGAGCTTCAGGCATGCTACTTTGTAAAGTAACCCTCCTTTCCTGTCAGAGATAGGAGTTACAGAGTGAGAGAAGTAGTATCGTAATGTTAGGTCTATTCTAGCATGTAGCAAAAATCTACCCTTCCTCTTCTCGAGGGCAATACGATTGCCCCTATACAGGCTCGTCGCCCCTTCGGCTCCTGGCCGTGCGGGGTACCAACCGTCTTGGCCCTCCTTAGCTATCCACCCCCGTGTCGGATTGGACCTCCTCGTCGGCCGCGTCCCGATTAGCCCTCATTGGACCCCTATTCGGGTGCTATTTGTACTGGCCGCCTGTAATTATCCCAGTGTTTGCCGCCTAGTGACTCCTAACATTTCCCTAGGCCAGCCCCCCCTTATACGCAATGCACTTACACGAATTTCTGGGTTGTTTAATAACATCAATTTTATCATATGAAAATGGACAATTGTATCATGAACCATAATTCATTATACGACCGTACCGAGAGCGAAACATTAGGCTTCAAGCTCGGATCAGATCAACTCTCATCATGGCACTCATTCCAGAAAATTGGCCTTTGTATGTTTCTGCATGTATGGCCATTTGGGCGCTTTCATCTTTCCTCAACTCTTATGTCTTCAGCCCCAGGAAGAACCAGTCTTTCCCAACGAGAGTCCCAGTGAGCGGGATGCGCGAAGAATGGTTTGCTTGGTCCAGGGCTTCACTGCGCCAGTTGACAGGCAGTGTATCAACCTTACTTGATGGATACCAAAAGGTACAATATCGATAATATTGATAGATTCTCTACTAAAACTGGCATAGTACTCGCGCTCGGGTGGTTGGTTTCTTCTCTGCGAGACTAGCTTCGGCCAGGAGTTGATGGTGCCTCCCGAGCACGTCAAATGGCTGCTCGAGCAACCACCAGCCGTCATGTCGAGCAAGACGATTCGCGAGGAGCGGCACGCCTCAGGGTACCTACACATAGGGGTCGAGTTCGAGTCGACCGAGTTCTTCCTGGAGCGTATCATGCGTGACAGGCTGACCAAGTATCTCGACCTGGTGCAAGAGCCCATGCATGACGAGATCAAGAATGCGTTCGATGCAGATTTCGCCAACTATGCCCGGGATGGGATGCCTGTCAACATCTTTCCGGCCTTACAGAAGGTCATTCTGCAGGCAATCTGCCGTGTGTTCTTCGGACCGGAGCTAACCCAGGACCGCCGTTTCATGCTGGTGTATTACCGATACATCTTGGCCATGAGCATTGGAACCATGGTCATCGGCCAGCTCCCGAGATTTCTCAAGTCTATCATGGTGCCCGCATTCAATCTGCCACTCTGGTATTATCGCACGAGGACGATGAAGCTCCTGGTGCCCGTCGTCAAGCACCGGTTGGACCTTGCAAATGACGAGACGGACCCCTACGACTTCATCTCTCAATGCGCAAAAGTATCCCAGCGTATATCATCGACCAAGACAGCCGCAGACCCTGCTCACCTGGCCGAGTGTATGATGCTGCTGGTAAGTCTAGAATCGAACGTATAAACTTTTATGGATATGTATCCTGTAACTGATTTCTTGTCTCGCTCGCTCTCTAGGGTTTTGCTGCTTTGAATTCACTGGCTGTCCAAGCCACACACGTTCTGCTTGATATTGTACACTACCCGCCCGAAGCAAATCTCTATCAGACCTTGCGCGAGGAATCAGAGGCACTTCTGAAAACTGAAGATGCTTGGAACAGCGTCGAAGCCTTTAACAAGATGCACGTAATGGACAGCGCCATCCGTGAGAGCTTGCGAATTCATCCCATGCTCATCAAGGGCCTCAGCAGAGAGGTTGTGCCCGCCAAGGGAGTCGATCTCCCCGGTGGGGCTCACGTCGCTCAGGGCGCATGGATCGGTGTTCCCACACTGGGCATCCATAGAGACGAGAGGTTCTACCCTAACCCGACCATGTACGACCCCTTTCGCTTTATGAAACTTCGGAAGGCGCAAGCCGAAGCGTCCGGGAATGGAAGTACTGAAGCAGCAAACGACTTTGATGCGGGGAAGCCGAGCACCACGTACCTGGGCTTTGGCTATGGCAGGCGCGCATGGTAAGTTCATGGTCATCTTTTAGCCTCGAACGATTCTGACCTCTCTTCAGCCCTGGTAGATGGTACGCCGTGTTGATGATCAAAACCATGCTGGCACACCTTGTGCTTCATTACGACATGGAGGCAATTGGGGCACAACCGCCTCTCACGACAATCGGAGACGTCGCTTTACCTCCCATCTCATCTCAGATCCGACTCGGACGACGTGAAATGGGGCACTCCTAAATGCACCTTGTTGCCAGTTCTCATGCACCTGTTTCTTCCCCGGACTCACTTATTAAAGCCTTCAAATATAAAACTTGATAGGAGAAAAATACGGAAGAATAGAGAAAGAATACAGTTGGCTTCATCGTTATGAATATGGGAAGGAAGATGATTATAAGATGTATTTCTTAGTTAAAGAGAACAAGGGCGGTTTTCGGTCAACTAGGACGTGCTGCACATCGATGTTTAGTGGATAAATTGCTTTTTCATTGATACATACTGTGTACTCCGTAGGATAGTGGGAAGTTGATTAATGCATCCTACTCTGACAAAAATAACCAATCTCACCTATAGCCAGAGAAAGCTACCGGTTTCCAGGACCCAGGAAGACCGTAAGTAGGATAGGCCACTATCTCTCCCATAGTCACGACCTATATGACTGCCTAACCTCAGGTATGGCGAGGACGGAATTGCACAGGAAGCGGTATGACCGGATCGCCCGTACTTCTTCGCACCAGAGGATAAATCCACACGGGCGAAGCCCAAACTAACCATATAATGACCCAGGCATACCCAAGAACCTTCATCCAAGTCTTATTGCATCGGCCTCGATGGAGGGGTCCGAACAGGGCTACAACAGCGTCTTCGAGCATAATACTAAGCGCCTGCATCATGAAGAATCTCAAGGCACCTGTCTCGTCCCAAGGGATCCCCTGAGCGATATCGCTGAACATGTGGAAAATCCCAGATATGGTAAAGGTCAGAAGGGTGAACACATATCTCCCCACGACGCCGTGCTTCCTAAGGCTCAAACCATGGTACGTTGTAGCATACGCAATGCTGCAACAGCCGCGCCGAAGCATTTGGTGCCAGAAACGACTAAGGAAGGGAGAAGTCAGCATTCATGCATGCGGCAGATGATTTGAAAGGAGAGAATGGCAGAGAAGTCGTACCCCCAAAAGCGGCGAATGGTGTAGCAATCCCTAGCTGCACCAAAAATAGGAGGCCATGCCGCAACCTCGAAGTCAAGTGCCACCGCTCCAATAGCTAGAGAACCATGGACAGCGATGTGCGAGATATACTGTACAAGCCAGTATCCTAAGACGGTCCCAATCCTCGTGTACATTTCTTCTCTCCCAACGGTGCCCAGTCGAGGTAACAACGGGATCTGCTGTGAAGAAAACATGATAAGATTGTCGTCATTTGGGGGCAAAAAGTCCAAGGCCATGAGCAAAAGCCAAGATACGACCACTTTGGGTGCTAAGTCGCGTATAAATTTGGCCTTGGATGGTATAAAGGTGGGATCCCCTGGGGAGAATGGCGGAATGTTGTTGACGGGCCATTTCGTTGCTGCAAATCTGGCACCGGCCCCAATCATCAGCCCAAAGTGCAACCGTCCAAGGACGTGACCAGTCTTCCTTTCGCCTTCCTTTTCAACGAAGAGCCCATCTTTCTCGATTGGTACAAGACCTCCAGCCGATGAGGTTGGACCTTGAGCTCTGTAGCTGAACTTGTGGATCAATGCCCCATCTATGTAGAGCACGACAGTGAATACTGCCGCGGCGCCTAACATCCCTCGGGCAGGGGCATAGGTTATGGCTTCGAGGTGAGGCAGTTGTAGATACGGTATCAAGAAAAAGACTGGTAATAGAGCAGGACGCCAAAGTGAAGCCGCTTCGGTGAAGCCTAGAACAATAACGAGTGTACCAAACTGCAGGCCAAAAAGGCCGACGGCAACTGATTGTGCTGGCATTTTCGGTAGCCACTGTTATCTTGATCGACTGAACAAATTAAGAATAAATCTCTTGGTCTCGTAACCAGAGGGCTTCAATGCGTGTTCGTCCTCTCGTCTCAAGGGCATTGCCACTATGCGACCATTCTGCATTGAAGCGTAAATGCAATTATCAAGATTAATAAGTATGAGCTATTAGTGCTACATGCACTATATCACAGTATGCTTGCACTGTGCGCCGTCTACGCAACATAGACGAAGACCGCGAGGACGGCCGTATGACTGCAGCTGTAGTGGTTGCATCCAATGCGCTTCCCGTATCTACAGCCAATACGCCGTGAGAGAGCCGACGCATCTTACATACTTCTAAATGGAGGCGGCAGATAAAGCTTCATTGCGTAAATGGCTCGCAGGTAATGGCTAAGGCACTGAGGCATACTCTAGGTAATTACGCTATAGAAGATGGGTCTAATGCCTCTGCTTTAGCCGTAGTTGAGCGGTCGGTCGGACAATACTGGGCACTCATGAAAGCCTGCTATTGCAAAAAAACGTCACGATGGCCATAGAAAAAATTACAGCCGCCGTGGCGGGACTTGTTCTGTTTGCATTGTGGTCTCTAATATGGCCAAGACAAAACCAGGAGCGTGTTTCGGGACTCAAAAGGCCACCGACACTTCCGTCTCGTGTGCCTTTGATCGGCCACCTGCCCGAGTTCATGAGAGACGGGAGTCGGTTTTTAGTAAAAGCAGCGTAAGTACTCAAACTTCATTCTACTTATTGCTCGGCTCCAAATAGCGGGTAATAACATTCTATAGCTGCTACGCAGGGAGAGACGTGCCAGTCAAGATACGTCTCCCTGGGTTCTCTAGCTTCGTCATCTCGGGTCCCGAGTCTGTTCAGGCACTCTTCAAAAACACTCGAGACCTATCTACGACCTCTCGCAGTCTCACCATCATGCAGAATGCGTTTGGGTGTCCGCCGCATCTAGTGGACCAGTTCAGGCCAAGACCTGCGGTCAACGGTGTTCAAGATCCAATAGAACAAGCTATTCACCGAGGAGTCCAGACGGGGCTCACGGGACCTCAACTGGACGTGCTGGCAAACCGATTTCAGGCCGCGTTGCTGAAGAATCTTCACGCATCACAAGTTGATGGTACTACAATAGGCGATGAGTGGGTGCATTTGTGCGATCTATGCAACTTCATACAAGAGCACGTCGCGGAGTCTGGCATCGGCATGTTCTTTGGCCCTCATATGATTTCTCTGAATCCCGGCATCGTCCAAGACTTCTGGAAATGGGACGGATACGTCCGCCTCATGTTCATGGGTATGCCGCGCTGGTGCATCCCCGAGGCGTATAGACTGCGAGAACGCATGATCCAGAACATCAGGCGCTGGCAGAAGCACGCGAGCCAGAACTTTCAGGGGCCGGAGCCGGGCGGCGACGAATGGGAGCCGTTCTACGGATCGAAGTTGGTTCGCCAGAGGCAGGCCCTTCATAAGGAGCGGGGCATCACGGATGATACGGCACGCGCGGCCGAGAACCTTGCACTCATGTGGTCGTAAGTCAAAGCAGATAGATAATGCTGCATGCCAATTCTCAAGCTGATCAAAGATCAACAGGGTCAACGCGAATGCAGTGCCGGCTGCAATGTGGTATTTGATAGAGGTCCTGAGAGATGACGATCTGGAAAAGCAGACACTGTATCGCGTCTTGGCCTCCACGCCTGGGAAGACGCAGAGCTCGATAATGGCATTGGATGTAGCAAAGTTGTGCTCAGACCCACTACTACAATCTATGTACGCCGAGACACTACGGCTACGTTTCGCTGCTCTCATTGTGAGAGAAGCAGCACATGGTGGCTTCTCATTCATGGGATGGTCCATCAAGAAGGACGAGACGCTCCTAGTATCTAGTCAAACCGAAGCCATGAACGAGGACGTATGGAACGCCGGACATGGCGCCGAGGCACATCCACTGGATCGGTTCTGGGCCGGTCGCTTCGTGGTGGATCCTGCCGATCCACGGAGCGGACCGCTTCGTGAACCTAAAGCGACAAGGGCCGAGGCTGGTGCTCCCTCTTACTCCATGGATGGTCTGTCTGCTTCGTGGATCCCTTATGGAGGGGGCAAGCACTTGTGTCCCGGGCGGCACTTCGCCAAGCGTTGGGTCATCGTGACGGCCGCCGTCTTCCTCACAACGTTCGAAATCGAATTGGATGAGAAGGGTCATGTAGAGTCTGACACGACCCAGTTTGGGTTCGGCACACTGCCAGCAAAGGGCAAGGTCCCCTGCCGAATTCGACGGCGTAGGTCGGCTTGAGAGAAGCAACGGGCCATGGTCAGTGCACAGAGCAATGAAAGCTTTCGGCTTGGAAATTCTGTCAGCCGAAGGCGCTAAGGTTGGAAAAGTGGATATATACGCTATCTGTCGCGGTAATGTGGGTCTACAGGGAGCGGGGGAACGTAGTTCCCCCTGCTCCCCGTATATAAGAAGCATGTCACGCACTATTATGTAGAGTACAACTTCTTCCATAACACATCTGAATCTACTTCACATGATCGCATCTAGAGAGTGCACCTGGTCC
>Ga0247782_1000637_pt1 | contig 12613 bp, 4 predicted proteins | sample UWRJL019104C5_FD_179928 | JGI IMG/M metagenome (GOLD analysis project Ga0247782, IMG submission 179928) | Plant litter microbial communities from Arlington Agricultural Research Station in Wisconsin, United States - UWRJ-L019-104C-5 | ecosystem: Environmental > Terrestrial > Plant litter >...
ATAAAATTAAACTTACTTAAAGATTATTATTTAATTAAAATAGCTAAAAAAAAAAAAAAAATAGCTTTTAAAATATTTAAAAAATATTATAAATACTTAGTTATATTATTTAAATTAATAAATATACTAGCTAGCTTTTAAACTATAATTATAATAATACTTTAAAAATTTATTAACTAGTTTGTAGTAGTATATTTTAATAATATTTTAATTTATTTTAAAATATTTAAAAAATATAAATAATATATATAAAAAGTATTATAAATATTATAAAACATAAAACTATTTATAAACTTAAAAAAAACAAGTTTTATAAATAAAAAGTAAACTTTTTAAAATTTATAATTATATTAAAAAAACTATAAATTTAAAATAATAAAATTAAAATAATAAAAAATTAGCTTAAACTAAAAAATATTAAAAATGTTTAAGTATTTATTAAATTTACTAACTATATTAAATTAATAATTAAAAAATTTAAAAATATAGTGTTAAGCTTTATAAACTTAACTAAAAAAAATATTAAGTTTAAATAAACAAAAGTAAAGCAAAAAGCATTTAATATAATTAAAAAATATATTTTAAATAAACTAGTAACTTAATTATTAAATTTAAAATAAAAATTTAAAGTTAAAATAAATGCTAGCAACTTTGCTATTAAAAAAACTTTAAGTTAAAAAAATAAAAATAAAAAAAACATTTTATAGCTTTTTTTTTTAGCAAAACTATATAAAGTAACACTTAATTATTTAATATATAATAAAAAACTTATAGCAATAGTGCAAGCTTTTAAAAAATAAAAACATTATTTAAGCAATATTAAAAAGCTTATTAAAGTTTATATAAATTATAAAAACTTAATAGCACTTACTATTATAAAAGCATTTAATAAAAAATAAATATAATAATAAAAATTTTTATTAAAATTTAACTTTAAAATTATTTATATTAAAAAATTAAAAAATATATAAGCTAATATTTTTAATAAAAAAAGCAACTATTATTAAAAAACATTTTAAAAAATAAACATAATATTTAAAAATAAAAAAATTAACAAAATATTAAAATAAAAATAAAAACTACTATAAGTAAAACATAAAAAACTTAAAAAAAAAATTATAAATTTTAATAATACTTTAAAAATAAGTAGTTAAAAAAATTTATAAACATAAATTAGCAAAAGATTAAAAAATATTTAAAATATTTAAAAAACTTTAATAGCACTATAATTTTAATAAAGCAAAAAAATTTATTATAATATTTATTAAAAACTATAATATTTATAATAAAATTAAAGCAGCAAAACATAAACTTTATAGTTTAATAAAACTAATTAATTTATTAAATAAACTATAAAAAATAGTTTTATTTAACTTTATTATTAAATTATTAAAATTAAAAAAACTTATAACATAAGTAATATATAATTTAATACTAGTTATAGTTAACAAATTTAATAAGTATGCATACTTTATTTTTTATAAAAAAGCAACTAAAATAAAAATTATAGCATATATAATTATATAGTATATTATAAATAAGCATAATATATTAAAATAGTTTATTACTAATTAAAAATATATAATAGTATTTAAATTTTAAAAAGCATTTACTAAAGCTTTAAAAATTTAAAAAAGCTTATTAAGTGCATACTACCTTTAAATTAATAAATAAATAAAAAAACTTAATTAAGTTTTAAAAAACTACTTATAATGCTATATTAACTATAAATAAAATAACTAAATAAAACTATTACTTATAATACAATTTATATATAATACTTTAAATAATAAAGTATTTAAAATATTACTAGCTAAAGTTATTTATAATTATAATTTAAATAAAAAATAAAAACTACTTAAAAATTAAGCATTATTAAGCGCAAAAATATAAGTATAGTATATTAAAAACTTATAATTTAAGCTATATAAAAATATATAATTTTATTAGTAATAAATAAAATATTATTATAATAAATAAAAATTATTAAAGCTAATTTTAAAAAAAAAAATAAAGTTTATTTACTTTATAAAAACATTAAAATAAAGCAACTAAGCAATAAGCTTAACTTTATTAAAATTAAACCTTTTAAAATTTTAAAAGTACTATTATAACTATTTTATAAGCTAAAATTATTATTAAAAATAAAAATATATAATATATTTTATATATTACTTTTTAAACTAGCATTAAAAAATGCTAAACTTAAAACTAAACTAAAAGTTAAACCTAACTTAAATAAATATAAAGTTAAAAAAATATTAAATTTATATTAGCAAAGTTAAATAATTAAGTACTTAATAAAATAAAAAAAATATAAATACTTAAAAAGTATATAAAAACTTAAAAAATATTTTATAAATTTTTTTAAAACTATTAAGCAATACTATTGCTAACATTTTAATTAACTAAGTTATTTATTTATATAAAAAGCAAACTAAAACTAATATATTTTTAATTAATTTTGCTTAATAAAAAAGCAAAAAAAAGCAAACTTTTTTAAAGCTTATTTAAATTTTTTTTAAAAGCTTAAGCACTTTATTTTATTATTTTATTTACATATTTTTTTAAAAAACATTTTTGCTTACAAAAGTAAAATAAATAAGCTAGCTTTTGCTTAAGGTTTTATTGCTTATTATTAAATTTTTTATAAGCTAAATTATTTTTTTTTTTAATTTTTTTTAACTTGTTTTTTATTTTTATTTTTTTTGTTTAATATAATTACTTTTAAAAATAATTTTATTTGCTAACATAAAAAAAAAACTTAAACTATTATAAGCACATTTTGCTAAAATATACGCTTTATAATAAAAAAAGTTAAATAATTTAATATACTTAATAAATTTTTTTAAATAATAAAATAAAGCATTACTTTTATATTAAATTTATTAACTAAAAATGTAAAAGCTTAATAATAATTACTTTTAACAAAGCTATTACTAAAAGCTTTAAAAACATAATAAAAAGATATAACTAAAAAAATTAAAAAAAAAAAAAATAGTGTTATAAACTAATAAGTAAAAAACTAGTTATCTATATTAAAGCTGATCAAAAGCAATAGGAGCGGGGTAGTTGCTAGGCTAAAAAACATGCTATAGTTAATATTATATAATTTAATTAGTTAGCTAGCAGCTAGTAGCTGCTAGTAGCTAGTAGCTGCCAGATTGTAATAGCCGCAACTTATACTTATTTTAAGGAGGGAGATCAAGTATATATTCTCCTTTATATTTAGCCAGCTATAGTTATTCTTTTTATTTCTAGTAATTAATTTAAGCATATACTTAACATACAACCAGATCTACTAAGTATGTAAAAAAAACCTCTTAATAATTAATTAAGACATAAGCCTCCTTTATTTGTTTACTCCTAGCAATAGCAAACTATAGCTATTTAAACTGTCTTAAACAATAAGGATTATTATACTACTTATAATATTTATATAAATCTTTATATAAAACGCGCTAATAATTAATTTAATAATTAAAATATATTATAAAAGCTAATTATTATTATATAAAAATAAAAGTTTAGTTTTTGCTAACACGTTTTTTATTGCATAACTTTAGCAATTAGTTAGCTATATTTTTAATACTACTATACCTAAATAAAAACAATTGCATAACAAAATTAAGTATATATTATATAATAGCTTACTTTTTAAATTTAATAACTTTTTAATTATTAGTAGACCTATTAAATATTATTATATAACTATATTTTTAATTAAAAAAGATTAACGTATCCTACGGCCATATTTAACACTTTTTTTTCTATACAAAAAACGTTCGTGCGCAACTTTATAACATGGCCAATACTAATGCTATAATAATATAAATAGCACTAATCGATTTATAACTAAATAACAAGTTTAAATATGATTTTTTTTATATTTATAGCATTTTTAGTTAACAAGTTATAAAATAATACGCTAAGTAAGGATTATATGATTTTTAACAAGGATTATATTATAGTATAAATATTATAATAGTATATAACTTATTTAATATTAAAGTAATTAAATTAAAAAAAAATACTACTAAATTCTTTATTTTAATAGGAAGCTAATAGTTATATTTATATTATTATACGATTAAAATTAATAGAGTTATAAATTTACGCACGGACCTTTTTGCCAAGATCTTTTTAATAATCCTTGGTTATTTAATGCCTTAATAACTTGCTAAATAAAGATGCTATAAATATTAAAAAAATTATATTTGAACTTGTTATTTAGTTATAAATCGATTGGTACTATTTATATTATTATAGCATTAGTATTGGCCATGTTATAAAGTTGCGCACGGACGTTTTTTGTATCTGAAAAAAAGTGTTAAATATGGCCGGGTGTTAAATATGGCCGTGGGATACGTTATATATAGTATATTATAAATTTTAGCTGCGCACTAAATACTTAATTTTAAGTTTATATAAAGCGCTTAAAGCGCAAAAAAAATATTAAACTTTTTTTAAAGGCCTACTATAGTAGGTAATAAAAATATAGTAGATCAAAAGTTATGCGTATAAAGGTAAGGAAAAGTAGCAAATATAGCTGGGTAGCAAATATAGCCGTGGGATATATTATATAAAATGCAATACTATAGTGTATATTTATTAAACATTTTATTATATAATATTAAAATAGCTTTTTAATATATATTATTAAAAGTATATAGCAAATTATATATAATATAATAGCTATTATATATTGTTTTATATTATTAAAAAGCAAGCTTATAACTTTTTATATAGTAAATAATTAATTTAGTTAATATTATTATATAAAAAAAACAAAATTATAAAATAAAAATTTATTTTATATACAAGATATAAAAAAGTTATAAGCTGCCAAAGCAGCTTTTATATAAAAAATAGTAAAAAAGTATATAAATAGTAGTTATATAAAAAAGCAAAAACCTTGCGCGCAACGCTATAAAATATATAGCAAGCCTAGCTATAATACGCAAACATATTAAAATAAAATCAAAACATTTAGCAAATTTAATTTTAAATAGTTTAAATTAATTTTTTATTATATAATTAAGTTATAAAAGATTATTTATATAAAGATAAAAAACAATATTAAATATAGCTAGGTGTTAAATATAGCTATAAAATATATTAAATAATATAACTAATATATTTTATAAATTAATTAACTAGCTATTTAAGTTAATTAGCTACTTTTATTAAAGGTTTTAACCTTATAGTTAGGTTTAGCAAAGATTATATTATTCTTAACATATTTATTTTTTGTCTCTTTATACATAGCTTTAGTTAAGAACCTAATTATTAATTTATTTATACTTAACACTACTATTGTTAATCTTAACATTATAATTTAACTTTTAACAACTTTTTTAATTTTTATATAAATAATTATTAATTTTTTATATTTTTATTGCTTATTATAGTTAGTTATAATTTTATTTTAATAATTATATTAGCTTTATTATTATTAGCTTATTTATATATAATAAATTATTATAGCTTAATTATTTTTATATAATAATTATAAACTTTTATTAAATATTATATAATAGCTTTATTAAGCTAGCTAATTATATATAATAAAAACTTTAATATATAATTTATACTTTTTTATAGCTTTTTTTATTTATATAAAATATATTATTTTTTAGTTTATTTTATATTATTTTTTTTATATAACTTTTATTTAGTTATAAACTATTATTTTTATACTTTTTTATATAACTATAATTATAGCACTTTTTTTATATTTGTTAATAAAAAGCATATAATTTATTTAAACTTTTAAGTTTTTTTTTTACTTATTATTTAAATTATATTACTATAAAAAAAGGCATAAAAGTTAATAAGGTTGCTAATTTTATAAACAATTATATACTTATAGGTATGCACTTTAATAAGTGTCTCTTTACTTTAAAAAAAGCGTTATGCTTTGCAACATATAACGTGCTATATATATATTTTATTTTAAGTTTTGTTTTTTTATTAACGTATAATACTTTAATACTCTTGCTTAAAATTAAACTTAGGTCCTTTAAATATAGACCAGCAGTAAGCATGCCTTTTAGCGCGTATACGCAGCTATTTTAGTATGCGGACTATATTTGCAACTATTAGCTACTAGTTTTACTTAGCTAATTAAAATAAGCGCATATATATAGTAATAAAAAGGTAATAAGACTTAAATAGTAAGCACTACTTATTAAGATCTAAATTATACTACAATATTAAAAGGTATAAAAGTTAACAAGGTTGCTAACTTTATAGATAATTATATACTTATAGGTATGCACCTTAACAATAATACTTTTTACTTTAGCTAATTATTTAACTAATAAATAATAATAAAAAAACTTTTAATATTAAAATATTAATTATATAAATATAAATATTTTTACTTATATAAAATAATATAAGTAAGTAAAGCTTGTATAGCTAGTATTTAATATTAAATTATTATATATATATTATTATATATAATATATTAAAACTATATAAGCAAAAAACCTGCTTATATAATAAAATAAAGTTGTTATATCTTTTTTGCCTCCTTTAGTGTTATACCTTTTATATAAAAAACATATAAAATAAAAAATATATTATTATATATTAATTTTATTTAATTTATTTTATATATTTACTTTATAGCTAAACTAACACTTAATATATATATATTTTAGCTAAGTTATAAAGCTGCGCATAAACGGTTTTTATATAAGATTTTTAAGTGTGCACTTAACCTATAGAATGCGTTAAAGCTTTTTATAATAAGCTTATTAAAGTTATAGGCCAACCATTAATAGGCCTATAATTTACCTTATAAGCTTAGGTCACATAACATGGACCTATACCCCACACAATTACTTGCATGCCTGCAAACCTGTATTAGTAGTTCTTCTCTTTTATTTCCTTAGCTGTAGAGTCTCAGCAATAGATGCAGTCATTGCTGTAGGAGCCTCGTATTCTTCGTAACGCGTTTGCAACAGCTGAAATAAATTTATGAAGTGCCTTGCCAGATGAGGGAGGGGGGAAACTGCACGTTTAATAGGTGCCCGCGCGAGCTGAGCACTCATCATGCATAGCAACAGCCTAAGATGTTACGGTATTGGGTCTCTATAAGCCACTTGCTGCCTGGGGCCTTTCAACGTTTACAGGTAGAGCTGGTAAATGTATTGTGGACCATCTGCCTAATGCAGAACTTGACAACCTGTCCGGGGGGCTAACTAAAAATACCTCTTCGCCATGCACGAATGTGAACTAGACGCGAAGCCCGTCATAGAAAGTAAACTAACTTGAATGACACACAGAGCCATGCACAAGTCCTCAGTCAAGATACTGAAATTGCCCTCATCCCAGATACTCAACGTGTGACATGTCTTTTTACAGCCCGCATCAGAGGGTATAGACATGTCTTTCAGGGGACGTAAAGTTCCTTGCATACTGTTCTATACAATTGGGGTAATTCTTGCCGCGAGGCGGAACCCCAGCAATATTGCCATAGTAATACCCCAAGGCTACCCCAAGTTCCTATCCTTTGGGAGTGTGCTACCGGCTGTAAGCTTGACGCCGTTGTACAGCGTTACAGTCGTCAGTCCTATGCACATAATATTAGTAGCAGCTGAGCGGCCCCTGACGAATTGAAGGGCGCTGCTGGAGACCGTGGGTAGGCTTCAAGGCGCGTACGACATTGCATGATTCACCCTCACGCGAGAATAGTATGAGGCTAAACGGGCGTGGTTTTGGCCTCCACACTAACCCATGCTGCGAGAGCAATGGTGTTATAGACTAAAATAACAGATGCCATACAACATGTTTGGCTCGTAGGCCAATTGTGAATTTCAGTCCAATATTCGGGGGTACGTCATCCATTGGCCTATGATGCGCTTCATGAAGGATAACTTCCTGTTCGATCCTCTCGGTCTTCGTACCTCCTCTTCTCGTTCCCCTTTGGTATGCTCATAGAGACTGGTACTAGCTAGCCATACCCCGAGTCTTGTAACTTCCAAATGCGTCCTAAGACCAATTCTTCTCTCTCACTTCCATTGCTTATCAGCCCCTTTTACTCGTCCTTCCTGTGTTCAAAAGCGCGATTGCCGCCATCACAGCACCAACGCCTCCCCAAACTGCTGGCACAGCCCAGCCCTGAGTAAAGAACACAGCTGTGGTGAGTAGTCTCATAGGTACAGTGGCAGCGAAAAACAGCGCGTTTTCTTGATACGCCACTAGGCTATAGTACAACCCCTTAGCGACGGCGACGAGCGCATTGCCCCGCGCCGCTGGAGTGCAGGCGAGGGGCAAGTTCAATTGTGAAGAGCTGAAGATCAGGGCCAACTTAAGTGCTCTGAAGCTAGTCCAACGGAAACCGCTCCACCTACAAACCAACAAATGTTTTTGAACCACCACATGCATTCCGAAGGGTTGGCTAGGTCGATAGTCGTAAGCATATATCCAAGAGACACAGCTGTTCCACCACATGCTATCATCTTGTAACCGGAGCCAAACCCTTGACTATATGCGCAAAGGAGTAAGAGAGAAACCTGCAAGGTCGACACCAGTCCCAGGAGTGTCTTCGCTTTGCCACGAAAATGAACGGCCATGCTTCGAACCCCTGCCTTTGCGTCATCCTCAACGTCTTGCTGTGCGTACACCGTGTCGTAAACAATGGTCCAGCAAACGTTTGCGGCATAGAAAGACGCTATCGCCCAGTCCTTTCGACCCAGGCCGCCAAGGTCTTGGAGAAGATGGCTCTCCACCGCACCGAGGCCCATGAAGAATCCGATACCAACTTGTATCCCCAATATCACTTGAGGGAAGTCTGTGAACCGTTTCGCAAAGGGATAGAGCACCAATAGGGCGATGCTTGGAAGAGACAAGACCCAGCAAATTTGAGGAAGCATGTATAAAAATAACAGAGCCAAGCTGGTGAGAAACGCAGTGAAAATGTGTGCTTGGTTTGGTGAGACTGCCTTGCGCGCCAGAGGCCTCAGTCGACATCTAAGAACTTGACGGTCATATTCGCGGTCCATGTTGTCGTTCCAGGTGCAAGCTGCAGCCCGAAAGAAGGTTGTTCCAACCAAGAGTATGGCATTGGCGTATGCCAGATCCAGCAGACTGATATCATTCGGGGGGACTGCGGAAGCATAGAGTGTCCCGAAGAGGTGTGGGAAGTAGAAAAGGTAGATTCCAGTTGGTCTGTCAATCCGAGTGAGTTCCGCGAAAGGAACCCAGCCTGAAGGAAGGTGAGCCAGCAAGCCAGAGCTTGGTGCCCTGTAGTCTGGCAGAGCCTTGGACCGCTGAGTTTGAATTGGGCTGGACATGTCGTGCTTCCCCATTGTGTGTAAGGGGGCAAAGAATTTCCAGAGAATGAAATTGGGAGCCGCAACGTGTAATTAACTGTAGCATTGAGACCAGGATCCCATTTGGTACAACTAATTATTTGCAAATCATATATCTTGCAAAAGTAAGCTGGATGTTCAAAACACCGCGTTACCTTAAGTCACATCACTTCCAGGCCACCGGAAATTCCTGCTCAGTCAACTCTGAAAGTCCTACAGGCCTGAGGTACAGCTAAGTTGGTTTGATAATAAGCCGCTTAATGTGTAACCTACCTACACGAAGAATACGCCTTGACTTATTCCAAATGTCATCCCTACATGGAGAGCGATGCTGCGTAGACCTATTATCTCAAAGCTCCGGGGTAGAGGCGGTGCTACGCCGCTGGCTTCGGAGTGATACATGGTCAGGCAAGCATCGGTTACATACAATGTAACTCGAAGCAGGCTTGCGCCAAGAGATACTCAATGTCACCCCAAACTTGGTCAAAGCAGTGGAGTGGCGGGGGGCTACTTCATTGATCTTGGTTCCCACCCTAAAGTAGTACGCCTCAGATTTTAGATTTGTGCAGAACGGAGAATCTTTCCCGAAATACAGACTCAAGAGAACCTTTCGCGGAGATCTTTCTCTTTTCAAAACAGTGCCGAGGAGTTCTTCAACACGCACCCGTATCCCCTTCAAGAAGGAGCAAACCATTATGTTAGCGCACCTGAACGCCGCACAAATATAGACCAGACGCTATTATCTGTGTGGCTGTCTCTCGTGCTTTAGCACATTCCCCCGTTGTTGAAGGAGCAGGGCATCTTATGGTTTGGTGATCATGAAGCCTCTGGCGAGATGTGTACCTAATGCTCTGTAAGCGACCTTCCTGGTGCAGCATGTGACTTATTTATGTGGGCGTGTTGGGCGATCTTACATTCTGCACAGCATATATGAATTGACTACATCGGTATCTACATTTACTAGCTGAATACAGTCAAGTGCAGCTGTTACTTAAGTCATGTAGTATTGGTTGTAGAAAGGGGTTGCTAGAAAGAGGTTGCTGCGGCTGTCCTACTTTGTCTTTAGAGAATATTTTTTTTAAAAAAACAAATAATATATTTATATATAGTGTTTTCTATATCTAATTTTCAATGGAAAAGAAAGAAGAACAACTTAAATACAGTTTAGCAAACTAGCTATAGTTAGGTTATAAATGAAGGCAAGGCTCTAATAGCAAAAACTAGTATATTGTTAAAATCTATAGATGCAGACTATGCAGGTGGGACTGGGTCACCTGACCGATAGGTGCAAGTGGTGTGTGCTTTGTCTACCCCTCCACGCTACCTCACTTGCCACTTTTAGTAGGACTAGAGTGCACCATTATAACTGTTTAGGACAAATTTACATTGTTAGTGATAACAAGGAGGGTAGTATAATATATGTAGATAGTGATAAAGAAGGCAATGCTATAGCAGTATATATATAGCAATATAGTATATAAAGTATATAGTGAGAGGACAAAAGTTTTAATATAAAATAAAGCTAATACTTAACTAACTTATAGTTTTAATAATAAAAAAACTGCATATAAAAAAAAAAAAAAATAAACTTTTTATATAATATTTAAATAACTATATTTTATAAATATTAATTTGTTTTAAATTATTAAAAGTTATTATATTTTTATTTATTTATTAAAATAAAAACATATACTTTTAACTTTATATATAGCTTTAAACATTATAAAGTAAGCAACAAAAGTTATTTTATTATATAGCTTATTTTTTATTTTTTTTCCTTTAATATTTAAATAAACTAACGTATCTTACGGCTATATTTAACACCTAGCTATATTTAACACTTTTTTTTAATATAAAAAACGTTTGTGCGCAACTTTATAACTTGGCTAATACTAATGCTATAATAATATAAATAATATTAATTGATTTATAATTAACATATTTTATAGGTTAATTGCACACCTAGGTTAATTGTACACTTTTTTTAACCTCTATATAAACAATTTTTAACTTATTATATTTTTATTGCACATTATAGTAGGCCTTTAAAAAAAGTTTAATATTATTTTTGCACTTTAAGCCTTTTATATAAACTTAAAACTAAACGTTTAATGTGCAGCTAAAATTTATAATGTACTATTAATAACTTTAGCAAACTAAAAACGCAGCTGTACAACTATATATAATAGCAATTTTAAAAAACAAAAACTTATTAAATTTAAAAAGCAAGCTATTATATAATATATACTTAACCTTGTTATATAATTGTTTTTATTTAAGCATAGTAGTATTAAAGATATAGCTAACTAATTGCTAAAGTTATGCAATAAAAAACGCGTTAATAAAAACTAAACTTTTTTTTTTATATAATAATAACTAGCTTTTATAATATATTTTAATTACTAAATTAATTACTAGTGCGTTTTATATAAAGATTTATTTAAATATTATAAATAGTTTACTTTTATATAAAATATAATAGCAAAATATAAAATTTAAAAAAAATATATATATAATTTTAATAAGACTAGATTTATTATAAGCAAAATTTTGTTTAAAATAGTTATAACTATATTTAATTATATAAAAAACTTAAAAATAGTATAGTAAAGCAATTATAAATAAGCTATAGTTATTTAAGCTGTTTTATTATATAGTTATATTATTTTACTATATATTATTATTATAAAAAAAAACTATTTATTATTTTAGTATAAAAGCACTTTATTGCTTAATAGTTAAATTATTATAACTATAAAAAATAGCTAAATAATAAATAAGCAAAATATTAATTAAGTTTAATATTTTAATTAATATATAAATAGTTATATAAAAAATATATACTAACTTTTAATTTTTAATAGCTATAAAAGCTATTATTTATATAATTTTAAAAAGTTTTGCAAAAATAATAATATTATTATGCTTTATATGCTAGTATATTTATTATATAAGCTTTAGCTTTTTAAAATAATTATATAAAAAAAAAAATTAAATACTTAATATAAATATATATTATATATATATTAAAAAATTTTTTTTTATTTATGTTTTTTAATATATTTAATATATTAATAATAAAAGCTAACATATAAAAAAGTTTTTAAAAAATAAAATTAGTGCTATATAACTTAAAATATATTATTACTTAGCTAAATTTTTGTTTAACTACTTTTATAATTAAAGCTTTATTTAATAGCTTGTTTTTATTTTAATAATTTATTACTTTAAATAATATATAAAATATAATATTTTAGTTTATATTTATTAAATATTTTATTATATAATAT
>Ga0247782_1000638_pt1 | contig 12551 bp, 9 predicted proteins | sample UWRJL019104C5_FD_179928 | JGI IMG/M metagenome (GOLD analysis project Ga0247782, IMG submission 179928) | Plant litter microbial communities from Arlington Agricultural Research Station in Wisconsin, United States - UWRJ-L019-104C-5 | ecosystem: Environmental > Terrestrial > Plant litter >...
GAAGACATTGAACTGCCCGCCGGCATAAAACGCATAAAATAATCCTGGGTAAATTGTATTTGCAGGGATATATTTTCTTCCTCATCTTCAGAAGGCTCAATATAAAATTCGGTATCAGGAATATATAGAACATTATGTTTCCCTGATTTTATAGTGCTTCTTTTATCGCTTTGCGTAAAGTGCATTTCCCTGCTGCCCGATAACGAAAAATACATTTCTATATAAGGTATGCTATTTTCAACCCGTAATGGCACGGGCTTAATAAATGCCAGCTTTCCGTATAGCAGGCGTATGCCTTTAAAATCAATTTTTTTATATGATGTCTTGCTAATATCACCTGAGCAGGTAATATCGCCTGCTCCGCGCATCTGTAAATAATCTTTTGTATCCTTGTCAATTCTGCAAAAGTCGTCCCCCAATAATCCTTCCTTTTCCATAATCTTAAATTATCCGTTCAGCCTGTATAAAAATCCGTTTAGCAAACAAAGACTTCTCATACATTAAAGAAATTTGCGCAAAATTAACTATTAATAATTAGTCTAAATATTAATAAATGATTACACAAGGCTTAAACAGTCTAAAATCACAAAAAAAGGCAGCATAGTTAAATACATCGAACCTAATATTATTTTATAAAATGTCGAACTGTTACTTAAAAATCAAGAGTTTACTGTTTATCTGTACAGTACTCTTCTATTTACAGATGGATGCACAATGTGTACAGCCATCATCGCTTACTGTTACCTCAAAAGGTATTGCCCATGCAAAAATAGCCTGGGTAGCTCAGCAACCACAACCTGCTAATGGCTACGAATGGCAGATACTTAATCCTACTAATGAAACTGTACAAAGCGGCAACTCACAAAATGCCTTTGTTCTTATTACTGAATTGCAAAATCAAACCGCTTACACTATTAAGGTTCGATCGCATTGCGACACTACAACATACAGCGAATGGTCAACACAAAATCTCACCACGCTGGGATTAATAAGCCAAAATGAAGGCATAATTGGCACAGGTGCTAATGCCGCTCCGTTATTTGGCGCTTCCTATGGTCCTATTATGTACGCAAATATTCCTCAGCGCAATGGGTCTGTAGCAAATATGCTATTTACATCACAGGAAATGCAGCAACTAAACATTCCTTCAGGTGCCAATATAACAGGTGTTGCCTTTGATAAAGTAAACGCCGCGTATGGTGGAGACAACTATCCTGACCTTAGATTAAGGATGTTTGCTAAAAATTCAACTTCTGTTGGCCCTCTTAGCACAACAACAACCTTTGGGGAGATACTGGGAACCCATACCGAGGTAATGGATAATCCTGCTTATGACCTGCCACCAACAATAGGGTGGATAGATTTTAATTTTAATACACCTATAGCCTATACCGGCGGTGGATTTGAATTAGCAACCGCTATGTACCAAAATGGACAGACAGCACAATTCAGTACGTATGTTATCTGGCAATTTACATCAGGTTACCAGAATTACATGATAGGTGCATGGCCAATAAATACTGTGCCAATGAGCGAAAACCTAATTCTTAACCATAATTCTTCAAATTTTAAAGAGCGCCCAAATATTAAAATCCTGTATACTGTTGCCAATCAGCCAACAGCAATTACGGTTAAAACACAAAATAATATCGCTGCGGCTATAACACAAAACGATGGTTCGCTGCAACTGGTTTCTGCTATTACACCTTCACACGTTAGTCAGCAAACAGTATGGAAAATTATTTCGGGAGCCGAGTTTGCTGCTGTTAATGCTAACGGATTAGTATCGGCAATTGCCAACGGAACAGTAATCGTCCAGGGTATAAGTGCTGATAATGCAACATTAACCGGACAAGTAGAAATTACGATTACAAACCAGCTTATTCCTATTACAAATGTAAACATAACTGTAGCCAACGATGCGGTAGCTTCAATTATAGCAGACGATGCAACATTACAGTTATCTGCTGCTATACTGCCTGCTAATGCTAACCAAAATGTACTATGGGGTGTAACTTCAGGCAGCGAATTTGCAAACGTTGATGCTAACGGACTTGTTACTGCAAAAAACAATGGTACAGTAACCATTAAAGCTACAAGTGTGGAAGATGCCACTAAATTTGATACTATAGATATCACAGTATCAGGTCAGATCGTTCCGGTTACATCTATTGAAATTTCGGTAGCAGATGATGCCGAACCGGTAATTACAACTGATAACGGAACATTACAACTGGAGGCTTTTGTACTGCCTGCCAACTCTGATCAGAATATAGTATGGAGCGTTATATCAGGTACTGCATTTGCAACTATCAGCCAGGATGGTATTGTTACTGCTGTTAATAACGGCATGATAATCGTTCAGGCGAAAAGTGCTGACGGAAGCGATATAACTGCAACACTGGTAATTAATATATCTAACCAGATAGTGAAGCCTACAAGCCTTACCATAACTGTTGAAGGTGATGCACAGCCAATTATTACGAATAATGCAGGCACTTTACAGTTAAACGTTACTGCACTTCCTGTTAACGGAAATACAGACGTTACATGGAGTATAGTTTCAGGGGCTGCTTTTGCAGGTGTAGACGAAAATGGGTTGGTAACGGCTATTGCTAATGGTACAGCGGTTATTAAGGCAGAGAGCACAGATAATATACAAATAACCGATACTATAGAAATTACAGTAACAGGACAGGTTTTAGGCACGGATGAATTCACCAAAAAGGATATTGTTTTGTACCCTAACCCTGCAAAAACAATTATTACAATTGATACTGATGCTACAGTAACATCAGTCATTATATATAATACCCTTGGCCAGAAAGTTGCCGAAGCAAACACAAATAGTATAAATGTGGAGAAACTTTCCCAAGGCACTTATAGTATAACAGTGGTGCTTGTTAACGGAAGTACTTTTACCAAAAAAATAATAAAACAATAGTTAAGTAGAAGTAGTAGTTTGTAGACAAAAACGCATCCTGTTTTAGCAGGATGCGTTTTATTTTTAAAGAATACCTGTAATACTATCCATTATCCAATTGGTATGGGCACCGCTACGCCCTAACGAAGGATGAAGCCCTGTACCTGTCAGATGTTGCTGCATATTATTTACATGGTATAGCTGTATATTTTCAGGATGTGCAATAACCAACTCTTCCCTCTTATTTGCTGTGGTAAGTACAATTGGCACATCTTCAAAAACAGCAAATTCAATTTTACCTTTGCTGCCAATAATCTCTACTTTGTCGGCTCTTTCAAAGCTTCCAAAATTCCAGCTTCCAGTACCGGTTACACCTGATTCATGCAACCACGAAGATACCAGGGCATCTTTAGCAGAATATAATCCCTGTTGGTTGAGAGCACTCCCTGAAACCTCTTTTACATTCCCAAAAAGAAAAGTAAAAAAATCTAAGCCGTGGCTGGCAAGATCTTCAAAGTAACCTCCCGCAGCAATTTTAGCATCCGTACGCCAGTTATAATCACCCGCAATATCTATTGGAGATGGTGTTTTACTAAGGTGCCAGTTTACATGGCGAACCTCACCTATCTGTCCATCATCAATCCATGATTTTATCTTTAAGAAACGTGGTAGTGACCGGCGGTAATAGGCTACGAATAATGGCAGTTGCTTTTCTTCAAAAGCTTCACAAATGTCGAGGCATTCCTGGTAGGACGGTGCCATTGGTTTCTCTATACAGCAAGGTTTCCCCGCCTTTGCAACCTTAAGTGCATATAGTTTGTGGCTATCTGGTGGGGTAGCAATATATACAGCATCAATTTCGGGATCGTTTATTAATGCATCAGCATCACTATAATACATTGGGACGTTATGCCTTTGGGCATAATCTTTAGCCTTTTCCGCATCACGGCGCATCACGGCATGCAGGGCAAAACCTTCGGTTTTTTGGTAGGCGGGTCCGCTTTTGCGTTCGGTAACATCGCCACAGCCTATAATGCCCCAGCGTATAATTTTTGGTTGGTTCTCCATTAGGTTCGTTTGGTTATCAGCTGCTAAAAATAATGAAGTTTTTTTGCAGAAACAACTTATAGTCACAAAGACTATTATAATTAAAAACATTGCAAAATATTGCAAACGCAAAAACAGGACAATTCTTCCCGTGCAATATCCTGCAATATATCGCTGTAACAGAACGTATTTCAATTAATTAGGCTCTAAAAACCATGCTTAATGTTACGCTTAACGTATTTTAAACATCACTTTTCGGCAAAAATCGACTTTTATAAGTCATTGATTTTCAAATGCAAAAAATTAATGTTGCGCTTTTGGTAATTTAACTCAAATGACTCTTAAATAGGTTCAGAAATTATCAAATTCCGACTCTGACAATTTTAATTCCGAAAAAAAATACGTCCCGCAAAAACAAAACCCCACAATTTACATTATGGGGTTTCGTAAAGATAGTTTATGTAGTATATTTTAAAATGCTGTACTTATAGAAAGGGTAAAACCTGTACTTTCGGGAACAAAGCGGCATACACCGCCAACACATACAAGCCCGCCACGCTGCCTGCCGTAGTTAGCTGCAATACGTGCAGCGCCTACACGGTAAGCACCACCCACATTGTAATAATGCGTTTGAGCGCTGCTGTTATCGTTACCATAGTTGTAAATATCCCATACGTAGAAGGAATATTTATCATTCAGGTTAAGTTCCAGCGTTCCGCCGGCCCAGTTTTTCTTATCGGCATCGGCCCACATATGCTCTGCTTCTAAGCGTATCGATTTATTCTCGCTAAAGTTATAAGTAGCTTCACCGGTTACGATGTTCGTTTTAACGATATCGCCGCCTTCAAGCCATTTTTTGTTGTAATACTGGTTGATATAGTAAAAACCTGTAAGCCATTTTTCAGAGAATCTCTTTTTTATTTCAATATTATAATCTGAAAAATATTTCTGTCCAACACCAAAAAAGTCGGTATTATACTCTGCCGGTGCCGATCTGTACTGACCCGGAAGGTTATACCAGCTTGCCATGTTAAGCGCCACTTTGGTTCCGTATTTTCCACCTACGGCAGTACCCTTTGCAAAATCATAGAAAACATCTATCTGTCCGCCGGTCTCACCCGCTTTCATAATAGTAGGGTCTATAAAATCTACTTTACTCTGAGCCTGGAATACATAAATATTTGCCAGGTTAGAGTGATGCTGTTTAGTAAGTGCCGGGGTAAAGTTTAGCACTTTGTCATTATAGTTAAGGCTGGTACTCTGAAGGTCGCCTGTAGCAGTAGGAATCCTTTCGCTCAGTATCTTCATGTTTTCCATCCTTCTCAGGGTTGCATCTATTCCAAGGCCTGATTTAGAATACCCAAAATTAAGCATAACAGCATTTCCTGGTTTTACAAAGTCGTTGGTAAGTGTATTCTGCTGTGTAAGAACACCGTCTTTATCTTTATAGTTATATTCTCCCGATACATAAAACGCATCGTGAATAAAGTTAAACCTTAAAGCCGTCATACTGGTTAGTGCGTCAAAAGACGGATCTGGTATATCGATCTTTTCATAACGCCCAACATAACTTGCACCAAAGGAAAGATCGCTTACTTCAAATTTAAATAATTTGCTCAGGTTAATGTCAGAATCAAATCCGTACACATCGCCATGCGCTACACCAAAACCGCTACGCTGCCTGCCGTACAATGCTGTAAGGCGTACGTTATCGCTTGGGCGGTATACAATGCGCCCACCCCTTAGGGCAGTATTAATACCTAAAGCCCTGTCTTCCCAAGCCCGAAGCAGCATACCGCTACCAAACTGCTCGTAAAAGTATCCGGCAGTAAATTCAAACTTAGCCGTTTTGTAGGCTGCATAGTACGTACCAAGATCTGTTCCCTTAAAACCGGGATTATAATTTAATAGCGAATTGGGAGCGTATGATTCGACCTGAACACCCGCTGTAAATCCTTTATACTGGTAGTTAACAAGTAAATAGTTATTAGATCGCACAGGTTCGTCCGGATGCTCAAGGTTTCGCCCTTTATCGTTAAGGTACCATTGGGCATTAGATTCAAACCCTCCGTAAACCTTTCCGTAATCTTTCTTTTCGATAGTATCATTTTCCTGAGCATACATAGAACCTGCAGCAAACGGAAGCAGCAATAAAAGTAATTTTTTCATCAATCTACAGCGACTTCAGTTTATTATAAAGTTCTTTTTCGCCACCCTGGCTGTAACCGTTATGTATGTAAACTATTTTTTTATTTTTTACAACTACAGTATAAGGTACATTAGCTACAGACAATGCCCTTTTAAGATCCTGATTTGTATCCAGCAATACTGTATAAGGCCATTTTTTTCCGTTAAGCAATGGCTTAACACGCTTTTGGGTACGGGTATCATCTATAGATATGGCAACAACTTCCATATTAAGTTCTTTAGACCATTTAGCATAATTATCGTTAATAGCATCAAGTTCGTTAATGCACGGCACGCACCATGTAGCCCAAAACGAAAAAACATATAATTTGTCTTTTTCAGCAAAATCGCTCTTAACGTTAAAAGCTTTGTTATCTACCGATTTAATGGATACAGATGGCATCTCTTTTTGTGCATACAATGAAACTGAAAGAAATAAAAACAGTACTACTAATTTTTTCATGTTATAAATTTTGTTAACGTAACTTTTTGAAGTTGCAGGCAATATTAAAAAAATTTTAACAGCTATTAAGATTGTCGTCGTTAAAAATTAAAAAATGAGCTATAAAAAGTCAAAAAACATGAATTTTTCACACCAGAAGTCTATCGGAATAGTAGAATTATCAGGTATTTTACCCTAAAAGAACACATTTGATAAGGATTTTTGAAAAAAAATTTTGTTGTGTTATTTTTTTGTATAATTTCGGAAAAATTTATGATACCATTCTTAGCCGTTTGTTAAAAAAACAGCTTTTGAAAAAAAATGAATTCTATAACCACTTACCTATTTCAATTATGAAAAAAACTTTACTATTCGCATTAGTATTAGCAGGTTTATCTGCTAACGCCCAGCTGACTGATGGATCTATCGCGCCGGACTTTACCGCGACAGACATTAACGAAGGCGTTCATTCATTATACGCTGATTACCTTGATAATGGTAAAAGTGTAATTATAGACTTTTCTGCTACATGGTGTCTTCCTTGCTGGAATTACCACCAGACACATGCTATGGCAGATCTTTATGAAGCTTACGGAAAAGATGGATCTGACGAAATTGGTGTTTTCTTTATAGAAGGAGATACACAAACTACAGTTACAGATAATCTTTATGGAATACAGGTTCCGGGTAAATCTATAACAAGAGGTAACTGGACAATTGGTAGCCCTTACCCTATTATTGAAGATACTGCTGCTATGAATCTTGGTGGAAATGCTAAATACAAAGTGGCTTACTTCCCTCAAATGTATATGGTTTGTGAAGAAACTAAAACTACTAAACTGGTAGATCAGCAAACGGCAATTCAATTAAGAAACAGCCTTGGTGCATGCCAGACATTAGTTGGTTTGCCAAACCATGGTAAAGTAGAAAATGCTGCAAGGATTTCAATTTGCGAATCTGGTGACGTAGCAAACGTTCAGGCAAAAATTAAAAACTTTGGTAACAACGCTATTACCAGTGCACACGTGGTACTTAAAAAAGGAGACGTTGTAGTAGCAGAACAGGATTATACAGGTTCTCTTGGACAATTTGCAACTCCGGCAACATTAACATTTAACGATGTAGCTTTAGAGATAGGTGCAAATTATACTTTCGAACTTACATCGTTAAACGGTGGTGCTGCTGCAAAAGCAGATCTTACTATTGCTCCTGTAGAATTTGGAACTCCAATAGTAGCTCCAAACAACAACGTTGAAGTAAGAGTTTACACTGACAACGCTCCTACAGAAATCACTTGGGAAATTAAAAATTCAAATGGTGACGTAGTACTTTCAGGTGGTCCTTATACTGCTGCTCAAAAAAACCAAATGCTTACTTACTATCTTCCAATAGCCGGAGAAGGCATACAATGCCATGCTGTAGTTATGAAAGACAGTGCAGGTAACGGATGGAATTCAGGTAGCGAAGCTCACGGTATGCAAATTATCTCTGACAATGTGCTTGTATTCTCTCAGCCTATTGGAAACTTTGGATCAAGCGTTACTTACGACAGAGCTTTCTCTACAACAGGGGTTCTTGGAAACAAAGCTTTTGTTGACGAAACTTTCGCAATGTACCCTAACCCAACTTCTGGCATTGTAAACTTTACAACTCAGGAAGTTATAGACGTAACAGTTATAGACATTACAGGTAAAGTGGTTCATACTGCTAAAGGCCTTAACAATGGAGATTCTATCAACCTAAGCAAACTTCAAACAGGTGTTTATGTTGCTAAAATAAGTGGTGAAAAATCTGAAAGAACAGAGAAAATCATCATCAAATAATACAAAACAAGAATAGCTTACAAAATGCTATCGGGAGTAAGAAATTACTTCCGGTAGCCTTTTTAATTAAATACAATTACAAAAAATTACTATTATCATGAAAAAAATTATTTTACTTGCCGCAGTATTTTTAACCACTTTAGCACAGGCACAGGCTCCTTCTATATCTGTTCTTAACGGATCTGTGGAAGTAACAGAAGGCTACCAATTCGTTTCAAATTCTGTGAACGTTAGCAATCCTGAAGAGCTAAAACTAAAAGTGAAAAATCTTGGTGATGCAACGATCAATCTGAAATTGAAAACGACAGGCCTTACAAATGCAGATAACAACTCTGGTTTTATTCAGTTTTGCTTTGATGGGCAATGTAATTTCATGGTTTCGCAAAATAGTACAGTACCATCTGCTACAACAGGATTAGTATTGGCTGCAGGCGCGTCAAACGGCAATGATGATCATTTCTTTAGCGTTTATGGAGGAGATATTGCAGGACAACCGGTAATATTTAACCTTGCAATTGTACAGTTAGATGCTAACGGTACTGAGATAGCAACACTTAGAAACTTTAGTTACAAATACTCTGCCACAGCAGGACTTAGTGATTTTGCTTTATTAAGCAAAATGGGTATTACCGTTAATAATACTATCGTTAAAAACAGCCTTGATATTACGGCGAACCAAAATGCAAAACTTGAGGTGATCAACATTAACGGACAGACTATTAAAACAGCTACAATTAATGATGGTTCTCAGTCGGTAGATCTTTCAGGCATTGCTTCGGCAGTATATTTTGCAAGATTTACGAATGAAAACAAGCAAACATCGCAAATAAGGATCGTAAAAAACTAATATTTTTAATTAGTTTTTTTACCTGAATAACATTAGAATACAATGAAAAAGAATTTAATCCTGATTGTTACTGTACTGCTTGTTGCCTTAGGCTGCTCTACAGATTATGAAATATTAAAGCCGCAGGAAAATATTATCCTTACGGCAGATGCATCTGTTAAGAAACAGGGTGAGGTTATTACCTTTATGGTTAAAAATGCCGAAGGCGCAGATTATACCGCCGACGCATTGTTTTTTGTAGACGGAACTAAAATTGAAGGCAATACTTTTACCTCTGCCCAGGCAGGGAATTTTGAAGTAACAGCCGAATACAATACAGTGATGTCTGCGCCACTTTTGGTTAACTTTCACGATGGTACAGGTGTAAACTTCAGGAAAAATATGCTGATTGAAGATTATACAGGAACATGGTGTGGCTATTGCCCTCGTGTTGCTGCCGGTGTAGAACGTGTGCATAACCAAACGGAAGACGCTATCGCGGTAGCCATCCACAGGCCAAGCTCAAGTATAGCAAGTCCGGTGTATGACCCATATAATTTTGAACCTGCTGCCGAACTGGAAGCTACACTTGCAGCTTCAGGATATCCTAAGGGCTACCTTAACAGGACCATGCTCTGGACAAAAGATGAGCCGGATCATGTTAGTGAAGCTATTGCGCTTACACAGGGTGCAAACCCAAAACTGGGCCTTGCTTTATCGCCTGTTGTAGCAAACGCTTCGATAACACTTGATGTAGATGTAATGTTTGGAAAAGACTTTACCAACAACCTTAAGCTTGTGGTGTATGTTCTTGAAAATGGCCTTATATACGACCAGCACAACTACACATCGTACTATGGTGGCGAAAAACTGCTTAAAGATTTTGAACACAACCATGTGTTGCGTGCCTGCTTAACGCCAATATTAGGAGAGGCTATAGATGCTTCTAAAACTACTATAGGTGCTACGTATACAAAATCGTTTACTGTTACCGTACCATCTACCGTTACCGACCCAACCAAAATGGAGTTTGTTGCTTTTGTAATAGATGAAACAGGAACCGTTGTTAACGTAAGAAAAGCCAAATCAGGTGACAAACAGCAAATACAGCTTTTATAAAATTCTTATTTCTACTAAAATATTTAGAAACCATCTGTGAAAGCAGGTGGTTTTTTTGTTTGGAAAACTATCACAAAATACCTACAAAGTGTGATAGTCTTTTTTTAAATAAACCAAAACGAAATGACTGCCATTTTAACAAGTTCTATTTAATTTATAATTAACCTTTTAAGTAAAGCACCCCCTACTTAAAGTGTAAGATAATATTTGTTATTGTTTTTTAATTAACTTTAAGATACAAATCAATTAAAACCTTATTATTATGAAAACAAGACAGTTATGGGCAGGCCTATTACTTGCCTCAGGAATTTTTACGGTAAATGCACAGGATGTATCTTCAACACCCAGTTTAACCAGTGGAGGCTACGGAGCAGGAAGTGCAGGCGTGGACAATGCGTTTTATGGAGCTTATGCAGGAAGTTATGCTACAAATAATTCATACAGAAGTACATTTATAGGTGCATATGCAGGACTAAATACGCTTGATAGTGGAGAGAACGTTTTTGTGGGATTTGAGTCTGGCTTATCAAACATTACATCGTCAGTAAACACTTATGTAGGATCTGGATCTGGGAAAAACACCTTTAACGGTGGGGGAAATGTTTTTTTAGGTTATAATTCGGGTGAAAGCAATACCTCCGGGAAATATAATGTTTTTGTAGGTATGTATTCAGGAGATATTACCGATGGTCTTAGTAATACTGCTATTGGTGCATACGCCGGATCGGGAACAGGCAGTTCAGACAATAACACAACTATTGGCTACCGTGCAGGCGCAAACAGCTATGGTTCTAACAATGTTTTTTTAGGAACATCTGCCGGTGAAAATGCTTATGGCGACAGTAAACTTTTTATTGATAACTCCAGTACATCAACCCCTCTTATATGGGGTGATTTTGATGCTGATCAATTATTATTAAATGGCATTGTAGGCGTAGGTGGCGTTACCTACTTTCCTACAACTGCCGGAGGAGTACCTTTAGATAATTATAAATTATTTGTAAAAGGTGGATTACTTGCAGAAGAGGTAAGGGTTTCTACAACCTGGGCGGATTATGTTTTTGCAGATAACTATGCGCTGCCATCGCTTACAGAAGTAGAATGTTTTATTACCGAGAATGGTCACCTGCCTAATGTACCGTCGGCAAAACAAGTTGAGGCAGAAGGAATATCTGTAGGTGAAATGGCTAAAATTCAACAGGAAAAAATTGAAGAGCTTACACTTTACATCATCCAACAGGATAAACAACTTAAAACACAGCAGGGAAAAATTGAAAAACTTGAACAGCAGGAAAAAGAGATTAGCGACCTGAAAATTCTTGTTCAGAATCTTATTGATAAAAAACAACATTGATAAATCAATACGATATGAAAAAAATAACAACCATGCTATTACTCATGCTCTTAAGCAGCATGGGTTACAGCCAAAGCTGCGCTTATGATCTTACGTTCAGCTATCCCGAACCTTCATCAGGAATTACACACCATGCCTCAAATAGTATTACTACACAATACAGCTATCTTGTAGCCGGAGGTTATGACATTACGCTTAAAGCAGGTAACTATATAGTGCTTAAACCGGATACTCTTATTAAAGGCTATTCTGAATTTTTGGCAAGGATTGAAGATTGTGATAGTTCAGGCAGAGTTGCCGGCACACAGGACAACATGATACTGAGACTTACAGCATCTCCCAATCCAACCAACGGCTTATTATATTTAACAGGCTTACCAATGAATGAAATATCAATATTCGACCTTTTAGGCAAGAATGTATTTTATGCCGGGTATGATGGTATTGACTCTACATCAATAGACATGGGTAACTTACAACAGGGAGTTTATATCCTTAAAGTTACCGCTAAAGATGGCACTGTGGAAACACACAAAATCATAAAAAATTAATTCGTTAATATGCTATTTTAAAAGAAACGCCTGAATCATTTCAGGCGTTTTCTATTATAATATTATTTTAAAAATCGCGCGCTATTTTCAATTCTTCCCGGCAATCTATGCTGTAGGATAAAATGCAAAATACTTAACAAAATAGAGTAGTATTCTTATAAGGGGTTTAGTATATTTGTCATCTTACTATTATTAGCGGCCAAACACTACTATATCCTCATGATTGTAACTGATACACTTAAAAAGCTGTTTTACATTCTGGCTTTTTTTGCTACAACA
>Ga0247782_1000639_pt1 | contig 12515 bp, 11 predicted proteins | sample UWRJL019104C5_FD_179928 | JGI IMG/M metagenome (GOLD analysis project Ga0247782, IMG submission 179928) | Plant litter microbial communities from Arlington Agricultural Research Station in Wisconsin, United States - UWRJ-L019-104C-5 | ecosystem: Environmental > Terrestrial > Plant litter >...
AACTTTTTTTGAAGACAATACAGTTCAGCTTAACCTATTTGTAATGGGCGTAGGCAATGTGGGCGATAAGTTTTTAGAGCAGATAGAATCACAAAAAAAATACCTGAAAGACAACCTGAAAATAAACGTTCGCGTTATAGCGCTTGCCAATTCCCGCAAAATGCATTTTGATGAGGATGGTATTAACCTGGCGCAACAAAAAGAAGTGTTGGATGCAGGCGAACCTGCCGATGCAAAAGCTTTTATTGCTACTATTAAAAAACTTAACCTTCGCAACAGCATTTTTGTAGATAATACTGCCAGCGATGCTGTTGCCGCTACCTATGCCGAATATCTAAAGCATAACATTGCCGTTGTTACCTGTAACAAAGTAGCGTGTTCGTCCGCCTATAAAAGCTATAAAGAACTGAAAGACCTTTCGAGGCAGTATAATGCTCCGTTTTTGTTTGAAACCAATGTTGGTGCCGGGCTGCCAATTATAGATACTCTTAAAAATCTTGTGGCTTCGGGCGACAGGATACATAAAATTCAGGCAGTGCTTAGCGGAAGCCTTAATTTTATTTTTAATAACTTTAATGAGCATACTTCTTTTTATGATGTGGTTAAACAGGCACAAACTGAAGGCTATACCGAACCTGACCCAAAAATTGACCTCAGTGGTGTAGATGTAAAACGCAAACTGGTTATCCTTATCCGCGAAAGCGGTTATGCTATGGAAATAGACGATATTGAGAATCGCTCCTTCCTGCCTCAGGAATGCCTTGATACCAATAGTGTTGATGCTTTCTTTGAATCGTTGAAAACACATACAGGGCATTTTAATGATTTGTACAAAAAAGCAACTGATGAAGGATCTCGTTTAAAATTTGTAGCATCTTTCGAGAATGAAAAAGCCAATGTGGGCCTGCAATTCATACCGAAAGAGCATCCATTTTATAATCTGGAAGGAAAAGATAATATTGTATTGTTCTACACCGATAGGTATGCCGATCAGCCATTATTAATTAGAGGTGCAGGTGCAGGTGCCGCAGTAACGGCTTCGGGAATTTTTGCCGATGTAATTAGAATAGGAAACAAATAATTATGGATACTATTAAACTTTTTTGTCCGGCTACTATTGCCAATGTTTCCTGCGGGTTTGATGTCCTTGGGCTATGCCTTGATTTTGGCGATGAAATGATTATTACAAAAAGTGGGCAGCAGGGTATTCTCATTACCGATATTATCGGCGAAGATCTTCCATTAGAGGTAAAACAGAATGTTGCAGGCGTGGCAGGGCTTGCTTTATTGGAAAAAATTAACCCTGATTTTGGTTTCGAGATAAGCATCAAAAAAAATATAAAAGCTGGCAGCGGTATAGGCAGTAGTGCTGCAAGTGCAGCCGGAGCAGTATTTGGAATCAATGCTTTATGTGGTTATCCATTGTCTAACAAAGAGCTTGTGTATTATGCTATGCAGGGCGAAGCCTTAGCCAGTGGCACACAACACGCCGATAATGCAGCCCCTGCCCTTTTGGGTGGCTTTACTCTTATTCGTAGTTACGATCCACTTGATATTATAACACTGCCATCGCCAAATGAATTGTATGCAACAGTTATACACCCGCAAATAGAACTAAAAACCAAAGACGCACGATCTGTACTAAAAGAAAATATCAGCCTTAAAAAAGCAACCATACAGTGCGGTAACCTGGGTGGATTGATAAGTGGATTATACACTAATGATTATGATCTTATTGGACGCTCCCTCCACGACGAACTGGTAGAACCTATACGCTCAATACTTATCCCCCATTTTGCAGCACTAAAACAGGCAGCCACCGATAGCAGTGCGCTTGGAAGTGGAATATCAGGATCGGGGCCATCTGTGTTTGCGTTATCCCGTGGATATGAAATTGCCCAAAGAGTAGCGAAAGCTATGTCGGCTGTATTACAGCAAACCGATATTCCTTTTGAAATACATGTATCTGCCATTAACCCTACGGGTATTAAAATACTATCATGAAATACTACAGCCTAAACAACTACGCTATACAAGCCAGCTTTAGAGAAGCTGCCATTACAGGCATTGCTCCCGATAAAGGGCTTTACTTTCCTGAAAGCATTCCGCAATTAGAACCCGACTTTATAGCGAACATTGAAAATTACAGCAATGTAGAAATTGCCAGTAAAGTTATTACTCCATTTATTGGTGATGAGATTCCGCAGGATAAACTAAGGGAGATAATTGAAGAAACGCTGTCGTTTGACTTTCCTACAATAGAAGTTGAAAAAGGTATTTATGCCTTAGAATTATACCACGGCCCTACCCTTGCTTTTAAAGATGTTGGAGCACGATTTATGTCGCGCTGCCTTAACTATTTTACAAAGGGAGAAAACAAACAGATTACCATACTCGTAGCAACATCGGGAGATACAGGCGGTGCAGTTGCCAGTGGCTTTTTAGACGTTGAAGGAATAAACGTGGTTATATTGTATCCATCAGGTAAAGTGAGCGACATTCAGGAGAAACAGCTTAGTGCTTTGGGGCAGAATATTACCGCCCTTGAAGTAGACGGCAGTTTTGACGATTGCCAGGATATGGTAAAACAGGCTTTTCTTGATGAAAGCCTTAAAAACATTCGCCTCACTTCTGCCAATTCTATAAACATAGCACGCTGGCTTCCGCAAATGTTCTATTACTTTTTTGCTTATAAACAACTGAAACATTTAGGTAAACCATTAGCCATATCTGTACCCAGCGGTAACTTTGGCAACATTTGCGCCGGACTGATGGCTAAAAAAATCGGCCTGCCTATAAACCATTTTATCGCATCTACGAATATGAATGACACCGTACCGAGATATATGGATACTGAGAAATATCAGCCTTCTACCACAAAAGAAACGCTATCTAACGCTATGGATGTTAGTAACCCAAGTAACTTTGTACGCATACTGGAATTGTTTAATAATAACTTTGGCAATCTTCAGGACGAACTATCCTCCCATTCATTTACCGATAAAGAGACGCTGCAAACCATTAATAAATTATATCACGAGCATAACTATTTGGCCGACCCGCATGGTGCTGTAGGCTACCTTGGCCTTAAAAAATATCTTGAAGATCATCCTGACTACATGGGTATTTTTCTTGAAACGGCACATCCCGTTAAATTCCCTGATAGTATAGAAAAAGAGTTAGGAATTAAAATAGCAGTTCCGGCTTCTTTAGCGCCACTTCTGGCAAAGAAAAAACAGTCAATTGCTATAAAAAGTTACGGGGAACTCTGCGATTATCTTTTGTTGTGAAATAAATGATAATTATTGAAAATATCCTGCTCTTAATTTGTAAATTTCAATAATTTTGCGCTTTCAATCCATTTAAACAAACAAAATGAGAAATACTGCGCTTACGCACATTCACGAAGGACTTGGAGCCAAAATGGTACCGTTTGCAGGTTACAACATGCCTGTTCAATATGAGGGAGTAACTGCTGAACACGAAACCGTAAGAAACGGCTTAGGTGTTTTTGACGTTTCGCACATGGGAGAATTTTTATTAAGCGGGCCAAAAGCACTTGACCTTATTCAAAAGGTAACTTCTAATGATGCATCGCAGCTTACAATAGGGAGGGCACAATATTCGTGCCTGCCAAACGATAACGGTGGTATTGTAGACGACCTTATTGTTTATAAAATGAAAGAAGAGCAATACCTTTTAGTGGTAAATGCATCTAACATAGATAAAGACTGGAACTGGATATCGTCTAAAAACGATCTTGGTGTAGATATGCGTAACATCTCTGATGATTATTCGCTTCTTGCAATCCAGGGGCCTAAAGCTGTTGAGGCTATGCAAGCACTAACGCCGGTTGATCTTTCTGCAATAAAATACTACCATTTTGAGGTGGGAGAATTTGCAGGAGTTGAACATGTTATTATTTCTGCAACAGGTTATACAGGTAGCGGAGGTTTTGAGATCTATGTTAAAAACGACCAGGTTGAACAATTATGGAATAAAGTATTTGAAGCAGGTGCTGCATTTGGTATTAAGCCGATTGGACTTGCTGCACGTGATACACTTCGTTTAGAAATGGGCTTTTGCCTTTACGGAAACGATATTAACGATACTACTTCTCCTCTTGAGGCAGGTCTTGGATGGATTACTAAATTCACGAAAGATTTTACAAACGCTGAGGCGCTTAAAAAGCAAAAAGAAGAAGGCGTTACAAGAAAACTTGTTGGCTTTGAACTTACCGAAAGAGGTATACCCAGGCATGATTATGAAATAACTGACAAAGACGGAAACGTTATTGGTATCGTTACATCGGGTACTATGGCACCGTCGCTTAATAAAGGCATTGGTCTTGGTTATGTTCCTGTAGAATATGCTACAGAGGGCAGCCAGATCTTCATCCGCATCAGGAAAAATGATATTCCTGCGCAGGTGGTGAAACTGCCTTTCTACAAAAAATAAATATGAGGAAATTATCCGCACTTGCTTTTTTACTATTTGCTGTAACGCTTCAGGCACAAAACCATGAAAAAGCGTGCGTAACATTTTCTAAAATAAATGATGTCCTTCAAAAGAGGCATTATAAGCCTAAACCGGTAGACGATAGTCTGTCGGTTTATGTTTTTAATACGGTTATAGATGGGCTTGATGAGGGTAAAACTCTTTTCCTTCAGGATGAATTTGATAAACTTGCCGTACATAAACTCAAAATTGATGATTACCTTTTAAGTAATGATTGTAGCTTTTTTGGCGATTTTATTTCTGCCTATAAAAATGCATTGCAGCGTAACAGGGATTTTGTAGTAGAAATAGGCAAAGAAAACCTTGTCTACAACACTAAAGACACCATCTATTTTTCTAAAAAAACATTCCCTTACCTGAAAGACCCTGAAAGGATAAAGAAATTCCTTCGCAAAAAAATCACCTATGATATTCTTGAGGATGTAGCTAAAATGAGTAAAAACAGGGATTCGCTGCAACAGCACCTTGAAAAGCTGGGCAAAACATCCAAACAAAAAGTTTTAGAAAGCTATCTTTGCAAACTGGACAACCAGCTATCACCGCCCGAAGGTTTTGATAACAGCATTTACAACCGTTTTTTTTCTACTTTCTGTAATTATTTTGATCCGCATTCAACGTATTTCAACTATAATGAAAAGGCATCGTTTGTTTCATCAATTTCCACTGAAAATTACTCGTTAGGATTATATGTAAGCCAAAACGAAAAAGAAGAAATTGTCGTTGAAGAACTTGTACCGGGCGGCCCCGCTTACAGCACACAAAAAATTGACAAAGGCGACCAGCTTATAAAGCTTGCTGCTAATAATACAGAGTACACCGTTTCTTGTGCTTCACTGGAAGCTATTACAGAAATAGTATATTCTGACACCTATAAAAATGTACAGCTTACACTTCGTAAAAAAGACGGAACGATATACTCTGTAAACCTTGAGAAAAAGGTAATGAAAGCGGACGACCATAGCGTATATAGTTTTATACTGGGGGATAAAAATCCGGTAGGCTACATCAAAGTTCCGAGCTTTTACACTGCTTTTGATAATGAATCGAACCAGGGTTGTGCGGACGATGTTGCTAAAGAAGTTGCCAAACTTAAAAAAGACGATATTAAAGGCTTGATCATTGACCTTCAGTTTAATGGCGGTGGTTCTATGGATGAGGTTATCCGTATGGCAGGTATGTTTGTGAATTTTGGCCCAATAGCTATTATCACTGATAAAAAAATGGACTATAATATTGTGAAGGATTATAATCGAGGTATGCTTTACAATGGCCCAATGGTGGTTTTAGTTAACGGACTTACAGCCTCGGCAAGTGAGTTTTTTGCAGGTGTAATGCAGGATTACAATCGTGCGCTTATAGTTGGCAACACAACATTAGGTAAAGCGACAATGCAGACGATACTTCCGTTGGATAATACAAAAGAACCAGAAGATTTTGTAAAAGTTACACTGGATAAATTTTACAGGGTTACAGGAAAAAGCAGCCAGTATATAGGTATTGTTCCCGATGTTGAGCTGCCATCGTTTTTTGAAGACCTGCTTCCGCGTGAAAGCAGTATGCCAACCGCTATTAAAAATGACAGTCTTGCATTAAACCTTGCTTTTACCAGGCTGCCTGACTTAGGCAAAGGCCAGGTAATCAGCCAAAGTATAACAAGGACAAAAAGCAACGCCGATTTTAAACTTATCAGTGCCGTTAATAAAAGGATAAACTGGCTGTATGAAGGCACTAAATCGCCGCTGCCTGTTAATTTTAATAACGTTTATGCCGATACGCACAGTATGGATGATATATGGAAGGATATTAGTACTGCTTCTGAAAAAGAACAGGATTTCATAATTAAGCCAACAACATATACTGCAAAAAATGTTGATGACGATTACAGCATAAGCGCACGTACCTATAAGATGAAAGCGGCTAAAACCGATATATATATAAATGAAGCCATTAATATTTTAAATGATATAAACAATATTCGCAATCATTAAAATAAAGTATTCATTTTGTTTTTGCAAAAACAGGGAATAAGTTTATTTTTGTGCTGCAAACAAATAAATTATGGGAAGAGCGTTTGAATTTAGGAAAGCCAGAAAAATGAAACGTTGGTCGGCAATGGCCAAAACGTTTACAAGAATTGGTAAAGATATAGTAATGGCCGTTAAAGAAGGCGGACCAAACCCTGAGAGCAATGCACGATTAAGGGCTGTTATGCAGAATGCCAAGGCAGCTAACATGCCAAAGGACAATGTTGAAAGGGCTATTAAAAAAGCATCTGACAAAGATACAGCTAACTTTAAAGAGGTATTATTTGAAGGTTATGCACCTCATGGTATTGCTATACTTATTGAGACAGCAACCGATAATAACAACCGTACTGTAGCTAACATACGCAGTTACTTTAATAAATGTAACGGTGCAATGGGTACCCAGGGATCTGTAGAGTTTATGTTTGATCATACCTGTAACTTCCGTATTCCTTCTGAAGGGCAGGATGTTGAAGAAATGGAACTTGAAATGATCGATTTTGGTGTAGAAGAAATTTTTGCTGATGAAGATGGTATACTTATGTATGCCCCTTTTGAAAGCTTTGGAGCTATCCAGAAAGAACTTGAGAACAGGAATATTGAAATTCTTTCTTCAGGTTTTGAAAGGATTCCGCAAATTACAAAAGAACTCACTGCTGATCAGGTAGCTGATGTTGAGAAACTTCTTGAAAAAATTGAAGAAGATGACGACGTAATGAACGTATATCACACTATGCAGGAGTAATCATCACGATTAAAATGTATTTTCAGTATAAATTAAGCGCCTTTTAAAGGTGCTTTTTTATTCTATACAATTCATTGATTACCAGAAACATAAATAAACACATCAATATCTTAGAGTACTATCCTGTAAAAAAAATTAACACAAAGTGTAACAATTACGTAACACCAACAGTCATTATATAAACCAGCCACATAAAAGTTGACAAACGCAAACCAGGATATAGATTCATTACTGGAACTATGCAAATCGGGAAGCCGAAATGCGCAGTTCGAGGTTTATAACAGGTATTATAAGCCAATGTACAATACTGCCCTTCGCATTGTGAAGGATAGTTATTGGGCTGAAGATATTATGCAGGAATCGTTTTTAAAGGCTTTTACAAAACTGGATACATTTAAGGGTGAAGTTACTTTTGGGGCATGGCTTAAAAAAATTGTGGTAAACCACAGCCTGGACAATTATAAAAAGATAAATAAAAATGCACTGGACCCGCTGGATAACGTACTCTACAAAGTAGCAGACGACAGCGATAATGATGATGAGGCTCAACTGGATTTTAAACAGCTAAAAGTGCAGCAGGTGGCGGCCGCCATACAGTCGCTCAAAGAAAATTACAGGATAGCGCTTACACTGTTATATATTGAGGGATACGACCAGGAAGAAATTAGCGGAATTATGGGCATTACCCCGGGTAATACCAGAACAACCATAAGCAGGGCGAAAGAAAGCCTGCTAAAAAAAATGAGTGAATAATGAGTACGGAGAACAACAAATTAGACGAAATGTTTAACCATTTTGATGGCAAATGGGATAACGAGACCCCTTCTTTAGGGCATCAGGATCGTTTTCTTGACAGGCTTGATAAAAAGAAGCAAAAACCGAAAGGTAAAAAACTGCTTTACTGGATTGCTATGCCGGCCGCGGCGGTAATAGCCCTTTTGTTGAGCCTCGTATTTACCTTCTCCCCTTTTGACAATGGTGAAAAGGTTGCGAAAGTATCGCCTAAAGTAAAAGAGACACAAATGTACTTTGCTTCTATAATAAATACAGAACTGGCAAAGGTAAAACAGGAAAACAGCCCCGAAACTAAAGTACTGGTACAGGATGCGCTGGCACGTATGGATCAGCTGGATAAAGATTACGACAAGATAACCCACGAACTTGCCAGTAAAGGCGAAAGCAAACAGCTTATACATGCCATGATAACCAATCTTCAGACAAGGATATCGTTTCTTGAAGATGTACTGGTTAAAATTGAAAATATTAAAAAAATTAAAGAAAACTACAATGAAAACAATCAGGCTTAATATACTACTGCTACTTGTAATGCTGCTCCCCGGTATAGCAATAGCCGGAGAAAATGATCAGGTAACTAAAGAACGTAAGATCACTAAAACCTACATAGTCAATGCTAATGCAGGACTGGAGATTGATAACAAATATGGGCAGATATACGTAACAACATGGGATGAAGATAAGACATCTATAGAGGTACTGATACGCATAAGCGCAAAGAATGAAGAAACAGTCAATAGAAGATTAAGCAGTATTGATATTGAATTTGAAGCGCTTAAAAGCCTTGTAAAAGCTAAAACCATTATTGGTAGTTTTTCGGGACGTAATGTAAATATGGAAATTAACTACACCATTAAGATTCCTAAAAACGGCAGTATAAACCTCGATAACCAATATGGCGCAATAAAATTTGGAACCATCAATGGAGCATCAATTATTAAGTGCCAGTATGGCAATGTATATGGCGATGCACTTAACAGCAATGAGAATAATGTAAGGATAGAATATTGCGGAAAATCTCAGATTGGTTATATGAAAAGCGGATCGGTTAAAGCTGCGTACTCTGCTTTTAACCTTGCAAAAGGCGGTACAGTTAGTATTAACAGCGACTATACTCACGTATCACTGGGTCAGGTTAATGACATTACCTATCGCTGCGATTATGGTGATGTAAAGATAACCGATGGCGGCAAAGTGACAGGAAATGCTAACTATTCTAACACAAAGATTGCCAGTTTATCTACCCAGCTTAACCTGAGTACCAATTATGGGGATATTAACATTGCTAAAGTTGAGAAATCAACCCGAAATATTTCTATAAACAGCACCTATACCAATGTGAAAGTAAAGTATGATGCTGACTATGCTTTCGACTTCGAGTATCAACTTGAATATGGTAACCTTAACGGAGCAGGCGATCTAAAATTTTCTGAAAAAAGTGAAAAAGATACCAGAGCGAGCTACAAAGGTTATTATAAAAGCAGTGGCACAAATCGCATGTATGTAAAAACTCAGTATGGTAATATAATACTTAGCAGAGAATAGATTGTAAAAATATCCAAGATGATGCAACCATTTTTATAATACGATCGTCTATAAAATAAATGCCGGAACTACTAATCACATTAACGGCTAACTGCTATAATCACGCAGGGGTTCAATTATCAATCAAAAAACAAAAGCCCTAATCAGGCGGCCTGCTCATCACAGGTTAAATCAATCATCATCAATCTCTTTTCCGCAACTGCGGAATTCAAAAAACGAACAATCACCATGAAAAAAGCCGCATTACTTGTAGCAGGGTTATTTTTTGCCCTGACCTTAACCGCCCAGGAACCCCAGGCAGCCTTAGCAGGCAATGGGAAAATTATCAAACAAACTCGGGGAATTACAGCCTATACCAAAATTGCAGTTACCGGTCCATTTGATGTAATACTGACATCGGGAGAAACAGGAAAAATAACTATTGAAGGCGACGAAAACATTGTTGAAATACTTATTACTGATGTAAATGATGGAATACTTACTATCGCGACGCGAGATGAACAACCTGTAAAAGCCAGTACCAGTCGAAAAACTAAAATTAAGCTGGCAGCAGGTAACCTGGAAAAAATCTCCTTAAATGGCTGTGGAAGCGTTTCTGTAAGACCGTGTATTAAGAGTTCTAAATTAAAAGCAACGGTAGATGGCCCGGGCAGCATTACATTAGTTGTTGCTACAGCAGATACAGAAGTTTGTATACTTGGGTCAGGGACAATAACACTAAAAGGATCTACTGATAAGCTAACCTCCAGAATTGTAGGATCAGGAATGATAAAAGCCTGCGATCTTGAAACTAAAGATGTTGTAGCCTCTGTTTCAGGTTCCGGAAATATAAAAGTTAGCTGTTCTTCTGCCATTACAGGCAGGGTAATTGGCACCGGTACTATTGCATTTACCGGCGAACCGCAAAAAACCGACCTAAAGTTTATGGGCTCAGGGAGCTTCAGTAAAGATTGATTAATTTGTACAGATGTTTTTTGACGAAAAGCCAGCCTTTATAAGTGCTGGCTTTTACTTTTAAAATCCCCATTGTTGGGTATTGCCTGCATTTAAAAAGGAGACTAAATTAGCTACAATAATTTTGCAGTTTAGTTAGTTAAGAGAACAAGCTTCGGGTACATAATGTCCGGAGCTTATTTTTTTTGATATTCAATTGTTTTTGACCAGTTTTTAAAAAAATTCGTTTATCAATATCATTAAATAATTATTTTTGCCTGTAACATTTTTATTATTCACGAATGAAAAGAAATTCAATTAAAGAGCTAATATCATTATTTCTTCTTGTTAGTACTCTCGCATCTATCACCGCATTTAAAACAAAAAACAATTGCCTTATCGTTGTAGGCATAGCCAGTAAAGATTTTAAGTGTAAAAAAGGAGATGATGCCGTTTCTTTTCCCAGTCATGCCGGTTATCAGGCACTGTACCAAAACAATGATGATAACTACTATAATACTGCCAATTATGTAAAAGCATTGTTACGCGAAAAATATAATGTGCCAGATAAGAACATAATAATGTATTCTTCAGATAAGGCTACCTGTGTAGTTATTAGCTACCATCAGGAAATTAAAGATTGGCAATGTACAGTTGCTAAATGTGCTATAGGTTTTGGAGAAAATAAAGATGAAGCGCTAACCAATGCTATAGCTCAAAAAAATGAAGCAGTGGGTACCAAAGTGCCTTACTTGGAAATGAACACTTTTAGCTGTCCTGAATAAACAGTAATTGAAAATAGATCAAAACAAAAAACTCCCCGTTTATAACGGGGAGTTTTTTAATATATATAATCGAATTTATTTTATAAATTCAATTTTTTGTGCTTCTTCAAGGTTAACGCTGTCAAAAAAGCCCTGCTCGTTCATCCAGTCATCGCTGAACACTTTACTCATATAACGTGAGCCATGATCAGGGAAAATTAATACTGCGTTAGTGTTTTCGTCAAATTCTCCTGCTTCAGCATATTGCTTTACTGCCTGAAAAGTTGCTCCACTTGTGTATCCTACAAAAAGGCCTTCAGTTTTAGCAATATGCCTTGCTGTATGCGCACTGTCTTCATCTGATACTTTTATGAATTTATCAATAACATCAAAGTCTGTTGCGGTAGGAATAAGGTTTTTACCCAATCCTTCTATTCTGTACGGATAGATTTCATCGCTATCAAACTCTTTAGTTTCGTGGTATTTTTTTAGGACTGATCCGAAAGCATCTACACCCAGAATTTTAATCGCAGGGTTTTGCTCTTTAAGAAAACGTGCTGTACCAGATATAGTACCACCAGTACCGCTGCAAGCAATAAGGTGTGTTATCTTACCGTTAGTCTGTTCCCAGATTTCAGGACCGGTTGTTTTATAATGTGCATCTACATTAAGATCGTTAAAGTACTGGTTAATGTAAACAGAACCTTTGATTTCTTCATGAAGCCTTTTAGCTACATTATAGTAAGATCGTGGATCGTCTGCTGAAACATTTGCAGGACAAACATACACCTTTGCACCCATAGCGCGAAGCATATCGATTTTATCTTTCGAAGACTTAGAACTTACAGCAAGTACGCACTCGTATCCTTTAATAATACTAACCATAGCAATGCTAAAGCCTGTGTTGCCTGAAGTTGTTTCGATAATAGTATCGCCCGGTTTAAGGAGACCTTTTTTCTCTGCTTCTTCAATTATGTATAATGCAATCCTGTCTTTGGTGGAATGTCCCGGGTTAAATGCTTCTACTTTAGCGTAGAAGTTACCCTTTAATCCTTCAGTAACTTTATTGAGCTTAATAAGAGGTGTGTTACCAATTAATTCCAACACATTATTATAGGCTTTTATTTCTTCTTTCATAAAAAATAAGTTAGTAAGGTAAAACTGCTACAAAGTTTAATGACCTCAAAACCT
>Ga0247782_1000640_pt1 | contig 12471 bp, 10 predicted proteins | sample UWRJL019104C5_FD_179928 | JGI IMG/M metagenome (GOLD analysis project Ga0247782, IMG submission 179928) | Plant litter microbial communities from Arlington Agricultural Research Station in Wisconsin, United States - UWRJ-L019-104C-5 | ecosystem: Environmental > Terrestrial > Plant litter >...
GGAAATTTTTGGGGGGGTGGTGTGGGGGGGGGGGGGGGGGGGGGGGGGCCGCACAGCGGAGGGACGGTGTTAGTCACGAGTCGGCGTCATAACCTGACCCTTTTATCTTCTGTCTACTACCCTCTCTAGAATTTCTATGTGTCACGCCAGCCCTCAACTTGGTTCCTTTGTTGAGACGAGTTCATTTCGGTTGCCAAAGTCAATATGGCCTCCCGCCCGTCCCTTCTGAGCTCATTGGGTGAAGAGGGTGTCGCGAACATCACGGCCACTGCTGCCGCTAAGCCGGTAAATGAGAAGACACCAGGTTCAGCACTAGCCGCTCCGTCAAGCGATGGCTCAGAGAAGGACGTGGAGGCAGGCGAGGAAGGCCTACAACGTGGCTTGAGCAGCTGGCATTTGCAATTCATCGCTATAGGAGGCACCGTCGGTACCGGAGTTGTAAGCTACAGTTTATTGCCCGGTGTAAAGACAGACCAGTTTTCTCTAACGTTCAGTAGTTCCTTGGGAGTGGAAAAGCCCTCGCAACCGCCGGACCAGTCGGATGTCTGATCGCCTTCATCTTCGTCGGTTCTATCGTCTACTCGGTCATGACAAGCTTGGGAGAAATGGCGACCTACATGCCCGTGGCAGGGTCATTCACGGCCTACGCATCACGATTCGTCGACCCCTCCCTCGGCTTTTCGATGGGCTGGATCTACTGGTTCAGTTGGTCGAGTACCTTCGCGCTGGAACTCGTCGGCTCAGGCTTAATTATCCAATACTGGAATAAATCCCTCAGCGTTGGTATCTTCATTGCCATATTTTGGGTTGTGTTCACGGCTTGCAACTTTCTGCCCATTAAATGGTTTGGAGAGTTCGAAACCTACTTTGTCTCCATCAAAGTTATCACGGTTATCGGCTTCATCATCTTCGCCATCTGCATCGATGCTGGTGCCGGCCAACACGGTTACCTCGGTTTTGATGCATGGGTTCATCCCGGCCCGTTCGTTGAATACATTGTTCCTGGAAATACCGGCAAGTTCGTTGGATTCTGGGCTGTTCTCGTGACGGCAGGATTCTCCTACCAGGGCACGGAACTTGTGGGCGTCGGCGCGGGTGAGACGGCAGATCCGGCCAAGAATGTGCCGTCAGCGATCCGATGGACATTCTGGGGCGTGTTCAGCATTTTCGTATCAACCATCTTTTTTATCGGCATTACCGTGCCCTCGGACAATCCGGACCTCCTCAAAGATGCGAACGATGCCTCAGCATCTCCTCTAGTCATCGCGGCCAAGTTGGCAGGTGTAAGCGTCCTTCCGCACATCATTAACGCGGTCCTTCTCACGGCGGTATTATCCGCGGCCAATTCTTGCGTGTACTCAAGCAGCCGTATCTTGGTCGCCTTGGCCCAGGAAGGACATGCGCCCGCATGTTTTGCTTGGACGAATCGCCTCGGAACCCCTTATGTCGCAGTTTCAGCTTCGGCCGCCATCGGGCTCCTCGCCTTCCTGAATCTGTCATCAGGCGGTGGCAAGGTCTTTAGCTGGTTGTTAAACATTGCTAGTATCGCCGGTTTCATCGGCTGGTGCTGCATCGGCATCTCCCACGTGTTCTTTATGCGAGCACTGCGGTTCCGAGGCATATCGCGTAAATCCCTGGCGTTTCGAGCCCCGATGCAGCCTTATCTTACGATTTACGGCCTCTTTTTCTGCGTGCTTATCTTGTTGACGAACGGGTTTACGGTGTTCATGCACTGGAACACTAGTGAGTTCTTCGCGGCATATATCAGCCTCATCTTGTTCCTTGTTCTCTATCTGGGGCACAAGGCTTTCTTCCGAACGAAACTAGTGGCTGTGGCCGATATTGATCTTGAGCGTGACCGGGCAAGCTAGTTAGCGATGTGTACAGACGCAGTGCTTTGTTAGCGATGATTCCCCGTAGAATTAATTATATAGATATGAGTATAGAATACTATGAAACAAATGATAATTATAATTGTCTAAGTTTGCGATCTACTCGGTTGAGCAGCTTACATAGGCAGTCTCATATCGTGTCAGGATTACCTATGTGATGGCGGAGGATGATACAGGGAATGGAGAAAATGTCTGATTGCCGTGTTCGGTGGCGCCTTCAGTAATAACGAATCACAAGCCAACATATTATACAGCTGTACCTTTCTTACAACGTCACGATAGGTACGTGCAAAGTCAGGCAAGAATGGATTATACTATCCAGACTTTTAAACAAGCTTTCAGACTCGCGATTTATTTGTCCTTGAAGTTTAGTCATTGCGTACTTAGCCATAAAATCATACTCTGATCAGTCACTTGGGTAACCAACCTAGGCCAATATAGCATCTGAACCTAATGCACCAAAGACCAGGCCGCTAGCAGCCATTAGGGCAAGCCTATTCGATTGGCCCACAACACCACATACCTTATCTATCCGAGCGCCCACGCTTCATCAAAATTTCGCATCCTCCCTGCTTAACACACTCTATATATACTTAATGAAATCGTCTTGACTACAACGATTGGTCAGAAGTTTCTTTCGAGTGCTTCCCCGGGCTTGTGGTTTAGTGGTATAATACTCCCTTAGCATCTTGCAGTTGTACTTCTAAAGTCATTGTGTGTTGAAAATGGGAGTGGTCCGGGGTTCGATTCCCCGCGAGTCCAATGTTCGGTGGTTCAATCCCACCTATACCTCAAATTTTTTTCCCAGACACTTTTTGAGCGACTTCCTCGTAATGCGTTATTTCGTTCAAGTTTTTAGTTGAACAGACAACAGTCAGGCGCCCAGGTCGCGGTTGAACTGAGCTGTATTGTTATTATGTCCCATATCAATTGGACACCCAGAATGGACCTACGGCGTATATACTGAGTGTGCTATGAATGACCAAGTCCATCATGTCAACCAGGCCCATCGGTATCAACAAGCGAGTTGGTCATCATAGAACATTCTTCATTAATTATATCTATAGTCAACACTTATTTAAGCCTACGTCTTACCGGCATCGTATCTTCAATTCTCCAATAGCGAAAGTTTGTCTCAAGTTCGCGGCTTATGAAAATCCCTGAATCTCAGGAAGCGGAAGGTCAAGCAAATCCCAGTTGACCTTCCATTTCTGTCGCGACTCACGGGGAGAATACCACGCCTTATGGGTATGATGTCATGACTGCGCAGACGTATCTTCACTGGGCTGAGAACGTGTGAAACTAGTCGCGGAACATTGGTTTGTCGACAAGAACTTCAATGTTTTCGATGGCGCCAGCTCAAAGAGAGATTGCAAGAAGACCATTACCCTCAGCTTCTCATACTCGTAGGGAATATGCATATATGGGGTAGCGGTGCTCTTCAACTTCGCCGGCGGGGACGCGACCTGGGGAAGCCGCAGGCTCAGCTTGCGTTTAACGCGCAACCACCGCTGAGAGCTGGCGAGATTAAGCATGTTGGCTCTGTGTCAATGACCATTGTATTGTCACCATCTACAGCGCCGGCTACTTCATCACCGACTACAGAACAACCAATAACTTCACACCCAATTCAACATTCAACCTGCTCGAGCTCTAGGCCAACATTAGTCACAGCTAAATCAACAGCATGTCACTCAAATTCTCCGGGTTCTGGTGCTCATGATCTCAGACCCCGCTCTCTTGCCGCTCTGCTAGCATTATTGCTTATACCTTGATCTTTAGAACGGTATGATAATGCGTTTTGGATAGGGCTTCGCGGGTCAATTGGGGCAAATCGGGAGACTAGCGCCATAACTCTACTAGTAGATAGAGCTGTAATCTACACTGATATCCTAGAATACGCGTATTAGTATCAAGCTAGCATTGTTGATGGACGAGGGCCAATAATAAACATAACACAAGTTTTGGTGTCCATGCAGAATGCGGTCAAAGCTAGTACTAATAACGGTGATACAAGGTCTTACGAACGCTCCACGGTACGGTGCAAAATTGGTGAAGTGAAATATACATTTTAAACGATATCCGTGATATGAGAAAGCTTCTTTAGATGCATCACACGAGACTAGTTAGTTATCCCTATCCAATTCGCCCATTCCTCGTTGACTTTGCATCTGGTAGTTCCGATCGGAGCCCCACGTTGAAGGATGCACCAATACATACGCCTTGGCAGCCTCTGACTCAAGAATCCAGGTCTAGATAGGTAGAGTCGAGACAGGCTCACTTGGAGTCTGATATCTTTCAGGGCTGCGTCGGCGAGAAGAGCACACAAATATAAGTACGAATTGTGTGTACAATAAGAACGCTTCTCACGAGAACGTACTGTCAGATTCATAATGCCTGCATTCAATCTTGAGACCTGTGCAAGGTCCAACATCTTGGCGCTCCAACCCTACAGATGCGCAAGAGAGTATGTCCCCTGAATATTCTCCCTATTTCCCAGTTGCAGCGTTAACATTCAATCTAGTGACTACAAGGATGACGGCACAAACATATTATTAGATGCAAACGAGAATGCCTACGGGCCCTCGTTGTCGAAGGCCGATTTCTCGGGTTCATCATCGGGTTCAGGACCCGAGATCGATTTTGGGGGACTGCACAGATACCCGGACCCGCACCAAAGAGAATTGAAGCAGCTGCTTTGCAACCTTAGAAACACTCACCACCACACCGACAAGAAGATCACACCTGATAATCTCTTCGTCGGTGTGGGAAGCGACGAGGCCATCGATGGACTTATGCGGTGTTTCTGTGTCCCGGGTCGAGACAACATCCTGGTCTGCCCACCTACCTACGGCATGTATTCGGTATCGGCACAGGTGAACGACGTGGGGATAGTCAAGGTGCCCCTTCTGCCTGCCCCAACATTCGGGCTTGACGTCTCGAAGATCAAGGAGACGTTGTCAAACGATAGCACTATCAAGCTAGTCTACGTGTGCTCACCGGGTAACCCTACCGGCGCCCCGCTGGCCAAGGAGGATATACGCCAGTTGTTAGAGCACCCAACTTGGAACGGAGTAGTCGTCGTCGACGAAGCGTACGTCGATTTCTCGCCCGAAGGCTCATCGCTGGCCGAGTGGGTGGCCGAGTGGCCAAATCTTGCCGTTATGCAGACGTCGTCTAAAGGCTTCGGCATGGCTGGCATTCGTATGGGCTCCGTGTTCACCTCAGAGCCTATAGCGACACTCCTGAACAGTATGAAGGCGCCATATAACCTCCCCAGCCCGACAAGTGCGCTGGCCTTATACGCATTCTCGTCCGAGGGCTTGGCGGTTATGCGTGCAAATAGAGAAAAGATCGTTGCGCAGCGGGGGCGCTTGATCCGCGAACTGCCTAAGATAAAGGGCGTTGGACGCCTGCGTGGCGGTGTCGAGAGTAATTTCTTGCTATACGAGATGTTGAATAAAGATAGCCAGCCAGACAATACGACGGCGCTTGCTGTTTACGAGTCACTGGCTGAAAGCAAGGGCGTCGTTGTGCGGTTCAGGGGCAAAGAGCACGGGTGCCTCGCCTGTCTACGAATCACGGTCGGCACGGAGGCTGAGGTCACAAGATTTTTGGACGCATTGGAAAATACTCTTGCTTCTATTAATGAACACAATCTCCCCGTTAGAAAAGATGAGGACAAAAAGGAGGTAGAGGCCAACGCTGTCATACCTTAGATTTGGAGTTTAGATATAGACATGGTGTGTAGACCGGTCCGGGGTTATCCTGGGATATAATTTTCCGATAGGATCACAAAACGGAGTCGCCATCAATCAGGGCAGTATTTATTTCTGTCATTACACTTTCACGATATAAATCAGCCGTCGTAACGACTTCCTTTTTCTCAATACGTAGTACCCAAACCAAGCACTAGGAAATAGTACCGTTTCCTACATAATATGGGGTACAAGGATTTTCTGACGTCGGGCCCCCACCATGTTTTTGACAATTTTGGCATTGAGCCATGTCACCACTTAATATTGAGCATCAGGATGAAATAAGATTATAAAATTTAATTAAAGTGTCTTCATTGAGAACTCTCTTCGGAGTCTCATAATTATATATTTTTCGGCTTCAATATTGAAACCGTCAAATTGCGCGCAAAATGCATATAAAAGAAACCAGCAACGAGGTCGCAGAGCGTCCGAAGCCCGAGTCATCACCACCTCGAGCTCCCCCACCTAAGGTAGAAGAAGAGCCCGCCAACACATCAGTATCAGCAGAGCAGTCGCAGTCGCGATCAAAAAATGAGGAAAGTGCGACCGCAACCGCGACCGCGCCGGCGACAGCAGCCATGTTCCCGGAGCTGTCGCCGGGCCGGGCAATGACAGAGAGGAAGACGGTAGACGAGGTAGTGGCGGAGCTGAAGAAGACGCCGTTCTTCATGACAGAGCTGGAAGAGAACGACGAGACTGAAGCGTTCAAAGCGCTCGCGTACGAGGGCACGCCCCTGGAGAACGCGACGGATTTTAAAGAGCGCGGAAACGAGTGCTTTAAAGAGCGAAGGTGGGTGGACGCCAAGGAGTTCTACACTAAAGGCGTCGTGATACTGGCCGCGGAGGAGCGCCAGCGGAAACGGGCATCAGAGACCCAGCATGTTTCTCTACGCCAGCCGCCGCCCAGAAAGAAAGAGGAAGGCGACAAAGAAAAAGAAGAACAAGAGCCGCCGAGCGAAGAGGAGATCCGCCAGCAGAGAAGCACTCTCGAGTCCCTGTACGTGAACCGCGCGGCATGCCACCTCGAACTGAAGAACTACCGCTCGTGCTGGCTCGACGGGGCCGCCGCCCTGCGCCTGAACCCGAAGAACATAAAAGCGTACTACCGGTCCGCTCGTGCCTTCTTAGCCGTGGGCCGTATAGGCGAAGCCGACGACGCGTGCGCGCGGGGCTTAGCCCTCGACGAGTCTAACAGCGCCCTCCGCGCCGTGGCCAAGGAGATCGTGAAAAGAGCCGAAGAAATCGACGCCGCTGGACGTCGCGAGGCTGAGCGAGTGGCGCGGGAGAAGAGACGAGCCACGCTTCTAAAGGTGGCGCTGAAGGCGCGCCAGATCCGCACCCGCGAGACGGCGCAGCCGCCTGAGATGGAAGACGCTTGTCTCAAGTTAGTGCCGGACCCCGATGACGCGGCCAGTCATCTCGCGTTCCCGACCGTGCTCCTGTACCCTGTCCATCTAGAGTCTGATTTCATCAAAGCGTTCGAGGAGACGCAGTCGTTGGCTGATCACCTCGCTTACGTCTTCCCTCTGCCCTGGGATAGAGAGGGTAAGTACACCCTAGCGGGTGTGGAGTGCTATATGGAGACTATGGCTGGAGGATTGGTCAAAGTGGGCAAGAAGGTGCCGTTGCTTAATGTCCTCTCCGGCGGCAAGGTAGAGGTTGTCGATGAGGTTGTTAGGATCTTTGTCTTACCCAAGGAAAATGCCGCCGCGTGGGTTGAGGAGTTCAAGATGAAGAAGGCGGCGGAGAAGGGAGGGAGTTAATAGACTTGTTCGTTGGTCGACTAAATAAATAAAATATCTACTGTGATGTGGAAAAAGGTTTGATCGAGACTAAGATTCTATGTGGTCTGTCAACAATGCTCTAACCTAGATTCTGCCTGTTTTGTTGTGTTGTGTCAAATATGCGTGCTAACTGATATATGGCCTCTTGACCCAGCCAATGTGCCCCCCAGGTATCACATGCAAAGTGGAAGAGAACCCCCTAACATATCTACGCTACCTTCGAAATCTTATAACTCCAAGTACATCTCCCCAAAAATCTCTCATTAATTTAGTGTATTCAAATCCAAAGGTTCTAATTTTACACCTCACTATTAAGTTCACAAATATGTAAGTAATACCTAGCTACCTACCTCCTATGTAGGTAGATAGGCAGTCTCAGTTACCGCTCGCTACATTGAATTAAAACGTATTCTCTTGATCCTCGGAAACATACTCTCGAGCGGCGTCATCTTCTCGAACGCCGCCTCAACACCGGGACACGTGAGCTTATGATTCCCAGCCGTTGTAGAAGACGCTCCAACTACTTCTATATCACCGCTAGTATCATCACCATTCATACTACTACACCTAGCGGTAAGACTCTTATTTTTGCAACAACTTCTGCTGCTGTTATTGTCGTTGTCGTCACCATTCTTCATTGTCGGGCTTTCGACTGTTACTGATTTCCCGACACTTTTCCAAAATGATGAGGGATGATGGTGATGATGATAATGATCCCGGACGCTGAGGTTCATTAGCAGGAGCGCGGCTTTCTTGTCAGCGCCACCGGCTGCATTACCATTACCACCACTAGTACCACTCCCGCCCCCTATTTTCTCGTCTTCTCTTGTAGATCGCGGTGAACCGGACTCTCTGTGACTCGCCTTATCCGTAATGTAGGCGTGGCTATCGCTTGTACTGGTCTTCATTCTCTGGCGATCCACTGGAGAAATATCGCCATCTATTTGCGCTGCTGTACGCTTAGTGCGGGAGAGTGGATGGATTTGTTGTTGAGAAAAGTAGTGTGGTGGCGGATCGGAAGGTGAGGGGAGCTGACGGTGCGAAGCGCTTGGATGGTAAGTAAAAGAGTAGGAGTTGGAGTTGGTATGCATACTACCGCGGTGCTGGTTCAGGAGGTTGGCAGCAGAGGAATGTAGGCGTGGATGCCTCTGTATGCTGCTCATGCTTGGATACGAAGGTTCTTGGAGGTGGGCCGTTGTTGTAAACCGCGGTATGGCGCTTAGCCAGGGGCTGGGCCCAGCAGGTTGATGTTCTAGACGTGATGGTGGGGGGTTGTGATGGGGCTGTAGTAGGTTTGCTGGAGTCCAGCCACTGCTGTGGCCATTGCTGCTTTGGCTTGACCGTAGAGGCGGCATTATGGAAGGTAGTGGTGAGTGATGATATCGCTGCAGATGATGATAACGGGGCTCACGGGCCGTGCGACTACGGTCAGTGATAGGCGATATTTCGCCTTCTGTATCGGTTCCATAGGGGCTATTGTCGCCGGTTGCCGTTGTGATGCATGTCTTCCGCATACGATGGCGTCTACTGCTATCGTCATGGGGACTTCGAAAAACCCGGCGATCATGCTTGGGGCTACTATTCCCGGTCTCCCCTCTTCCCTCTGAATCTTGGTTGGCTTCGTTGCTGTATAAACGTCTATAGTACTCGGCGTCGCGAGTGGATCGCATTATGATTGCCGGATCGATGACCATGCGACTATATTCCGGCGCCTCAGCCGGTGTACAGAGAGCTGGAAAGTCGGGTCCGAATATGGGAATCAAGGCCCCGGATATGTTGTAGCAAAATGTTGCACAGACGGCTTTCGCACATTGGTAGGGCATCCAATATCCTTTGGATCAACGATCAGTATCCATTTCTCTTAACTATAGAATGCCCACCTAGGTAAAATATGCAACTCACCTTGAGCCATAATCGAGCCACCCGTGATGCTGTGCGTGATTTCCTTCAAGCCAGGATTCAAATTCAACATCTTTGCTGGCGTCGTCTATTTCCATTAGAAGGGTGTCCTCAGAATTTTGGAAGCGCCGGAAGACATTTGCACGCTTACTTTAGGATAATTGCAGCACTTAAAGAAAGGGGTCATGCGAACGAGGCCGACATTATAATCCCACATCACGGCGTACTCGGTATCGCTACCGGGGACTTTGAACACGTATTGAAAGACTGTGGCCACGTCAGTGACATAGTTCCTTTCGGAAATTCCTTGCGCGACCTGGAGTATTACCCTCAAAACTTTCCCGTCCAGTCTTCTCGTAAAAGTCCTTCTTACCACTATTATAGGGGATGTGTCGCGAATACTCCTGGATCTTTCCGAGTGGGTACACCTGGAACTTCCTCACCAAGCGCAGTGACGACTCATCCAAGTTTTCGTACGGCCGGAAATTGATCGCCCCTTTTGGCTTGCTCTTCGTGAACACGGCTGCGTCTTTTGGCATCTTGTGCTTGGGAATTGCTGAACGGTCCGGAAACGCAGAGTCCTCTGGACTAGAATCCACGGGAGATGGTAGAGCTGGACTGGGAGGGAACCTGTTTCTAACAGTAGGCCCTGGAGGCGCCGGGTTGAGAAGAGACGACAGCGAAAGCATGGCGGTGAGTGGCTGTGGGGTTGTGTAGGTATGGTAGGTGTATTATGTGCATGTGCGTGCGCGTGCGCGTGTGTGTGTCTTGAAACCAGTGGACTTTAGCGCAGCAAGTCGATGTTCTATATGGGTTCAGCGTAGTACGTGATAGAGAGCTAAGAGACGAGATGCTAGTAATTAAAGACAAGACTTGCATCGGCCGATCAGAAACGAGAAAGAGGATCCCCAAGTCTTTTTGAACCGGGCAAACAGATAGCTGTCCGTAGTTTTAGCCTCGCAAGACGGCGAGCCGATGTTGGCACAAGCAGGCCGAGATTGCTTTCTTTCTTGACTGCACCTAGTCATGCACCTATATCCGCCAGAAAACATTGAGCGGTGTCCGATATGGCGGTATGGCCCGGTATATTCGGCGCAGGCTTCTTTGTCGATGTTGTCTTGGAATCGACCTGTGAGAGTAGAGATGCCCGTTTGTGTACGCCCACCGCCTCTTAGGCCATTCGAGTTCAAAGCCACGAAGTGATATATGCTGACGACAGGGCGATACCCGAGAAAGTAGAAGCCACCGTCGCCCATCCAGGGAGGGCTAAGGCGTGTTCAGATGGGAATAAGGACAGTATGTGAGTGACGTCTTCAAGGGGACGTGCCGGGACCACCATACCATGGTCACCAAGCAAAACCGCAGACTTCGTTACCATCGCCGACGAGAGCGTACAGAAGCAACTGTACTAAAGATGGACCGAATCGATCAGCTCAGCGGAAATCAGGCACAGCATCGAGGTTAGGCAAGTTTCATTACATTTCACCAGGCAAAGGCCAGGCCCAAAAAGGGCGATCACAGGCGACCGCATGACGCAGCGGAACTAGCAGAACAGACAACAAATGAGTTTGGTGCAGCAAATACTCTCTAGCGGCGAGCCCAAACAGGGACTGGGGCTGTTTGAATGGCATAGAACAGTGTTGATATAACTAACATGTCGGCAAGCTGCATGTTCTGCCGTCCTAGCCACAAGCCTGGACGGTCTGCTGGGGACAGGAGAACAAAGAAAGTACCCAGAGCAAGCAGATAGATCCTAGACAAAATCGCTTGACTCGACATACGTGTACCTATGCTTGCCACCCCGGAGGAGGGGGGCTAAAGGGGGAAGGACTCCCCCGGTGACAGGTAACAGCGACATGTTCCTCACCTGTGTCTATCTGTATCTCTCAACAGACAAAAGAAAGTGACGATGAGGCCTTGGGCTTGACCGCCGAGAAAAGGTAAGTCGGTAAGTCTTTATGCTAGCGGGGAGGGCTCTGTGCTTAGCCGGCATCCACATTTTGGAAAGCTCCCCGTACGCTCAACGGCTCGATGGAGCCTCCTCGAAAGCCTTAAGGGAGGTAACTAGCTACAAGTTGCTTGATGCTAGCTATCTCTCCGCCCGCACATGTTTTCCTAGAATGGAGAGATGTACCTAGCAATGTACGCAAGCACAAGATGTTCCTGAGGAGCACAAAGACGGGACTTTGCCCATCTAGGCAAGATGACTATTTGCTCCTTTCCCTTAGAGTGTCGAAATAGCGGTACACCTAGCCATTCATAAAAGTCGATGCACTGCTAGCCGAGCCAGCTTCGGCTGAGTTGAGGCGACAAGTGGGCCGGAAGGAAATGAACGGTCTCACAACGAGCATAACAACAACATTGATGACAATAATGCTTAATGTCGAGCGTGTTCCATCGATGGAGATGAAGACAGCGTATACAAACCAATAACCGGGGAATTGATGTTGGCTAGATCATCTCCGTCAGGTGGTTTGCACTTTAATCGCAATATAGGGTTGATTTCGGCGATTTTAAAGTATACACAGCCAAAGGCAAGATCCTCGAGTCACTATCCCCCCTGGACTTGTCTCCCAGCACGCCGTGTCGCTCGACATATAGAGCACTGCGGCATGCCGACAAGGCACTGTAAGCGCCAGAGCCCCGGGGCAAGTTGCAGGGTGGCGAGCACAGGGCCAGAAATGGATATGGAGGGGGAGAGCAACAGGCTCACACAACACAACAAATGAAGGAAGGCCATGAGAGAGCTCTTGATTGCCAAACGTGCCAAATAGACTCAAGATCAAGCTTATTTACCCTGTGTAATGATAGCGGCACGCAATCAAACCCTTAGCCGTGGCTCTGTAATGTGCAGTCAGAGAGATTGCCCCACGGGTTCTATGATGCGGGATCGTAGAAGGATTATCCTAGCTGGCATGGCAGATATGAGTAAGAGACAATAGCACGGCCCCTGAACAAATAGCAACGTCGGCTTAGGTGACAACTTGGAGTGGTTCGCGTTCGCACCTTAGATCTGACCTTGATGCAGCTTTAGCCTAGATACCTAACCTAGGTACCTAGGTAGGTAGGCCCTAATCCCTGACCGTGTTTGGCAAGAGGTGACCCCCCCCCCCCCCCCCCCCCCCCCCCCCCCCACCC
>Ga0247782_1000641_pt1 | contig 12469 bp, 11 predicted proteins | sample UWRJL019104C5_FD_179928 | JGI IMG/M metagenome (GOLD analysis project Ga0247782, IMG submission 179928) | Plant litter microbial communities from Arlington Agricultural Research Station in Wisconsin, United States - UWRJ-L019-104C-5 | ecosystem: Environmental > Terrestrial > Plant litter >...
ATTCTTCAGGAACTGCTACACCAAGAAAACCAAGTTCTCCTGCTTTGCGCATGCTCTCTTCAGTAAGCGCATAATCTTTTTTCTCAAAACGGTCTTTATTAGGCCATATCTCACGGTCAACAAATTCTTTAACCGCGTCACGCATCATTATCTGTTCTTCCGAAAAATCTTCAGGCGTGAAGATATCCTCGCTCTTAGTTTCAGTAACTAAGAACTGGCCTCCACGTGCTAAATTTGCTACTTCTGCCATTTTTTTAATGTTTTATTTATTGTTTGTTAGTTGGATTCTTTAGGATGTTAGATAATAGATGATAGACTTTAGACCTGAACTAAGGAATTTTGAAATCCCATAGTCATTCTTTGAAACTCTTCAATTTTTATTTCAATATCCGCACTATCTTTATCACTTACATATTTTCTATGATTAGCTAGTAAAAGCTGAGTATGTAATTCAAAAGAAGATCCCAATGAAATATCAATAAAATGACTAAAAGATTTATTTGTTCTGCTTGAGCCTTCGGCTATATTAGAAGGTACTGAAATAGCACATCTATCCATTTGATTTTTTAGTCCGAATTTTTCATGTATTGGAAAAGTATCCGTTAAATCGAGTATGGTTTTTGTTATATCCATAGCCATCTGCCAAATTTTAAGCTTTTTAAAATTGTGTCTTTTAAAGTCACTCATAAGTGTCTAGTATCTCTTGTCTTTTTTCTCTTCTGTCTCCTCTGTTATAAAATTTCATAAACTCCCGCAGCACCCTGTCCGGTACCTACACACATGGTAACCACGCCGTATTTACCTTCGTTGCCCCTTCGTTTCATCTCGTCGAATAGCTGAACCGAAAGCTTAGCACCTGTACATCCCAGTGGGTGACCCAATGCGATGGCACCACCGTTTACATTCACGATGTCAGGGTTAATGCCTAACTCACGAACTACAGCAAGCGATTGCGATGCAAATGCCTCATTAAGTTCAAATAGTTCGATATCATTTAACTGAAGCCCTGCCATTTTAAGTGCTTTCGGGATGGCCTTGACCGGACCGATACCCATAATTCTAGGCTCAACACCGGCAGCGGCATAACTTACCATGCGGGCGATAGGCTCAAGCTTAAGCTCTTTTACCATAGCTTCGCTCATAACCATTACAAAAGCAGCACCATCACTCATTTGCGATGAGGTTCCTGCAGTAACGCTACCGTCAGCAGCAAATACCGGCCTTAGTTTTCCCAAAGCTTCTAACGATGTGTCAGCTCTTGGGCCTTCATCTTTAGTAACAGTATATGTTTTGGTTGCTTTTTTACCGTTTTCATCTACATACACCTGCTCAACAGTAATGGGTACAATCTGGCGGTCAAATTTGCCTTCAGCCTGAGCTTTAAGCGCTTTTTGATGTGAGTTGTATCCGAATAAGTCCTGGTCTTCACGCGATACCTTAAACTGTTTTGCAACAGCCTCGGCAGTAAGTCCCATTCCCCAGTAATAATTTTCGTGGCCTTCTTTAGCGGCTTTATAATCCGGTACAGGTTTGTAACCACCCATAGGAATGTAGCTCATACTTTCGGCACCACCTGCAATAATACATTCGGCCATTCCTGATTGTATTTTGGCAGTAGCCATTGCAATGGTTTCAAGCCCTGATGCGCAGTAGCGGTTTACAGTAACTCCGGGAACATCATCTACCTTAAGTCCCATAAGAGAGATAAGGCGTGCAAAGTTTAGCCCCTGCTCAGCTTCCGGCATGGCGTTACCTACCATTACGTCATCAATTCTTGTTTTATCGAAATCAGGCAGTTCATTCATAATGAACTGAATGGTCTCAGCGGCCAGTTCGTCAGGCCTTTTAAAGCGAAACACACCTTTAGGCGCTTTGCCTACGGCAGTTCTGTATGCTTTTACTATATATGCTGTTTTCATGTTGTAGTTTTTTGACTTCAGATGAATCTGAAATTAGTTGCGAAGCGGTTTTCCTTTAGTTAACATAAACTGAATTCTTTCCAGCGTTTTTCTCTCACCGGTAAGCGATAAAAACGCTTCCCTTTCAAGATCAAGAAGATATTGTTCTGTAACCAGTGTAGCTTCAGAAAGGTCACCGCCAGCCATAACATATGCCAGCTTGTTGGCAATTTTCTTGTCATGCTCAGAGATGTAATGCCCTGCTTCCATACTGTCTGTCCCAACTAAGAACATACCTAATGCCTGTTTTCCAAGTACTTTTACATCTTTACGTAAAACGGGTTGTGTATAACCTGCTTCGGCAAGAAGTTTAGCGTGTTTTTTAGCTTCGGCGATCTGCCTGTCTTTATTTACTACGATAACATCTTTTCCTTTTTGAAGGATACCAAGATCGTACGCTTCGTAAGCAGAAGTTGAAACTTTAGCCGTTCCAATAGTCAGGAAGTATTCCTGGAGCACGTTAAGTTCAACGTCATTTTTACGGAAGGTGTCAGACGCACGAAGTGCCATCTCTTTAGATCCTCCACCGCCCGGAATAACCCCAACACCAAACTCTACAAGTCCAATGTAAGTTTCTGCGGCAGCAACAACCTTATCGGCGTGCATGCTCATTTCACAACCACCACCCAGTGTCATACCATGTGGTGCAACAACAACAGGAATAGAAGAGTAGCGAACGCGCATCATTGTATCCTGGAACATTTTAATAGCCATGTTAAGCTCATCATATTCCTGCTCAACAGCCATCATAAATATCATGCCGATGTTGGCACCAACAGAGAAGTTAGCCGCCTGGTTGCCTATAACAAGTCCGTCGTATTCTTTTTCGGCAAGGTCTATAGCTTTGTTTATGCCCTGAAGCACACCGCCGCCAATAGTATTCATTTTAGAACGGAACTCCAGATTGATGATTCCATCGCCCAGATCCTGGATGATAGCATCGCTGTTGCTCCATATTTTTTTAGTTTCGCGTATGTTGTCAAGGATTATAAATGAATCCTGTCCCGGAATTTTTTTGTGTGATTTAGACTCAAGGTCATAATAATATTTAATACCTTCTTTAAGCGAATAGAAGCTTTTGCTTCCACTTGCCAGCATTTCGCTAATCCACGGTGCTACGGTAAGTCCTTCGGCCTGTATAAGCTCAAGTCCTTTTTCTACACCTACGGCATCCCAAATTTCAAATGGGCCATTCTCCCAGCCAAAGCCGGCTTTCATAGCATCGTCAATTTTATATAGGTCGTCTGTAATTTCAGGAACGCGGTTAGAAACATAAGAGAACATACCTGCAAAATTCTTGCGGTAAAACTCGCCTGCTTTGTCAGTACCTGTAATAAGTACTTTAAAGCGGTCTATTGGGTTTTCTATAGTTTTTGTAAGTTCAAGAGTAGCAAAAGATGCTTTTTTACCCGGACGGTATTCTAACGTATCAAGATCCAGCGTAAGGATATCTTTGTCTACTTTTTTGTAGAAGCCCTGTCCTGATTTGCTGCCCAACCATTTATTGGTCATCATGGTATCGATGAAACCAGGAAGCTTAAACAGCTCATGTACCTCATCGTTAGGGCAGTTTTCATAAATACCATTGGCAACATGTACAAGAGTATCAAGTCCAACAACATCAACAGTACGGAAGGTAGCCGACTTAGGGCGGCCTATAACCGGACCCGTAAGTTTATCAACTTCCTCAACGGTAAGCCCCATTTCCTTAACCTGGTGGAAAAGGCTCATTATACCGTAAATACCAATGCGGTTACCAATAAATGCAGGGGTATCTTTAGCAACCACAGATGTTTTTCCTAAGAATTTCTCTCCGTAGTTATTCAGGAATTCCAAAACTTCAGGAGAAGTCTTCGGACCCGGAATAATTTCAAAAAGTTTTAAGTAACGTGGCGGATTGAAGAAGTGTGTTCCACAGAAATGTTTCTGAAAATCTTCGCTTCGGCCTTCACTCATAAAGTTTATAGGAATACCCGAAGTGTTAGATGTTATAAGTGTTCCTGGCTTACGGTATTTTTCAACCTGTTCAAACACTTTTTGTTTAATGTCAAGCCTTTCTACCACAACCTCAATAATCCAGTCTACGCCGGCAATTTTTGCCATATCGTCTTCTGTATTACCTGTTTTAATCCTTTCGGCAAACTTTTGGTGGTAAATAGGAGAGGGTTTAGATTTTAGAGAGTTAGCAAGGTGTTCGTTAACTATCCTGTTTCTTACGGCTTTGCTTTCAAGCGTAAGTCCTTTTTTCTGTTCAGCTTCGGTTAGTTCTCTTGGCGGAATATCCAGCAAAAGTACTTCAACACCTATATTGGCAAGGTGGCAGGCAATCGCCGAGCCCATAATGCCGGAACCTATTACGGCTGCCTTCTTAATAGTGCGTTTCATTTATTTTGTTATTTTTAGTTTTAACGGATGCCCGGTTAAGACCAAACCTCCGCGTTTATTTGTTATTCAGTTGGTTCGTTGTTATCATTTTTGAATATCAGCTTTTCTGATATCAGCTCATTTATAATTTCGGCTACTTCCATAAAGCTGTCCAGTTTATCCTGAGATACATGCTGGCGTATAACTTCATTAAATTTTAAAACCCTGTCGCGGGAAAGCTCTCTTTTTTCCTTGCCCAGCTTGGTAAGGTGAATAAGTACGCCGCGGCCATCTACCGGGTTCTTCTTGCGAACTATAAGTCCTTTTTCTTCCATCGATTTCAGGGTACGTGTTAAGCTTGTAGGCTCCATTCCCATTTGCGGACCCAGTGCTGTAGACGGGATTCCGTTGTCTTTATCGATAGAAAGCAATGCAAACCCAACCGACATGCTAGCACCATATTTAGAGGCTTCTTCGTTATACATTCTTGAAACTGCCTGCCATGTAGCCCTCAGTGCGTAGTCTATTGTTTTCTCTTTCATACGTTATAGTTTATCAAATATACAAAATATTTATTATGCATGCATATTAAATACGTAAAAATTTATTGTTAACAAAAAGCTCCCAATTGGTAGTACTGGGAGCTATAATTTACTGATTCTAGTAAATATAAGGAATTATTTGAAGAATAATGCAATAAAAAACTCCCTCAATTGGGGAGTTTATGTATTATTTTTTCTTGTCGTCTATAAGTTGCATAGTGTCTTTATAATCGCTGCCCCTTCTGCTGGAAGTTACACTTTCTACATTATACAGAATCTTCCTGTTGAAGTCCATATCAGGATACATGTCTTTAACCCTCACTTTTACAAAGTTAAATTCATCCACAACCCTTGTGCTGTCTTTTAGCGGAATAGTGGTTCTATATGTTATTTGCGGAAAAAGGCCTTCTTTGGTAAGGGCATATTCTACTGCGATTACTTCAGGTTGTGAACGTATGTCTTCTATAGGGGCAGGAAACTTGTATTTGTTTTCCAGTTTACCATTCAGTTTATCCCTGTATAGCTTTATGCTTTTCTCCTCGTCAAATTTAAGCATGCTTTCCGCCTGATCTATAGATACCACAGCCACATTTGCATATTGAAAAGCGTCAATAAGCATTCCTTTTTCGTCGGCTTTTTTAGCCATGTCGTAATATTCTTTGGCTGTTTTGTTAAGGTGGCCAAACATACTTACTTCAATGTCGTTAATCTTCCAGCCCTTGTCAGTAAGGTTATATACAACTGCAAGCAGATAATCATTTTGATACAGGCTTGTTTTAAGAAGCGATACATATGTTTCCTTTTCTTCACTTAAATACTTAAAAGTGTATTTTTTCTCTTCTGAAGGTATCTCTATATATTTAAAAGCTTTAGGCAGCTTTATTTCATATTCGTCATATATAGTATATTCATTATTGAGGTAGCCCTCGCGATACAGCCAGACCACATTACGGGTTTCTGCCTGTAAATGCTTTATAAATTTTTCGGTTCCCAGCGCTTTGTAAATTTTAAGGTTACTGGTTTGCATGGCTACAAGTAAGCTGTCGTTCTTGGATTTGATAGTTTCCCTAAGCTTTTCGCTTATGTTTTTGTTGGCTTTTATGGTTTCGCTATTGCAGCTTTGCAACAAAGCCATAAACGAAACTAACAGTAGTATTCTTATTTTCATAATTTGGTTTGTGATAAATTGGAATGCGAATTTAAAGGTAAAATATATAATTGGCAAAGTTCCTGTTATTCTTATTGTTCCAGTTCTTCATTCAGGTCGTTTACAAAATCATTCAGGGCTACAATATAACCTATCCTGCTATCTACAGGAAATACATTGATGAGGTAATTATTTTGACGGATAAGCGGAATCACGATATCCTGAAGTGTGTCAATATCCATCTTAAACGGAATGCAGTCTGCCCAATCAGGGGTAAGGTTACTTTCTATAAAAGCTTCGTGTGTCCAGAAGGATATAACGGTGCTGTTTTCAATTTCGGCAAGGGTAAAATCGCTGTTAGCATCTATAATAGTCCAAAGCTCTTCAAAGTCGGCAATTTTTCGAATAAAGTAATCATATCTGCTTTTAGGCGACAGCTTGGATACATTTTCTATTTCGTGGTGGTTCATAGAACAAAAATTATTCAGACAGGAAAAGATAAAATGGCAAAGCTAGCGATAGCATTGCAATATATAAAAAGGGAGACCTTACTTTTACCCCGTCTTTAAAAAAGAACACTGTAGCAGTTACCGGAACAGCAAAAGTGATAAGCAGCATAGGGATGGAAAGCATTTCGAAAATGGCTCCCGTAATTATATAGGTGTATACATCAAAAGATTGGGATATGCCCCAGAATAGTAATGTTGTTGCCATCGCTGTTAGCAACAATGTTTTTGCAAGCTTTTTATTTTTTATTGTTTTTTGTAATTCCATGATTTATAATTAAATATAAGTAGGCTGGCATAGTTTATATTATCAAGATAGTCTATAAATACAAATGCTCAAAAATTTAATACAGGCTATTTATTTAATTTCGCTTTCAGCATTTTTGCCGCTTTAGTATAGCCACCTTCAGATCCATCAACAAAATGAATGTGGTCGTCTTTAAGATCGCGTACATAACATGACATTACCGATGCACCGCTAATGTGCAATCCGTAAAGTATCTCATCATCCTGTTCCATACTGTCTAATAGTTTTTGCAGCGATACCCTTTGCGATGCACTCCCGGTAATTACAGTATTTATCCTTCCGTCAATTACCAGCGTATCGCTCATCTCTACAAGGCTTTCCAGGTAGCTTTTTCCCTTTTTGGTGCTAAAGTAAATATATCCGTATAAACTTAGTACCCATGTTCTCACCAGTTCAAACCATTTTATCCTTCCAAGGCGTACCCGCATTTCGGTACCTAAACGGCTAAAGGTTGTTTTAAGCTTAAGCCTGGAAACTGAAATAGGCTGGCGAATATCAGGTGCACCATACAGTTCGTCCATTTTTTGGAGTACTTTTTTAAACGCTTCCGCCTGATATTCTGTTTTTTTGGCTATAATAAGGAGGGTTACAATTTCTTCTTTGTTTTCTGGCGGCGGAATCTGGTCCCATCGGCAAAGCATACCCGTAAGGTCTAATTCTTCCAGTTGAGGTTTATGACCTGTCATTAAGTAATCATCACCTTTAATGATTTTTTCGGCGTAATCCAGTCCGCTTCCCAATACGATCGGAATTGATAGTGCTGCCGAGCGGCTAAACCTTGCAATATTTATATGGTGTCCTTTAGCATAAATTTCAGCAACGGGAACTGTGCCTGTGCGCAGTTCTAAATTAAAATTTGCCAGGGTATTTGCCCTGTATAAGGCGAGTGCCTGCATCAGCTTATCTATAAGGGATGCCGGAACAATAAATGTAGCACCATCACCGCCAAAGAAAAACGGAACCGTAACATTCATGCCAAAAGCAATATTAAGAACCGTAACAATGCTTCCGGCTGCAATAAGGTTTACATCCTGATGGCGGCCACCAAGTACAGATTGTGTAGATCCTTTGATGTCGGTAATAATAACATGCCAGTCAGCCGGTATAGCATCAAACAGCTTTTTGTCAGATAGCAGATCCGGCAAAGGAATTCTTTGCAGGGGCAGTTCGGCATAAAAATGTTCGTTGCTATCTGGGTTCATTGATTGTGTTGATATTACTATGTAAAGCTAAAACTCCCCGCCGTGGCGGGGAGTTCAATATCTTATTTTTCTTTATCTGTTGCACCGTCCCTGTATATTTTGTCATACAGTTTCTGGTATTTTTCTTTAACCGCTTTACGCTTCAGTTTAAGGGTAGGGGTCATTTCGCCACCGTCTACGCTCCAAACGTCTGGAGTAATCTCAAATTTCTTAACCTGCTCCCAGTGTCCGAATTTTTTATTTATCGTTTCAACCTCTTCCTGTATCCTTTCGTGAACCTCTTTGCTGTCCGCAATATCTTCATTGCTTCCAAGAGTGATTCCTTTACGTGAAGCCCATTGTTTTACAAACTCAAAGTCAGGCTGAATAAAGGCAGCAGGCATTTTTTCGCCATCGCCAATAACCATTATCTGCTCAATAAAACGGGATTGTTTCATGGCATTCTCTAAAAGTTGGGGCGCAATGTATTTACCTCCTGATGTTTTAAACATTTCCTTTTTCCTGTCGGTAATCTTAAGGAAGCCTTCATCGTCAATAATACCTATATCTCCTGTATGGAAGTAACCATCTTTAAGTACTTCATCAGTTTTTTCTTTATCGTTAAGGTAACCCATCATAACGTTAGGGCCTTTGCATAGAATTTCGCCATCTTCGGCAATTTTCACTTCAACGCCTTTAAGCGGTTTGCCTACAGTACCAATCTTAAAGCCACGGTTACGCTCGTCGTTAACGGCAATAACAGGCGATGTTTCTGTAAGTCCGTATCCCTCCATAACAGGAATGCCGGCTGCTGCGAATACGCGCGCAAGCCTCGGTTGGATAGCTGCACTACCCGAAACCATAAGTTCAAGGTTACCACCCAGTCCTGCTTTCCATTTAGAGAAGATAAGCTTGCGGGCAATAGCCAGTTTTAAGCCATACCACGGCCCGTTAGCACCATTTGGTTCATATTCATGGCCTACGTCAACTGCCCAGAAGAACAATTTGCGTTTAATGCCGGTAAGATCGGCTCCTTTAGCAATAATTTTGTCATAAACTTTTTCAAGAAGTCGTGGCACAGCAGTAATTACATACGGCTGTGTTTCCTTAATATTGTCGCTTACTTTTTCAATAGATTCAGCAAAATAAGTAGATACACCATAGTACTGGTATAAATACAATATCATTCTTTCGTAAATATGGCATATTGGTAAAAAGCTCAAGGCTTTACTGTTACCGGCCTCAAACGGAACTCTGTCGCCGCTCATTAATACGTCAGATACTATATTTTTATGCGAAAGCATAACGCCTTTAGGCCTGCCTGTAGTACCCGATGTATAAATTACTGTAGCCAGTTCGTCTTCGGTAATAGCATCTTTTATAGCATCAACTTCATTTTGGTTAGAAGTGTCTTTACCAAGCTCTAAAATTTCATTCCAGCTTTTACAGCCACTTACATCATTAAACGAATATATTTCTTTTAGGTTAGGAATGTTATGCCTAACCGATGTGATCTTGTTGTACAGTTCTTCGTCAGATACGATACAGTATGTACACTCCGAATGGTTTAATATATATTCAAAATCTTCCTCGCTTATTGTAGGGTATACGGGTACGTTTTGCGCTCCGGTTTGTAGTATGCCAATGTCGCAAATATGCCATTCCGTCCTGTTGTTAGACGATATAACAGCAATGCGATCGTTTTTCTTAACGCCCATACGCAACAGGCCACGCGAAAAGGCATTAGCCTTATCAATATATTCCTGGGTTGAGGTCTTAACCCATTCGTTGCCATATTTAGTAACCAGTGCATCAGTCAGGTTGTATTTCTCCAGCTGATAGTACGGAAAATCAAAAAGGCGTGTTATAGTTGTCATAGGAGTTTGTATAGATTGTTCCTGCAAATTATGAAAAAAATATATATGTACACTTAAAGTTACAAATTATTAAAAAATAAATTGCAAAAATTGTAATACTCTTATAATAGTATTTTTTGATATAATTTGAACGTTCCTTTCGTTGCATTACGGGCGGGCTTTCGTTTTTATCCAAACCCTTCTCCGGCGGGTTTGGAATAGCAACAATACCTAACGCGTAACGCTTCTCAGGTTTACCGAAAGCAGCTTATATCCTTCCTCGGTTTTAATAAAGTCAAAACTGTCCTGTACAAGATCGCCATTTTTTTTATGATTGATAATAAGGCTCATCAATGGATATTTTGTAATGTTAATACCGCCGCAGTTGTCACGGTATTTTTCAAACTCTTTTTCCATCGCATCGGGAATAGGGGTAAAGCTGTTTGCTGTTATCAGGTAGTCGCTGTCCGGTTTAACCTGTTCAAGAATTTTGATGATATCCGACTGATGCTCGCTAATAAAATCAGTCGAAGGCGTAAATAGCCAGCCCTTATCTTCATCCCAATAAATTATTTTAGTATAGGCAGCTTTATCTAAAGTTGCTTTCGACAGATTTTTAAGTATATCGGTTTCTAAAAAGTGCTTAAATAATTTTTCGTTATCAATAAATGAATAGTATTTGCCGTTCAGTGCCTTAAAGCTAACACGGTTATCATTTTTGGTAGGTGAGTTTGTTATTTCAAGTGAATAGAAATCAAAAGCAGGGGAGTAGGTAACATTCTCTGCCAACACTTCGTTTTTAGTATTGATAATATAACCTTTACCACCGGTCCAGTACCAACCCGGACTTCCTTCATATGGGTTCTTATCTGCTGTTTTTACAGCATCTTTAGTACCAAAGGCAATACCATTCTTAAATGGGGTAAGGCTGTTATAATCGGCAGGGATAACGGGTTTGCCATCACTGTTAAACATGCCTACTTTATCTTTAACTAAAAAACGGATAAAACCTTCGCTTTCGCAGTCAAAAGTGGCATCTATAACGTATAGGCTGTCACGGCCAAATTGTTTTCCGTTTTTCAGCAGGTAGTAGCTATCCAAATTTTTGTTATGCTCCAGCATTACTGCAATTACATTGTCGAATTTTTTTGCATTGGTAGCACCCATAAATTTAGGCACTATCTTCTCTACACCTTTCGCGTCTTTAAAGCCAATCAGCGATTGGTCTTTATTATAAAAGGCAGTCCATGTATCAGTTTCTTTATTGCAAGAAAGTAATGTCAAAAGTAAAATGGCAAGCAGGTAAATTGGTTTCATAGGTACTGGTTTGATTACTTGTATAACAAATATACCCTGTACTTTATTTCATACAAAGTCAAAAATGTTAAGACTTTGTGAGAAAATTATGCAATTAATACGGATTCATTTCCGGTAAGTCCGAATTTCAAAAATATCCTACTCATAGAACTCCTTTAAAATAACATCTGCCGGTTTGTTCTTTTTTAGTTCTTTTATAATATAGTATCGGTGCAAAAATCCGGTAAGTACAACAATAGTTTTGCCTTTATTCTCTTTTGCATGTTTCAGTATATTTTTAGCCATTGTTTTGTTTCGGGTGTCCCAAAAATCAGTCCAAAGCTGATAACCGTCACGGTATGATATTTTACTTCCGTCAGGTTTTGTTACATAATGGTTGGCAAACTCTTTTCGGGAGTTTGTAATGTTTACCAGTCCGTGATGCTGGGCATTTTGACGCTTCTCGCTAAGCGCATCATTTTTGGTGCTGTTAAAGTCCTTCGGACTTAAGTCTGCAACCTGTTTAAGATCATTAGTGTAATTGGTGTAACTTTCGTAATACGCCTTTTCTTTAACGGTAAGCAGGTTGTTCTTGTAAAGGCTGTCAATAAGTTTTACGGTAAGATTATCTGCCGGAACCATTCCTAACGCTTTTCTATAGTTGTTACGTCCTTCAAAGTCGAAAGTAGCGCGCTTTGTGTTGGGATGATATTTAATGTATTTTGTAGAGGCGGCTAATTCATTACCACCAGTGCGAAGGCTAAAATAGTCATTAGCTGATGCCGAATCCACCTCGTGCAGTATAAGATCGGGCTTTACACTCTCCAGTATGTCGAATAAAATTTGTGGATGATAATTAGGCACACTGTCGTGGATATTTCCAATTACTATAATCGTGGTAGGCTTCGCCAACTGACTAAAGGCAATATTGCATATACATAGAAGTATAAGCAGGCTTATTTTTTTCATGTTGAGTGATTTGATTGATGAGGCGGTAAAGATAAGATTTTGAGATTGAAAAGAAGTTGTCATTTCCTTGGATATATTTATATTTACTTCTTAAATCAATACAACCATATAATGAAACCATGTACCAACTGCGGCAATATGATTGCCGACAATGCCACCTATTGTTACTCCTGCAATACCGCGCAAAAACCACAATATACAGGATTTGAGGAATTTGAATACAAGCCTCAGTACAGTGGTACCTTTCTTAAGGTATTGTGCATACTTACAATAATAGGAGCTGTTTTTAGCCTTTTTAGTATGATAATTACGCTTACTTTAAAAATGACATTGCCAGTTGAGA
>Ga0247782_1000642_pt1 | contig 12419 bp, 14 predicted proteins | sample UWRJL019104C5_FD_179928 | JGI IMG/M metagenome (GOLD analysis project Ga0247782, IMG submission 179928) | Plant litter microbial communities from Arlington Agricultural Research Station in Wisconsin, United States - UWRJ-L019-104C-5 | ecosystem: Environmental > Terrestrial > Plant litter >...
AAAAAGTTTTGAAAAAATAGAAAAAAAAAAAGAATAAATTTTTTTTCCTAGGGTATAGACCCTGGACAGGGTGTAGTGGTCTGAAGTTTGTGTGGAGAAACCATGGAGAGTCTAAACTTTCCATGGAGTACGTCAACTCAAAAAATTCCAAGTATACATAAGACGCTTAAGTTGCTGTAGAATTTCAACAATAAACAATTTTTTTTCTGCAAAAAAAAATTACACAATATTTTATTTATAAAAAAAAAGAAACTACGATGAATCACTATGATGGAAGTCATGTCATTGCTGCCATGCCAGTGCCACCCCGCAAGAAAAAATTCATTCAAGCCGAAGAAGAAAAGTTAGAAGAAGCACAATTGCCAACTGAAGTTGAACGACCTTCTGCGTTTACAGAATCATTCAATCAAGATAAACTATGGTTTTGTTTAACAGATCCAATCACAAAAAATATAATATTCAAAGACGACAAGAAAAACAAATGGAAATCGGCTTCACAATATCTTGCTACTTCGCAAGATGGAGTCATTGACGTCAGCTATTTCCAGAAACCCAACGCAGATCGACGATATGCGGTCAACTCATTGTCTATGCAAAGCATGCCACGAAAACTACGACACACAATTTGTGAGGGGAAATGGTTTGACATCGATATTTCAAATTGCGGACCGGTAATTTTGCAAAGTTTGTGTGAACAGTTAAACGCCAAATTACATTATCAAGATCGATTGCGTATAGATTGTTTGCAAGATTTGAATGAGAATAGAGAAGAACGTCTTTTGAGTTTACACCGTCACAAAAAAATTGCCAAAAAGATAGTCGTTGCAGTGATCAATGGGGGTGTCAGTTGGGAGGAATTGAATGATAGACCAGAATGGATTAAAAAGTTCAAGAAAGAGATGGAACAGATTCGAAGCGCAATACGCAAACACAATCTCGGAGCCTTCTACCGTTTTCAAGCATCAAGTGAGGATAAAAACGATGAAGACCAACTCGAGAAGTCGTTCGTATCTCACCTCATCAGAAAACAAGAGGACAGAATAATGATGACTGCCTTGGAGTTTTGTGGTTTTCCTAAAATGTGTGTCTTGGTGTATGATGGATTTCAACTGCAATATTTACCAGACTTGGAAAAATTGAATGCATATGTTCAAAATAAGTTTCCAGAGGTTAAGAATTTACATTTTGTCAACAAACCAATGGATGAAGGGTTAGTTTTACCTGAAATTATTCCTCGATATCGTCCACCTCCTCTTTGTCCTACATTTGATTTCAAGGACCCGTATACATTTTCTGATTTTCAGCAACAATTCGGAAGTAAAGTGTGGAATTCCCAAAAAGAACTCTGGGACGCTCTAGATGTCACTGTACCTCGTGTGATGGGAAAATGTTTAAAAGGCGAAGGTTTTTACTTCAAAAAATTAACATCAGGCTTGGATCGATTCAAAACTTTGAAAGAATGTGACTTCTACATGACATACAAGACAGAAGAAAAAAAAGAGCAAAAAAAGGATTCAACCAAGCAAAAATCGAAGAAACAGAAGAAAAATTCGAAAAAAGAAGGTTTTATGACAGAGACTCTGTTTGATTATTGGTTGAGGAAACGTCCATGTGAAGAATTTGAATGCATAATGAATCCTCTTAAAACTAACCCCAAAAATTACAATTTGTGGGCGGGATTTCAAGCCAAACGCACAACTGTGCGTCCACATGGACTTACCATACTTTTGCAATTTATCAAGGATATATTCTGTTCTCCCAAGGGGGAGGGATCCTACGATGTAAAGATCTACAACTATTTGATGAGTTGGTTCAGAGGAACAGTGCATAATTTAGACGATATTAACAAAGTAGCACTGATTTTTCAAGGATTACAAGGTTGTGGAAAAAACACATTGGTCCCTGATTTCTTGAAATGGGTTTATGGTGAGGACAATATGTGGAGCAATGCGAGTGGAGTTTCATTCGTCTTAAACAATTTAGTAGGTATTGAAAACAAACGTATAGTCGTCGTGAACGAATGTGCATCAACATGGGAAGAACTGAGACCGAATTTTGACAAATTTAAAACTCTGATCACCGACAACACCCAGTTCATTCGTCGTCTGTATTTCGATCAATATAGAATTCAAAGTATTTCCAATTTCATATTGATTACAAATCACAAAGACTCAATTGTGATTGAACAAGGAGACAGACATTATATGGCAGTTGCGGTATCCGAAATACATCGTGATGATTGGAATTACTTCGCCATGATTCGAAGAGAATGTTTCAATCAAGAGGTTGCTGATGCCTTTTATACTATGTTATTAGATGCAACAGATTTTGAAATTGTTCCACTGAACAAGTTTCCCCACACTGAACTAAGAGCGGAGTTTCAACAAGCGTCGCAATCAAGTACTTACCGATTCATTACACAAAGAGTGCAAAGACGTCCTCAATTCTTTATCCAACAAACCGCATTGTTTGAGGAGTTTAATCGATGGCGTGTCAAACAAGGAGAAAAAAATATTATTTCTCAAACAACGTTTGGACTGAAATTATGTAATGTTAGAGGACCCGATATGAAACCACTCGTTGAAAAAGCAGGTCCTCAAAAAAGGCACTATCAAACTGTTGGCTACATCAAACCTCCAAAGGGCACACCTCTGGTCTCTGATTATGTTGACTGGTGGGATGAAGATGACGAAGAAGACGACGCGGAACAAAAAACACAATAAATAAATTTTTTTTGTGAATTTTTTTTTTGTGGTCTTTGTTTTATCTTTAGAAAAAAAAAGAACCAATGCAGGTCGACGAAATCAACGAACTGATGCGCGAGTTTCATGAAAAGAAACATTGTCGCTCGATTTATGAAGCCTATCCTGGTGGACGCCGCGAAGCTGAAAGAATGCTTCACAAATTCAAACAGGCTGGAATTGTGGCGAAGTCTTGGAGACGTGCTTGTGGAAAGTTAAAGACGAATGATATGCATAAATACCACAAACAATGGCGTGAGCAAAACAAAGGGAAAGTGTTAGCTTATAACTACAAGTGGCTTTCGAAAAAATTTGATTCACAAAATAAATGAAATTGACCAGATCTGTTTTTGAAACTTACAAATTTTGAAATAAAAAAACCCTTTGATGACTGCCAAACTCATGAATCTGGCTCATGAAATTAATCATCACAAACACAAAGAATCCATGAGTGAGTTTGCTGGGATTATGGTTGATAACGATGAATCAACCCGATTGGTGCCTGCTTCATTAGAGGAAAAATTAAACATGGAAAACATGAATCGTAAACGCACATTGATTTATGAAGAATTGGAAAAAATTAGTACGTACATGAAAGAGTACAATTCACAAGCTAAAAAGTTAAGTCGTTGGGACAATGTTACTAAATCAGTCGTAACAGCTTGCAGTGCAGCAGCGTCTCTGATTTTGTTCATAGGTATCGATCAAAGGAAATCAGGAGATCAAGTCAATCCTGCATTGTACTATACGGCAACTGGTTGTACTTGTATCGCTACAGTATTAGGGCAATTAACCAATTCATGGAATTTAGGTGAAAAAAGCCACAACAATAACACCACCTACAGATCCTTACACAATCTGCACGATTTCATTAGTTATCAACTTGTGAGAAATCACATTACGTCACCTCAATTAGATGCATTATTAAGTGATATGAGTTCGAGATTAATACTGATTCGTGATAGTGCGAGCAACGGAGGTGTATAAAAATAAAACAAATTTATTTATGACAACCACATTTCGATTTGACAAAGGTGGATATTTTATTGTTGCATTTGGGGCAGTGCCCACTCACTCTGTTGTCGGTCTTGTTTGGATTTTTGATTTCCACTTTCTTGTTGCAATGAAGACAATATGCTTTCATCTTTTTTCTTAACATTACTATAACACATCTTTTCAATGACTAAAACAAAGTCAATGTTATTGTCCAGTGCTCTCTTCAACTCTCTCATAATTTCTCGTTTGTCAACAGGTACCATTTTTTTTTTTATTAAAATCACAACGTCCAGTCTATTGGAATTTCTTTTTTGAAACTGTCCCAAAACCTTAGTTTTCCTCCATGATTCGTGATGGCTAAAAAATTATACTGGGCTTGCGTCGCACTTCTAAAAATCTTCATGAATGTTTTGCGATCGACAACACTCATTTCTCCGTAAATCATGTCCATCTCGCGATAGCTTACGGCGCCGAAAATCACATAGCAGTCTGCATTTGTGCGAATTGATGTGCTCAACTGAGTTAGTTGTTGCTGTAACCACACGAATGACATTCCTTTGCCGATGTGGCGGCTCGTCGAGACCATTTTGTCGACCAAGTTTTGATCCACATTCTTTCGAATCTGTGTTGACATGTCATCCATAATTACAAGCATGGAATGATTGTTCTGTTTGCAATCTAACATCAAATGTTCTAATAACGCATCATTTAATTTGTCATACACAACTACTCCTTGCTTATGAATGCGCTTCCATAATGTATCATACTGATGTTCAAATGTCGATGACACAATAACAACTTTACTATATCTTTTGTACCATGCCGTTTTTGAACAGAGTAATTCAACTAACAATGTGCTTTTGCCCGATCCTTTGCGTCCAATAAAAATGGAATTATGGGGTCTATCATTCACCACACCTTCAAATGATTTCGGATTGATCTGATGTGTTTCGTTCGTTTCCATCTTCAGCTCCTGCGGGACAGTTCCATGCGCATTCGTCTGATCCATTTGGTTCCACAACCGTTGGTGAATTTCGGTTATCATGTTCGTTAACGTTGTATTCTGAATTAGGGACCTCAATGATTCTTGGTTCATTGTTTCTGATGGAAGCTTGTTGTCTTTTTTTTCCTTCAATGCAGTCGGTAAGTGTAAAAATGAATATTTGGGCTCGATTGGTTAAATACTGACTATACTGCAATAATTCTTTTTGAATGGCATTGCGTAAGCTCATGTCTGACATCAATTGTTCTTTCACAAAACCATCTCCTTTGCCGCAGGTGTCCAATATCAACGAGTATAATTCGTGGACGTAGACGCTTGCTTTCTGCATCATCTCTACCGAGTCGAAATAGACAGAGTCCGATAAAAAAAGTTCTAATTTTTCTTTGGACAATTTGGACACTTTTCTGTACTCCTCGATATTTTTACAATGATATTTCGCTTGAGATTTTAACTCTGCGTATTCCAAATCAGGTGGATCGTGTTTACGTTTTTTACTTTTGTTGATTTCAACAGGGGTTGTTTGCACAGTAGGTCTATCGTTTTCGGACATCTTTGTTTTTTTTTTAAATTGAAACGATGTTAAAAAAGTCTGACGTAATTTATTTCACAAACTGATAATACAATGTAGCCATCAAAGATACTCTAAGAAGATCCAGCCACATTTGAAGTCCGCGTTGTCTTTCATGTTCTCGGTGACGTTGTTCGGCTTGTGCATTTCTGAACTGTGAAAACACGAAAGCTTTGTTCCAGTTTTCTTCAGCAGGGTTAAACTGAAGTTCATGTTGCAAACTTTCCCACACCTCGTCAGCATCAGGTGTTCCACTTTCACTTTCTGTATCTGACATAATTTTTTTTTTCTTAATTCAGAATTGGTATAAAGAAAAAAAAACAAATGTCAGAATCTGTACCAACTGAGCAACACACTGAAGCAAAACCTGAGAAGTCTCTGAGTGAGTTGAAGAAACAACAACTAGCAGAAGCACGTCAGAAAAAATCAGAGTTGAAACGTTTGCGGGAACAGGAATTAGCAGACTTGAAACAGAAACTAACATCAGTAGAAGATAAACTGAATTCACAGAAACCAACTGTAGAAGTGAAAACGGAACCTGTGGAACAACCTGTCACACAACCTGTTGAAAAAAAGCAAAAACTTGTCATCACAACGGAGGAGCCCAAACCCACTGTTGAACCATTCAAATTCAAATTTCCCACAGAAACAATGATCAGAACAGGTTTGATGATAGGTTTTGCATTAGGAAGTTTTTATGTCAAGAATTGGAAATCTGTTCCTTCTTCTAAACCAGTGCAACAATCAAACAAAGCCCCAAGTGTCAACACCACCAATCTTCGAACGCAACCAGTAGCAAGTCTGTTTCGATAAATTTATTTTGACTATTTTAATAAAAAAACAAATGACTATTCTGTATGTAGACTCCCGGAATAGAGTGAACGTGAACCAAGAGCCAAGTTCGTGTCATTTCCAATTACAGCAAGGTGTCCAACTTTCCAATGCAAAATTAGTGCATTTCCAGTTTGGAAACACGTTGTTTAACATAACTTCTCAAAACAATACCCTCTTTATCGACGGCATGTTAGCCGCTACAATCACTCCCAAATTTTGGTTTGCACAAGACTTTGTGGATGAGTTAAATCTACAGTTGAAAACCTTCTTTTCTTCAGAATCTGATATTGTTACTTTTGACAGTGAAACAAACAAATTGAACTGGAATCTGAGTGGAACCATTTTGTATAGTCCAATGAATAATGTTTTAGGAATTACTTCCGCAACCACTGGTACTTTTCAATCCAGTTTGTTTCTTGCTACTTGTATGACGCTTGGACTCAACATTCAGCAATTGGAACAACAAACTTTCAACACAACGTTTGCGTATGCTGCGAACATCTCAAGACCAAGTTTCGTTGTCCCAGTAACCTCTGGATATTTGGAAATGCAATCGACCAAGTTAAAACAGTACATGACTTTTAATCCGCCTAACTTTTTCAATGTGCTTGATGTTTATATCACGGACGCGGCTACAAATCAGAGAGTGAATGTGGGCGAGTGGTGTGCCACTTTCGTGGTTGAATAAAAACATTTTTTTTTTTTGTTTCGCATTGGTTGTAGTGTTAAAGAAAAAAACAAACCATGAGTGTGCAAGACTTGATCGGAATTTCTCGAAAAAATGCTGATTTTGTCGTCACCCCGCAAAAGATAAGATGGGATTCAAGTCCTACTATCACGCAAAACCAAATTATTCAAATGACTTTCCCCAAATACAACGATGCGATGATCGACGCAAGATCCATTCGAGCTTGTTTCTACTTGAAGGGTGTTTCGGAGGAGCCAGGAGGTCCATTCTTGGACGGAGCAGCAAATGTCGTATTTGCTAAATTACGAGTGCTCTCAGGAACAAGGGAAATATGCAATATCATGGAAGTTGCTCTTTTAAATCAACAGTTATCGGATATCAAAACCGATAATTCCAATTCGGATTTGAGAGATTTCGTCAGGGGCGAAGGTTCGGTCGAAGAACGACAAGCTTGGTATAGCCTTGCTAATGGGAGACAGTACGAAACCCATTTGTTCCCCGACAAAAGTTTCTTGAACAACGACTGCTTAATTCCTATTGGCAGAATGGGGCAACTACAAGTGGAAATCACCTTTAATTCGTTCCAGAAATCAATTTGTGCTTTAGTGGATGTTACGAGCTCTTGGGTGATTAGTAACTTCGAAGTGCACTGTGACTATGTTTCAAGTAATACCATCAGTGAGTATTTCAACTCCAATCCGTTTCGAGTGAGTGTCACAGATTATCAATGGACACAAAATACCTTTCTTTCTGCTACCAATGCTTTGCTGCGCATTCCAAGCAACTCCACATCTCTTGCCAAAATCTTGACTATCTTGAGAGATCCTGTCTTTTCACAAGGCATTGTAACTGCAGATAAAAATCGAGTGGCATCCGTAAGTGGTTCGAATGTAATGGAATACAATGTGAGAATGAATCAGCAATATCTCTACCCTCAGAGCATTGATGGATATGGTAAATTATCAGTGGAAATGTATGAAGAGTTTGTCGATGCATTTCCTGAGGTCAAACACTCGTTGTTTTATGATAGTACATTCCTGACTGGATACAAGAACAGAATTGCCATCAACTTGGAATCATGCCCCGTCAAATTCAGGGATCAACTAGTTTCCGGTGTTAAAACATCAGATTTGAACGAATCTATTACGTTGGAAATCTTGTTTGCAAGTCCAGTGACATGCCGAGTGGATTCGTTTTTGTTTTCCGATGCAGTCATTTCGCTCCCTGCATTCAAAGGCGACTTGGTCATTACTCGCTAAATAAATATATATTTTTTTGTTGTGTTCGTGTTCTAATTTAATAAAAAAGCAAAACAATGCCTGACGTTGTTGCATCGAGTGCAATGTGGCTGATGAAGTCTGATATCATGGCAGCCGCAGCAGGAGGACTTTTCAAGTACGCGTTTCCAAGTTATCCTCTTGGTTCGATGGAAATGGTTGCGTTAGAATCGCTTCTGATTTCCGTTCTTGCGCGAGTGCTGCCAAACAAAGTAGCAATTGACGTAGGTGGCTTCAGTGATGCTCGTAAATCAGCTGCCATAGTCGGTGTTCTTGGCGCTGCACTCGCAGCCTACAAAAAACACTCCATTTTGGCTGGAGCAGTCGGAGCCGTTTCTATTGACTGCATGGCAAACGAAATTTTGATCGTTTTAGGAATGGCCGACGGTGATCTTTTATCTAAATAAAATCTTACATTTAATTTTTTAATTGTTTTTTTAATAAAAAAATGCCTCCAGTTGTGCACATAAAATCTATACGTGACCAGGTTAAATCACTTGTCCCCAATCCCAAACCTGCCATTGTCAATCGTTTGATTTCATATTATGAATCTCCTAACTTCACCATTCGATCTCCTCTTTCCACCACTCCTCAAACAAGGTATTACGATTTGGAAAACGTCAAGTTTTTTGCCAGAATTCTTACCATGCTACAAGACATGGGCATTTTTCCACCTCCTGTTTCCCAATCGCAAGGTGGCGTGCCTGGTACTTTCGACGGCCCTTTGGTTTTTGCCACTGGTTCGTCTAGTGCAAGCAGTTTACGACATCCAGCAAATGAAATCGAAATGCAGCAAAATGCTTTATCTTCTGAACCTGGCTCTTTGGTGGACGCTGCAAACAATTTAAATACTGAAGTTGAATTTGAAGGCAGACCTCAAGTTGAATACGTCGCACAAAGATGGGTGCAACAACAAACACAAACAGAATCTAAAATTAATTTACCTCGCATTCCTCCCATCGGTGCTTCGAATGACGAATTTGTGTCGTATTTCGATAGTTTGCAAACAGCCTTCAACAGTGGTGCATTACGAGCATCCATCACAGATTCTCAACAGATCGAAGAAGAACTCGATTTAAAACAAGTAGATTTAATCGACGAAGAAGAGTTTGAAATGAATATCCAACGCCCATTGACAATGTTACAACGAGCAAGTGTATGGTCTCAATCCATTAGAAGAAGATTGCCATACTCACGTGCGACTGTTCAACAACGACGAGACATACAAACGGAATTGATGCCAATTTGGACAATTGCCGACGATGACTTGGAAGAATTTAGTGAATCCAAAGAGCAATTACCACCTCCAAATATCAGAACTTGGTGGAGAAACTTGTCTCCTATTCAACGTGCACGTAATTTTGCGTATTACCGAGAGTTGGCAGCATTTTTATTGATTCCTGTGGGCATCTTGGTGCAAGGAATCGCATTGCATAAGAATTTAGAATCACAGTCAAGTGATCCCTTGATGGAATTATACTACAAACTGTCGTCTACCAATTTCTTCAAGGCAAATTTTACTGCACTAGATTGGGCCTTTGTTATCACTCGAACAGATCGCAAAGACAATTTTAGATTGATGAACTATTTGCAGACCGATCCTAATTATTACAATGAAGATGTGCTTATCTTGTGGGAGTTTCATTTAAAGATCGTTGATAACAATTCAGACAGTGTCCCGTGGTTTATCATTTTTAGAGAGATGTTGTTGTTTCGAGCAGACAACAATGATTTAATCAAAGTTGTTCTCAAGTCTACTCTGTTTAAACCTTATGAATGGTTGTACATTTTGAATGCGATTGAATATGCCCATCGATTTTGGATCTCGAACTACGTCAGCGCACAAATTGTCTTGACCGAACGTCTGCAAACGCAGGTCAAAGATGCAAAAACTTTGATTTATGCTGAATTAATGCAACCAGTACGCCAAGAAAAATTTATCTTTTTAATGAGTGCTTTCAAAGATGCCCTTACTACTTCAAATGTACCTGATTTTGCCTTGAGTGAAGATTGGCAGAAACATGCAATGAAACTGTTTAAAGAATCTTATTTCTACCTTGCCTTTTCAGATACTGCCTTCAAAACTCTCTTGTATGAATTGACCATACATCATGAATTGTATTCCAGAAATGCGACCGATGTAGTTACTTTGTTCTTGCATCGTTTCAATGCTGGACCGAATGACGATGTAGTTACTCCATTTAATGATTTATCCATCGGCATTAGTTCCTCGGAAGATCCGTCAAATTACATTCACCAAACGTTACAAGCAATGAACAATTATTACAACGAGGGTTTAGATACTCTTGCGTACATGGTTATCAATAACCATTTTCAAACGCAAGTTGTTTCCTGTTCTTCTTTTGGAGAAGCTGTCCAAAGATTGAATTTGCCTCGTAATTTCCCGGCTGTTGCCAGTCTTCAAATTCTGAGTGCACTTAGTTATGACGCACTTGGATTTCTAAAAAAAGTGCAAACAGATGTTAATCAGAAAACTGAACCTCCTGGCAGTCTGCCAAGCGTTAATCTATTTCGGCAGGGACTTGATTCTAATTATTTTATTCCTGCTTCTCACATTGTTCAGCATGGTCGTTCTCTTAAATCTGTTGCTTATGCTACTACTGACATTGTTTTGTATGAACCTAATAATGCACTGTATATTCCTTGGAACGAACTTTCGTTTGTCAGATGTTTGAATTATACATTAACTGTGTGGAAAGACTATCTTGTTGCCATTGTAGATTCGACAGTTGATAAAGGGAGAGATATTAATATCATTTTATTTCGAATTTCGGGAGCAGATGAAACTGGTCTTATTCCGAAATCAGATGGGAGTGTTGTTATTTATTCGAAGCACATGACTCCAACTCCTACGGGCGTTGTATTGAAAGATGACCACTGGATTTCCAAAGAAATGGATCTCATTGTCGGCACTGGCTTGACACTCGGAGTAATCATTTTGACGGACCATTTCTTTGAAATGGACATCGGTATTGTCTTGACTAAATTTACTGGCAACATTATGAAAACTGCCTTAATCAGCTACAGCAAGATGAGCTTTAAAAATCAAGTCATTGTAGGTTCTATTTCGAGTGCGGCCTACGTCTACGGGCCAAGCAAAATCTATGATAAAGCCAAAGAAATAACAAATACAATTTTAGGGGCCGGACCTGCGTTAAGTCTTGTTGTGTTGTTAACAGGCGTTGCGTTTATGGCTTCTAATTTGTCTTCGTTGTCTGAAAATAAAAAAAGGAAACGATGAATGTGAACGGGTTAAGCATACACTCTCATAACTTGAATCCTGAGGTTAAACGTGCAGGTGCGAAAATGCTAGGGACAATTCTAGGCACTTATTATGGTGACGTTTACAGTAATAATTTTATTTTACCTCAAGCAGTGGTATTTGAACCCAACAGTTTGAAAGTAGGTGATAGTTTAGAATTTCAAAGTAATGGAGTTGGCTGGGCTGCTGATTCAAGTGGGGCGCTCTCCTTCACGTTTCAGTCGTCCTCAGGCAATTTGTACTATTTTGATACTCCGAATGAGTTTCAAACTAGTTATTATGATGTCAAGGGTGAGGTAGTTATTGTGAGTTCATCAACTTGCAGATTGCGTCTCAATAATGGCACTATTAACGAGAATATTCCTCTTGACACCACTGTTCAACAAACTTTTCAATTCAAGGTTACTGCCTATGACAAACAAGGACTTGAAATTTATTGGGCTACTCTCAAACATACTCCAATTTCTTAAATAATTTTGTTCAGAATTATTGCATGTGAAGTCAGATTGTGCCGGATCGCTGATATTGTATAGGTTGTGATTTCTCGATTTTTCTAAATTGAGTTGTTGATTCTTGTGTTTTGTGTTTTGCCCGGCAACATTTTGCACGAGTGTCGATAAATGGTTTTTATTAGTTTGTGTCAACCTCTTAAGCCAGAATTTTTTTTTTTTTTATTACAAGAAAAAACTTATGTTTGTCAACAAAAAAAAAGTGTGAACTTTCTGTTTTTTTCCAAAACATTTTCCCTAAAAAACACATTTTCAAAAACACGGTTTTTGGCTCTCGAAAAAAAAATAGTTTATTTTTTTTTTTTGTGTCGACATAGTGCACGACGATTGTTTGTATACTTTGCTTCGATGCTTTGAGTGAAAAAAAATAAAACAATAATAATAAATTTTTTTTTTTGCGTGATTCATGTTGCGTGCGCGCCTGCTCCCCAAAAAATTGTGGAAACTTTTGTTTTTTTTGAAAAAAATTTTCGTAAAAAAACATGTTATCAAAAACACGGGTTTTTGGCCTCGAAAAAAA
>Ga0247782_1000643_pt1 | contig 12242 bp, 12 predicted proteins | sample UWRJL019104C5_FD_179928 | JGI IMG/M metagenome (GOLD analysis project Ga0247782, IMG submission 179928) | Plant litter microbial communities from Arlington Agricultural Research Station in Wisconsin, United States - UWRJ-L019-104C-5 | ecosystem: Environmental > Terrestrial > Plant litter >...
CTGAGCAGCAAATCCAAATGCCATAACAGCAGCAACTGATAATAAGATTTTTTTCATTTTGTCTAAATTTTATAGGTTTAATGTCTCGCAAACATATTAATTTTTTTAACAAGTATAGTACCTAACATTAGGTATTTTTTGTAGTCATTTATATATGTTATCATCTAAAATCAATCATTATTAATCCCCCATATATAAAAAAAATAAATTAAACATTTAAAAATCAAAACATTAATCGCATTTGTAAGAATTAAAAACACCACTTTGAATACTTGTTAATAATCTACCTCAATACTAATTATTTAATAAATTTTTAACATTGGTAAAAGCTAAAATACGGTTAAAAAAACTTTTATTAGTACTACTTTTCTTTACTTTTGCTATTGTAATTTTAGTTGTTCAGCATGAAAAAAGCAGCATTTGCAGCACTTGTATTTTTGGTGACCTATACTGTTAGCGCACAATCGTTTGGAATTAAAGGAGGGATAAACTTCTCTAACCTTAACGGCAGCGACGATGGTAATTTTAAAAGCCTTACAAGTTTTCATATTGGCATACTGAAAGAGTTTGTAATATTAGAAAACTTTACGCTTCAGCCTGAGTTATTATATTCTACACAGGGAGCGCAGGTAAAAAATAGCGACGACAATTATAAACTGAATTATATACTCCTGCCCGTTTTGGCAAAGGTATATTTAAATGATGTTTTTAATATCCATGCAGGTCCGCAGTTTGGGCTCCTGCTTGGCGAAACAAACGATGTAACGCCGATAGAAAGCAAAACCTTTGATTTTGGTATTGCAGCAGGCTTTGAATATGAACTAACAAGTGGCATATCGTTTACCGGCCGCTATATATGGGGGCAAACGAGCATGGCCGATAATGCCGACCTTAAAAACTCGGCAATACAGCTGTCATTAGGATTTTTATTTTAACCAATTAAATTTGATAACCATGAAAAAGATCATTTTTTTATTTGTAGCACTGGCAGGAAGCTTCGCTATGAACGCACAGGCAATTAACTTTGGTATTAAGGCCGGAGCTAACTTTGCTAACTTCTCAGGAGATTTAGATACCGATGGTATCACTAACTTTCACGCAGGTGCAGTATTGGAATTAAACATTGTTCCTACATTCTCTGTACAGGCAGAAGGTTTATTCTCATCTCAGGGTGCAACCTATAAAGATACTGCACTTGATATTGCTGAAGACATTAACCTTGATTACATCTCGGTACCGGTAATGGCTAAATTTTACATTTTACCAGACAGATTAAGCCTTATGGCAGGACCTCAGTTCTCTTTCCTTGTAAGCGATGCTAAAGATGCTTTTGAAACTAAAAGTTTTGATCTTGCTGCTGCAGGTGGTGTAGAACTTAAAATTATTGCAGGTTTATTTGCACAGGCACGTTATACCGTAGGTCTTAACAACGTATCTGATTCAAGCGAAATAGATCTTAAAAACAATGTATTCCAACTTTCTTTAGGCTACATGTTCTAAAAATTTTAAATAATATTCAAAAAACCGGTTGTTCATTATGGATAACCGGTTTTTTTATTTCAGATTATGTTAAAATAATCATTAACCCGCATACACACTCACTGCCTAATACTTACTTTTACACTACAAATTACATCTATGGACATTACCATTATAAACGGCCCAAACCTTAACCTTCTTGGCACACGCGAACCTGAAATTTATGGAGGGCGCACCTTTGATGATTACCTTGCAGAACTACAGCAAAAATACCCTGGTATCAAACTGCATTACTACCAGAGTAATATTGAAGGCGAACTAATTACCAAAATACAGGAGGCCGGGTTTACCCATGATGGCATTATACTGAATGCCGGCGCTTATACACATACATCTATAGGTATTGCAGATGCCGTTAAGGCTGTTACTGCACCTGTGGTTGAAGTACATATATCTAACACATTTTCGCGCGAAAGCTTCAGGCACCAATCGTACTTATCTCCTGTTGCGGCAGGCGTTGTTATTGGTTTCGGGCTTAGAAGCTACGAACTGGCATTACAATCGTTTATACTTTAAAATCTATATGAAAAAAGCCATTATATTATTCTTTCTGCTTGCAGGAATTCCTGCATTAGCACAGGTAACGGGTTGGGTAAAATCTAAAAACGGAGAACCTATTCCTTTTGCCAGTATAATTGTGGCCGATAGTTATAACGGAACATCTTCTAACGAAGATGGAAGCTATTCACTTAATCTTAAAGAAAAAGGAAGATTTACTATTGTTTATCAATCACTGGGATATAAAACCCGTGAGGTTATTATAGATGTGGTTTCGCTTCCGCACGTACTGAATGTTACGCTGGAAGAGGAAAATTATATTCTGAATGAAGTAGTTATCTCTAATAAGGATAATCCAGCGGATGCCATAATTCGCAATGCTATTAAAAACAGGAAATCTAACTCACAAAAGATAAATGGTTTTGAAGCCGATTTTTATTCCCGTGGTATATTCAGGCTTAAAAATGTACCTAAAAAAATACTGGGACAAGAAATCGGCGACCTGGGATCATCCCTTAATGAAAAAGGGAGCGGCATATTATACCTTTCGGAAACAGTATCGCATGTAAAATACCAAAAGCCCGGTAAGATAAACGAACGTGTTATAGCCTCTAAAGTAAGTGGCGACGATAGCGGTTTCAGCTACAATAATGCTGATGCTGCCGAATTCGACTTTTACGAAAACTACCTTCCGTTTGAAGTGAATGTGGTATCGCCTATTGCTGATAATGCTTTTAACTACTATAAATATCAGTTAGAGAGCACTTTTTATACGAACGAGAAACTGCTTATCAATAAGATAAGGGTTACACCTAAACGCGAGAAAGAACCTGCCATGACCGGATACATTTATATTGTAGATGATAACTGGCAGATATATGCTACCGACCTAAACATTAAAGGAAGCCAGATTGAGCAGGAACTACTGAATAACCTTAATATTAAACAGAACTTTGGTTATAATGCCAAACAAAAATTATGGACTAAAAATGTTCAGGCGCTTGAGTTTGATGCAGGATTGTTTGGCATAGGTTTCTCAGGAAAGTTTACTTACGTATATAGCAACTTTACCATCAACCCGAAATTTGAGAAAGGCGATTTTAGCGCCGAGATCTTATCTTTTGAGGAAAATGCTAATAAAAAAACCGATTCGTACTGGAAAGGCAACCGCCCTATTCCGTTAACCGAAGAAGAAAGCGAAGATTACAAACGTAAGGACAGCCTTCAGGATATCAGAAAAACCAAGGAATATATGGATGAGGCCGACAAAGTACTCAATAACTTCAAATGGACTTCAATTCCACTGGGTTACACTTACCATAACACCTACGAGAACTGGGAGATAAGCTACACCGGTATTGCCCGAAGGCTTGCCTTTAACAGCGTACAGGCTTATCACTTATCGCCAGGATTCTACTTTACGCAGTACAATGCCGACAGGACATCGTATACGACATTTGGTACCGATGTTAGTTATGGCTTTGCTGAGAAACGTTTTAGGGCTACGGGTACTATTGCGCACAAGTTCAATAATTTCTCTAAAAGGATAATTACCCTTCACGGAGGCAGCACCATAGAACAGTTTAATCCTGAAAAACCGGTGAACAAGATCGTAAATAGTATTAGTACGCTTTTCTTCAGGGATAACTATATGAAACTGTTTGATAACAATTTTGTTCGACTTAGTTACGAAGAAGAAGTAACAAACGGTATTTACCTGTATGGTACTTTAGAATATACACGTAAGCGCTCGCTATTCAACAATACTAACTTCTCAACACTAAAGGATAAATACAAGCCGTATACTTCTAACAATCCGTTATTACTATATACAGGAGATCCTTTTTTAGAAGCCAATAACGACCTGCCTGCTTTCGAAAAACACAACATGTTTAAGGCATCTATCGCAACCCGCATAAGCTTCGGGCAAAAATACCGTTCAAGGCCTAATGCCAAAGAAAATGTAGCCGACGAGCGTTACCCCCGCCTTTTCCTTAAATACGAAAAAGGGTTTGCATCGAATATAACCGATTATAATTTTGACCATGTTTCGGCGCGCCTTACCTACGATATCACTTTGGGAAATAAAGGAGAACTAGGAACTAGTTTTAGGGCGGGTAAATTCTTTGGATCTGATAATATTGCCTTTACCGACTACAAACATTTTAACGGAAACCAAACCCATGTAGGCCGTTCTGAACGTTACCTTAATGTGTTTAATTTCCTTCCGTACTATTCACATAGCACCAACGATTCATATCTTGAAATTCATGCCGAGCATAATTTTCAGGGCTATATAACCAATTCTATTCCGTTATTGAATAAGCTGAATTATTATCTTGTTGCAGGGTATCACATGCTGGCAATACCGGATAAGAGTCCGTATATGGAATTTACGTTAGGGCTTGATAATGTTGGCTGGGGAAAAGCACGTTTTTTAAGGATCGATTATGTACGATCGTACGAAAGCGGTTTTGTAACTGATGGTGTAATTTTTGGACTGACGTTTTTAGATATACTGGAATAAGTGTTTAGTATTTAGACACAGTTTGCAATTCTCCTGTTCATGCTCCATTATTGCGAGGAGGCACGACAAAGCATCTTTTTTAGATTGCCCCACTCCACTGCGTTCGCTAAAATAGTATGTTATCACTGTAAACTAAATACAGCGACTGCAAACTAAACAAAACTACTTTTTCTTTTTCCTGTTCTCCAGCACACTGTCCCTAAAACCTGCTACGGGGTCTTTTTCAAGATAACGCACCATGTCTTCCCAGGTTGTGCATCGTGTAGGATATTTTACACCATCAAAAACTATAGGCAGCGTAACAGATTCTACCCCTGAAAGATCTTCATTAAGGTAATCTTCAAGGTCTTCTACAGAGTAAAACCATTCCTTATCAAACTGTATTTTATTTACCGTGGTATCTTTTTGGAGTACTGCTTCGGTTAGCTTTTTCATTGGTAATCTTGCAATTATTTATTTTTTACAAATACGTGTTTAATCTTTCCTTTTCCGGTATCCCTTTCATCAACCACAAAACGGTCAATGCTTTTAATAAGTGCCAGCATTTTTGGGAATCCGTAATTACGGGAGTCAAAATCGGGTTGTTTTTTCAGCATAAAGTTACCCAGTTCGCCTAAAAAAGCCCAGCCATTTTCGTCGGCAAGGTCATTTATACTGCTTTTAAGTAAATTGATAAGCCTTCTGTCTACTTTGCTTATGCTTTCCCTGACAACTTTTACAGGCTTACCTTCTTTAACATCATCTTCATGTTCATGTTCGGTATCTGCTTTGCCTAAAATTTCGATATAAATAAATTTATCACAAGCCGATATAAAAGGAACAAGTGTTTTCTGCTCACCAATACCAATCACCTTCATTCCTGCTTCACGCAGGCGGGTCGCAAGCCGGGTAAAATCGCTATCGGAAGAAACAATACAAAAACCATCTACTTTACCGGTATACAGTATATCCATAGCATCGATGATCATGGCGCTGTCGGTAGCATTTTTTCCGGTAGAATAGCTGTACTGCTGAATAGGCGTAATAGCGTTTTCAAGCAGTACCTTTTTCCATCCGGAAACGGTAGGTTTAGTCCAGTCGGCATAAATACGCTTAAAAGTAGGCGTACCATATTTGGCTATTTCCTCAAACATTTCCTTTACGTTAGCGTAAGGCACGTTATCGGCATCAATTAAAACAGCAAGCCTAAGATCCTGTATAGTGGTCATTGTAATTTATGTTTAACCCAAAGGTAAGGAAAACAATTACAGCAGTAGAATATTAATAGTAGTTTATAAGCTGGCCACCCCCTATACAGATTGCAAAAATCAACACTGCTACAAAAGCGTTGAGTTCCTTTTGCACAAGGAGACGTTTAGGATTTCTGTTCCCGAAGAAAAAAAGCCAGCGCACAATAGCACCCATACGCTGAAGCAGGTAATATAAAATGACATTGACGATAACTTCGCCTATATTCCCGGCTATGAACACTCCTAAAAACTCCATAATTATATAAACTACAACATCTTAAAATTATTGTAAGGGTTTATCCCCACTAATAATTTTAGAGATAAGTCCTCTTTCCTTGCCTGCATCGGCAATAAGCACGCCAAACGTGTGCAGCACAATAAACGGAATGGCAAAGTACAATGAAAGTACGTGAATTTCTTCCATGATATGTTCTGTGCTTTCAGGTCCAAGTTCTTTCATAAGTCCGGTAAATAAAGCTGTACCCAAAAACAGGTAAAAAACGATATATACCCACGACTTGAATTTTTCATATTGCGATACACCTGCCTTTAACGGATTGGCAAACCCCATTCCCTGAATCCAGGTTAAAATTATACGTATAACAAAAAGACCTGTCATAACATAACCGGCAATAATATGGGTATCCCACATTGGCTTGCGCACTTTTTTACCTATAGCTGCCGCATCGTCTCCAGTAAGCGTAATATTTTGTTCGGCAAGATTATCCTTAATTATGGTTCCCATGCTTCCTTTGTTCATCCACCCCATTCGAAGGAAAACAGTAAGAAGTATATACATAAATGTAAATGCAATAGCCCAGTGTAAGAGCCTGCTGGCAAGGTTGAATCGTTTTTCTCTCATGTTTGCAAATTTAATGGGTATTTGTATGCAATGCCTACTGAAATTTAAAGTTATTGTTATTATTTTTTTGAACTATTGTAAGAAAACCCAATCAAACGCGTTATTTTAGGAGAAGAAATAAATATTTAGCCCATGATGCAACCTTTTCAAGACAGGTAACGTCTTACCTTTAAATACCAATTAACCTACTATAACCAATAACACATGTACAAATTTTTAACTGCAATTTTACTGTTGCTCAGTGCAGCATCATATGCCCAGATTAAAGGGAAAATTACGTCATCCACAGGCGAAGGCATCCCTTTTGTGAGCATTACCATCGAAAACACCTACAACGGCACAACTGCCAACGAAAATGGACAGTATGAACTGGCTGTGAAGAATCCGGGAAAATACACCGTTATTTTCCAGTCGATAGGGTTTAAAACCAAAAAGATTCCGGTTAATGCACAAATGCTTCCGCATGCACTGGATGTTGTTTTAGATGATGAGAATTACGAACTTAAAGAAGTTACCATCTCTAATAGTGAAGATCCGGCGTATGCCGTAATCCGACAGGCGATTGCCAACCGAAAAATAAACTCCGCTAAAACAGGACGTTTTGAAGCCGACTTTTACTCTAAAGGGATTTTTCGTGTAAAAGACCTGCCTAAAAAAATTCTGGGCCAAAAGATCGATATGCCCGAAGGGATGGTAGATTCTACCGGAAGCGGTATTCTTTACTTATCTGAAACCGTATCGCACATTACTTTCGAACAGCCTGACAAGTTAAAGGAGCGCATCATTGCCTCTAAGATAAGCGGAAACGATAACGGCTTTAGCTACAACACCGCTATGGATACCTACTACAACTTTTACGAAACATATGTAGATATGGACGAGGTTCAGATAATTTCGCCTATTGGATCTGGTGCACTGGGTTACTACCGTTACAAAATGGAAGGTACTTTTTTTGACGAGAACAACAACCAGATCAATAAGATCAAGGTAATACCACGTCGCGACAAAGAACCTGTTGTAGAAGGCTACATATATATTGTAGACGATAGCTATGCTATTTATGCGATAGATTTTAACCTGAAAGGATATAGGATGCAGGTTCCGTTTCTTAACAGCATGAATATAAAACAGAACTTTACATTTAATACCGAAAACAGGATCTGGTCTAAGAACTCGCAGATATTTGATATTGATGCAGGTGCTTTTGGCATTAAGTTTTCAGGAACTTTTACACATATTTACACCAACTACATCTTTAAAGATAAGTTTGAAAAGAAAACGTTTGGCAGGGAAGTAATTGTTATTGAAGAAGAAGCCAATAAAAAAGATGCTACCTACTGGAACACTACACGACCGATTCCGCTTACGCAGGAAGAAGTTACAGACTACACCAAAAAAGACAGCATACAGGAAAAATATAAATCGGAAACCTATAAAGATTCGGTTAACAAAGTACACAACAAGTTTAAATGGCATAGCCCCGTAACCGGCTACAGTTATAGAAATTCTAAAGGAACGCAGTTTAATTATGATGGTATTATAAACCTTCCGTCATACAATACCGTTCAGGGGTGGAATCTTGACACGAAGATTAGTACATGGATACCGTTAAATAACCCCGAAGACAAAACCAAGAGGAAATATATTTATACTACGGCCAATTTTAACTACGGCATCGCCGAAGACCGCCTTCGTGTAAATGGGTCGGTGTACCTGTACGGTATTGGGCTTAGCGGTGGTAATACTGTTGAACAGTTTAATCCGCAGAATATTACGCCGCTTGTCAACTCGGTAAGTACTCTTTTCTTTAAGGATAACTACATGAAATTGTATGATAAAACTTTTGCAAGGATAAGCTATGGCAAAACACTATGGCCAGGCAGCAGTATTGGAGCAAATGTAGAATACATGCGCAGAAGGCCATTATTTAATAACGCCGACTGGACGTTTATTAAAAACGACCATGACTATACCTCAAACGATCCCTTAAACCCAACTGATTACACGTCAACACCTTTCCAGACACATACCTTATACAAGGCTGCTATTGGTGCTACGTTTAACTTTGGGGTTAAATACAGATCTTTCCCAGACGGAAGAAAAGACATTCTTAACTATGGTGAATACCCTACCCTTAACATTCGTTACGAAAAGGCCTTTGCCGGAAGCATTAAAGATTATGAGTACGACCATATACAGGCAAGCGCATCGTACAAAACTACATTTGGCAATAAGGGCGATTTTGGCATCAGCATAAAAGGAGGCAAATTTTTTAATGCCGACGGTATTGCTTTTACCGATTACAAACACTTTAATGGTAACGAGACCCATGTTAATGGGGGTGATCAAAACCTTAGCCGTTTCAACATCCTGCCGTATTACGGCCTTAGCACAAACAACTCATACTTAGAGCTGCATGCCGAACATAACTTTAAAGGCTATGTAATGAATAAGATTCCGCTATTAAACTACCTGCAATGGAATTTAGTTGTGGGCTACCACCAAATTGCAACACCGGACTATAAGCCCTACCAGGAATTTACTGCCGGATTTGATAACATTGGCTTTGGCAGCTTCAGGATGCTGCGTATTGATTATGTACGTGCTTACCAGGGCGGCTTTCAAAGCGATGGTATAATGTTCGGACTTAAATTTTTAGATGTACTTTAAATAAAAGCAAAACCCCATTATATGATGGGGTTTATTTTTACTCTTTTATTTTCATTTCCAGAACCTGCCATTCCATTTCGGGTTCTTTTTCAAGATGTACAAATACATCAAGGTCGTGTTTCTTTCCGTTTACAGATATGTTCAGGTCGGCAGTGCCATAACCATTTTTAGTTTCTATACTTCCGGTTGGCAGTGGGCCAAAATCTTTAATACCCCCACTTGCAGCCTGGGCTTCCGGGTTTGCAGAAATATAATTCTCTGCCGCTTTATGCGCATCTGATTTTTTAAGCACTGTTACAATAGTTGCTGTAAGAATCGTAAATAAAATTAAAAGTCCGCCAATTATAAAAAGTGATCTTTTACGAATGGTGCTCTTATAATTTTTCTTCAGCGTTTCATATTCAGAATTTAAATCGGTTTTTGTAGTTTGATGATCCATAGTTATTGTGATTGATTGGTTTATAACAGGATAACGTAAATTATATCATATTCTTACTGCACAATTACATTTACACCATCACTCTTTAATTTTACCTGCTTTTATAAGTACTGCTTTCAGTTCTTCCGGTTTTTGAGTGCCTATAAGAAAATGGCTTCCGTTATTAAATCTAATAAACAACCCCATATCACCCGAAACATTATAAGCTCTGCCACGCATACCATAGCCCCCATAATCATGCACAGGTCGGTACTTTTTTACTTTACAGCTTTTAATATTCTTCCATTCATACATTCGCCATTCCTGTTGGAATGGCGAAAATTTTACAGCTATTCCTCTATCATTAATATTGGTATGTAAAGCCATGACCCAAAACAGTATGGCTATTGGTATGGGCAGTGCCGCCAGCGTATACAATACCGCTTTAGCTGCCAGTCGATTTATATGTTTATCGCCTATATCTTTAAATTTTGCTACGCAAAAAAATACTATTGCTCCAATAGCGGCAATTACAAGCACATGATAAAATTCAAAATGCTGGGTTTCGGTAAAGACAGTTGTATCCATATTGAAAGATTGTCTTACAAATTTACATAAAAAAAGGCTGCATAAAGCAGCCTTTTAGAGTATGATGTACAACTAATACTTAGTCGAAACGTTCAATTTTAGCACCAATGGCACGAAGCCTTTCGTCAATTCTTTCGTAACCACGGTCAATCTGGTCACTGTTCTGTATAGTACTTACACCTTTAGCAGAAAGCGCGGCGATTAGCAGTGATATACCTGCCCTGATATCCGGAGACGACATCATGATACCTTTAAGAGTAGATTTGAAGTCGTGACCTATAACGGTAGCTCTGTGCGGGTCGCAAAGAATAATTTTAGCACCCATATCAATTAGCCTGTCCGTAAAGAACAAACGGCTTTCAAACATTTTCTGGTGAATAAGCACTTCGCCTTTTGCCTGTGTTGCCACAACAAGAACGATACTTAAAAGGTCTGGCGTAAAGCCCGGCCACGGAGCATCTGCAATGGTAAGGATAGAACCGTCAATATAGTTCTGTATCTCATAACCATCTGTATGGGCAGGAATAAAAATATCATCTCCCCTGCGCTCTATGGTAATACCAAGTTTCCTGAAGGTGTTAGGAATAACACCAAGATTTTCCCAGCTTACATCTTTAATCGTGATCTCGCTGCGTGTCATAGCCGCAAGGCCAATCCAGCTACCAATCTCGATCATATCCGGAAGGATACGGTGGTCGCATCCGCCAAGATTGTCTACTCCTTCTATAACAAGAAGGTTAGACCCAATGCCCGAAATTTTTGCACCCATGCGGTTAAGCATGTTGCAAAGCTGCTGCAGGTATGGTTCGCAGGCAGCGTTATATATTGTAGTTGTGCCTTCGGCAAGTACAGCAGCCATAACAATGTTTGCAGTACCGGTAACCGATGCCTCGTCAAGAAGCATATAAGTACCTTTTAGCCTTTTGGCTTCAACACCATAAAAATGGTCTTCTTTATTGTAACGAAAAGAAGCTCCAAGGGCAATAAAACCCTCAAAGTGGGTATCAAGCCTTCTACGGCCTATTTTGTCACCGCCCGGTTTAGGAATGTATCCTTTACCAAAACGCGCCAATAACGGGCCAACGATCATGATAGATCCCCTTAGCGATTTGCCTTCTTCTTTAAAAGCTTCAGATTCAAGGTAAGCAAGGTTAACCTCATCTGCCTGAAAGCTATAAGCGCCATGCGCCAGTTTTTCTATTTTAACACCCAGGTTACGTAATAAAGTAATAAGCTTATTAACGTCTATAATATCAGGGATGTTGGTAATGGTTACTTTCTCGGGTGTAAGAAGCACAGTACATAATACCTGTAATGCCTCATTTTTTGCGCCCTGCGGCGTAATTTCACCTTTTAGTGGTGCCCCTCCTTCAATTTTAAATGTTCCCATGCAGTGTAATAATAGAATTTTATGTTTTTCGGTTGTTTTTATTGTTTAGGCCGTTCTTGCCGTTAGTGTTGGTTTTGTACTGCATTTTTGTTTTAGGTGCGCCAAACTGGGTTTTGTTGCTCAGTTTTTTGTTTACCCTTATAAGCTCTGTAGAATTAGAAAGTTCTTCTTCTGAAGCCTGCAGGTTCATTGTACCGCCGGATAGTTCATAAAGATGCTCAAAAATAACATCATCTTTTACGGTATCCTTATTCCAGCTCAGGTACGACTTTTTCATGTGGTTAGCAATAACCATAACCAGGGCATTTTTCATTTCGCCATCTTCCCATTTGTTGGCAACATCAATCATATATTTAATGTTGTTTCCGTAAAAACGGTATTTAGGAAAGTTTTGCGGATACTCCAGCCTCTCCGGCTTTTGCTGCAATAACTCTCTTGACGGCGTTGGGTATGGAGAATCGACATCCAATTGAAAATCGGACATAATATAAATCTGATCCCATAGTTTGTGCTGAAAATCG
>Ga0247782_1000644_pt1 | contig 12209 bp, 7 predicted proteins | sample UWRJL019104C5_FD_179928 | JGI IMG/M metagenome (GOLD analysis project Ga0247782, IMG submission 179928) | Plant litter microbial communities from Arlington Agricultural Research Station in Wisconsin, United States - UWRJ-L019-104C-5 | ecosystem: Environmental > Terrestrial > Plant litter >...
TGCTTAAAAAAAAAAAATTATAATTATAATTATTGCTTATATTAAATAAATATAAAATAAGTAAATAATATAGTAGCAAAATTAATTAAATAAAAATATACTATAGTAATAATTGCTAAAAAAAAAAAACAACACTAAAAAGCTAAAAAAATAATTAAAAAAATATTTAAAAAATAAAAAAAAAAAAAAAAAAAAAAAAAAAAAAAAAAAAAAATAAAATAAAGAAAAAAAATAAAACAAAAAAAAAAGATTAAATAAAAAAGAAAGATTAAATAAAAGCTTTTAATAAATAAAACTAGAAAACAAAAGCTCTTACTACTAGATTATTAAAAGCTAGCATATTAGCTTTTATAACAGAGCAACAAGTTGCTAAGTATAACGCAATAGCTAAATTTTATAAAAAAAAAAAATAGTAAAACTAGGCAATAATATAAACAAGCAAAAATACTAGTATATATTTAATATTTAATTAAAGCAAGTATAGCTTTTTAGCTTAGTTAGTAAAGGCTTTATTTATATATTGCAAGATTTAATATAAATTAATAAAATAGTATATAGTATACTAGATAACTATATGTTTTACAATTAGTAATAATACTAAAAAAAATATTAAGCTAGCAAGCAAAAGTTTAGCAGCTAAAACTAAAGCTAAACTATAGCATATAAAAAAGCAGGTAGCTAAATTTAACAAACTTAAGTAGTTAAAAAAACAGTTTAACATTATATTATAAGAAAACTTAGCAAAGTTTATATTGCTAAATAATATTAACTTAAAGTTAGCTTTAGTTAGGACTAGCAATAAAACTTTAGTAAATATAAATATTAATAATAAGGTTTTAAGAATTAGCATAAAGACTATAAAAGCCTTGCAGATGCTGCAATTAAAAAATACTAATATTAGGCTTAACATAGTAAGCTAAGCTCTTATGCTAGTCTAAAATATAAGCAAGCAACAAATAAACACTATTTTAAATGCTAATAATTTATAAAATTAGCTAGCTAAGCAAATATATTTAATATATTTAATGTATTTATTGCTATAGCTTTAAACAAAAAGTTTTTTAAAAATATAAGTTTAAGTTAAATAACCTTGCTTACTACTACCTACTATTAAAAAAATGCAATTTATTACTTTATAATGTACAACTTTAACTATATAATAAAAGTAGGTTTTAAAAATGCAAATTTAGCTTAACTTAACATTAGTACTTACTACTAGTAGTAATATTAACAAAGTTTTTAAAAATGCAAACTTAACTTAATAACTAAGTTCTTTACTTACTGCTACTAGTATTAACAAGGTTTTTAAGAATGCAAACTTAACTTAACCAACTTATATACTTACTTACTGCTACTAGTATTAATAGGGTTTTTAAAAATGCAGATTTAACTTAACTTGACTAACTTACATAGTCACTTACTACTATAGTATTGACAAGGTTTTTAAAAATGCAGATTTAACTTAACTTGACCAACCTATATAATTACCTACTACTATAGTATTAACAGGCTTTTTAAAAATGTAGACTTAACTTAATAAACCTATATAGTCACCTACTACTAAAGTATTAATAGGCTTTTTAAGAATACATATTTAACTATAGTAATAAAAATTAAGAATGCAGAGTTAAATAAGTACTTAGGTACATGCTAAAGTTAAAGCTAATGCGGCAAGAGACTAATTCTAATAGTTTTGGCGCTAGTCTAATGGTTAAAACACTAGCGCCGCGCTACGCAATAGTTTGCATGATCAGGTCGTACAAGGCCAATGGTTCGATTAGTCATTGCATGCAGATTTCTAATGGTTTTGTGGGGCAGATCGAACCGTTTGATGGTTTTTAGGTGCCTTTTTTTTAAGCACCTAGAACCGTCTTATGGTTTAAAGACAGCTTGTATGCTAGGTAAAATTACACTAATTAAAAAATATTAGTTAATTTTTTTAAGACACTTAACTATGTTTTTTATAAAAATTATTATTTAACTTATTATTATTATTTTAAAGCTTAACGTATCCTACGGCCATATTTGCCACTTTTTTTTCTATATAAAAAACGTCCGTGCGCAACTTTATAACTTAGCTAATATTAATGCTATAATAATATAAATAGTATTAATCTATATATAACTAAATAATAAGTTTAAATATAATTTTTTAATATTATAGCATTTTTGTTTAGCAAGTTATTAAGGTATTAAATAAGCAAGAATTATTAAAAAGATCTTAGCAAAAGAGTTTGTGCGTAAATTTATAACTTTATTAATATAAATATAACCATTAGCTTTCTATTAAAATAAAGAACTTAATAGTATTTTTTTTAAATTTTAATTACTTTATTATTATATAAGTTATATACTATTATAATATTTATATTATAATATAATCCTTGCTAAAAATTATATAATTCTTGCTTGGCATATTATTTAATAACTTGCTAAATAAAAATACTATAATATTAAAAAATTATATTTAAACTTATTATTTAGTTATATATAGATTAATACTATTTATATTATTATAGCATTAATATTAGCTAAGTTATAAAGTTGCGCATAAACGTTTTTTATATAGAAAAAAAAAGTGGTAAATATAGTTAGGTAGCAAATATAGCCGTGAGATACGTTATATTATTGTTTTACTTAATATAATATTATATTTTAAAAAATACTATATTAATTTAGCTAGTTAGCTATAATTATTTTTTTATATTTTTAACAATTAATTTAAAAGTATATTTAAAACTTAAACGCAAGCTATTAAATATATTAAAAAACTTTTTAACAAGCTATTTTGCTATATAACTTTTATTTATTTACCTTAGCAATAATAAACCTAGCTATCTAATATAGTATTCTCTAGGGTATAGTATTATATTAAGTAAAACGATGATGTAGAAGAGAGGACCACTGCCTATTAGAATCTGCAGGCAGATTTTAATATGTGCGCAGTTCTTATCTAATCTCTTATTTAATCACAATGGGAGGCAGAGCTTCCCATTAAGTGGAGATGCGCCATTCAATGATGCCACCCCTTAAGGGAGTGTATCACTATCTTAATTGTCTTAAATAATTAAAATTGTTATAATAAAATATAGTAATAAAATATATAAAGCAGCACTTTATAACTCGAAAGATTGTTAGTACATTTAACATAGGCCAAATTACATAAAGAATTAAGTACTTAAATCTCGACTTGCTGATTGGTGCTTAATTCCTGCATCGGTGTATCCAGGGGAGTTGTCGCCGACGTGCGGGCCAAAGGGATAGCTGCAGATACGATATACGCGAGGTATTGGAGTTCGGCAGATTGGTCGCATGCAACAACTATTGCAATAACTGTCATAAGACTGCCAAGGCTTAAGGGACGCTGAGACCCAACATCTTAAAGCAGAGAAGAGGATTGAAGCCTAGAGACGACAAAATATAAATATACGCGTGCGTTCCCTCTCACAAGTCCGTCTCCTTTACACTATCGACCACACACATACACACAGATCACAGGCCAGCGAACTGAGACGAAACACTCTAACCATAGACAAACATGAAGCCTCAACTCGGCCTCTCAAAGCTCATGCTATTCTTCGCGGGAGCTCAAGCCACAATTGTGGACTGGTATGGATGTAGCGGCGAGTACCAGCGTACCCAAACCACCAACACCGGATGCACCAATGTCAGCGGCTTCAAGACGGACAACTTGTGCGGAGTGGTGGTGCCGCCGCCGGGAACCGATCGCTGCGAGTTCTACACAACGGCCTGCTTGAATCCCTTTGGCGATACGTATACGTGCAGCGTTTCATCGGGAAGGTGCAACGCCCAGCCTTGGGCAGCCATCGACTCTTATAGATGTTATCCGTCATGAGCGAGGCCGTAGGTAAAATGACCAACGTTGGTTAGAGCTTGAGTTTGGACTAACTCCTTCGTTTAGGAGGATCTAATGGCTGTGACCATAGTTTCAACACCTGGGAATGTCTTGAACCGGTCTTGGGGGCTGGATCAGTATTACTCTAGCCATCTCGCTTGAGTAGCTGCTTTAGTTATTAGCTGGACAGACATACAGTAGGCATATTAGCGCAAGGAAAAGGGATCGGTCATTACTAAAAAGGGTATTGTTCCGCTTAAAGTGTTGCTTTAGGTTTTTATATAGAGCCACTTGTTTCTTGAACTTGTATTCACGGCATGTATGCCGTACAAGCTTAATAAGCCATTATGCATTGAGCTTATTCAGGGCTTAGTTATATGCCACCTTCCTATTTTGGCTCACCGCCTTTGCATTACTAAAATAAGTCTATATTTTAATAGCTAGAATAAGTGCTGCCCATTTTGTATGTTATTTCTGGCCACCATATAATTTATGTTAGATTACTAGCTGGCTTAAGCTGGCGTATTGTCTTTCTGCAACTAGGATAGTAAACTATATGCAGCCTTTTAATGTTTTATTGCTTGCTTTTTAATTAAATACAATATATACGCTGTTAAATCAAAATAATACTAGTATATTTTACATCCCCTCTACTTACTTAAGTACTTGTAGTAATACATGCTTTCCTTATCTAGATGCTAGCTGTGTGCAAAGCTATACTAGCGGCCCTATAATAAAGGGATATAAATCATTCCCCGTCTGGCTTAAATAAAAGCCCGCCTGATCGAAAAAGAAAAAGGGAAGAGGTTAGAGATAGTTAGAAGAGGGACTGATGGTATGCGGCTAACCAAACTCATAATTTCGACCTCGTCGACAAGTACCGGTTTCTTAAGCTTCTGGTTCACCACCTGAGCTTCCACCCTGCTTGGGAGCTTCATCATCATATGATATAGCCAAGTACTTACCAGGGTAATATTTAGCAACCCACATCTCCGCCAGCATATTCTTGGTGATGTCTTTCAAGTAATAGTTGATCGGTACGCCCGAGGTGCCGTCTGCTGCTTTCTTGAGGTAGTCTTCGAGCGCAGTCATCATAGAGTTGATGTCAATGATCTTATTGTTTCCATCATCAATCTCTGCCAGGGCCGATAGCGCGGCCTTGACCTCGCCGCTCTTCATGGACATCATCTGGGCACCCGTACGTGCCGAGTCCGCTGCCTGCTTGACAGTGTCCTGCTCGGCAACAGTCGCGTTCTGTATAGCCGCGATCGCGTCGAGGCTCGATTTTGGATCAAAGTTGGCAAACTTCTCGACACCCATTTTGACGTCACTGGCCACGATAGAGGGAATCACGCCCATGCAGATCATGGTAACGTGCGAGTTAATGTTCTGCGAGCTGAGGAGGTTCTTGACGTTGTTGGCCATGGATGAGTTAGCTCCGAACCCGCCTGACATTCCCTCCATAGTCAAAGCACTCTCCATCTGCGTCTGCATGGTTGACACAACGGTATTCATATTCTCACTAACGGCCGTGGTAGTGGTGTTGAGAATGTGAACCATGCCCACAAAGCTGGACCCGAAAGTCATGCCCGATATGATACTGAACTTTTTTTTATCGGGACTGTCATTCTCTTCCTGGCTAGCAATAGCTAGCATGTTTTTAGTGCTTGTTGGAACTATCTTGTCGTCCTTGAACAGATGATTCCATACTTTGATTCCCTTGTCGACATTGATAACGAATGGCGCAAGGATCGAAGCATTCTTGTGCGTGCAAGAAACCGAAAGCACCAGAGTCCCAGCGATGCTGTGCTTCTGCAGTTGATCGTTGACCTGGCTCGCAGCAGCTCGAGTCATCTGCCCTGAGAAGTCCGCGCCTAAAGTCTTCGTCGCGAGCGATACATATGAAGACACATTGCTTGCTAGAGACTTGGCATCCTGCTTGTTGACGTCATTGGAGAAATACTGTACATCCATGTTAATGGAATCGGAGGCCAGCGGCATCGACTTGATCTGTGTTTTGACGTAGTCGACCGGACTCTCCATCTCTACATGGACGCTCCTGATTGTAGCGCGGAGAGGTTGGATTTTCTCTTCGGCCTCGATTTTGTGATCGCAGTAATCTGCTGCGGCGTTCCCGATTTTGCTATCTAGGGACTCAATCGACGCATTGACCTTATCTGTCTTGATTCCAAGGTTAAGAAGTTCCGTCCTGGTCATGTCAAGGCTTCGCTTAGCGCTTAAAAGCGTATTCAGTTGTTCTTGAGCGGCGTCAACTGGGGCTTGAATTGCCGATATCTGTTCGACCAGCTTGAGTGCGTCATTGCTGACAATGTTGGCCAGCACGAGTGATGGATCGTAGGGGATTGAGGAAGGCATTGTGATAGGATATCTTGATTATAAGAGAGAGTGTCAGGGGATTTCAAAGCTATCTGCTCCTGTTGTGTATAGCACTGGTATTTTTGTAGCTAGTGGCTGTTTGTATAAAGCACGACTTGTCTGAGATATACTCAGGGTGTCTACTGGGTGGGCTGCATTACAATATATAGTCCGAAGATGCCAAAGCAGCTCTCATTGGAGTCATAGCCACCACACAGGGTTTCTAAAGCAAATAACGAGAAGGAGTCTACGCACTGATGGATTACAGTTACATCTTCATATTCAGCCAGACTTGTCACGGAGAGCATATATGTTGTTATGCTGACAATGCATTAACCGTTCCGTTTTTGCGTCAAAAGACTTCTCTCTCCGTATCTGTGGTATGAAATGTTTATGCACAGAGTTCACGATGTGATCGCCCGGGTGGAAGATGCCAACAGTCCCTGCACCCAGTTAGGCTGTAGTCAGCTCGTTCACCCCGTGGTGCTACATCTTTCGTATTCCATAATGAAAAGAGGCGCTGATCTGTCGGGCTCAGCTTTTCCCACTCTTAGGTAGGTAGTGTTAGAAATAGTCATATGGCTGAGTAAGCTAATATTAGCTTATGACTTAAAGTATAATGCGCAGTTGAGTTGAAAACCCCTACCGTCATCCAGCTTGGCATGTAACCCTCTTGGCAACGCAGGTGCAAGATAAACTCAATCTAGATAAGCGAATCTAAACGGCATTCTATCAAGCTTTTGGCAGGCTCTAAAAGTCTTAAAATGTGGTCGTCCTTGTAGTAAACCTCTAATACCGTTGTTGTCTCGAGTGCCTATACTCATGTTAGCGATCGGCGAAGATAATATCTAGTTAACCTGTCATGCTTGAAGGCAGCTAAAAGTAACATGACCAAAGATCCTTGGGCTCCCACCATTGATGAATAGTTACATTACGCACAAGGCACCCGTGCTATGTTATGGTCAACTCCCGGTACGGTGTGCCCTGTCAAGCCTGTTGACTGAAGTGCTTTGGGCATTTGTCTATGGGTAGGGTAAATCGGTATCTCACCCGTTTTCTGAGGACGAGTCAGGCACAATGCCGATATGAAGCCCGATTGGCATATTAATCATCAATCCAGTTTAGGCTGTAGATAATGCCCGCCTACTGTATATCGGGTTCGTAGTCTGTAGTGCGCTTGGGGCGTGCATGCTTTGAACCCAGAGCCTAGTCTATAGGTGTCTAAGTCGGGGCTCTGAGCCATTGAGATCCAGACTCTTGGTATTTAGCGCGAGGTGAACGTTGCAATCTTTATGCAGCGGTGAGCTGCATCTCCTAGGCATGGTTCTAGTTGGTCTTTTTTGAAGCATATAACGGGCAACTCCGACGGGCACCTGAGTCAGCAAGACATCTGCATGCTAGTAACACTTTCCCTTCAACCAGCCAATAAGCCAGCAGTAATGCCACCCCAGCCCTCTTTTTTAAGATCTTACCGTTTCTGTCATGCTCCCTCCAATCAACTAATAAGTTGGCAGTGACGTTACCCCAACTTTTTAGATTTCATTGTTCTCCCATGCTTCAGTTAAGTAGCCTATTGTCACATCCAGCAATAACCCTCTCATGCTGCTCAGGCTCCGACTCCACAGAGAGCTCTCGCCCTGCGCGGAAACTACGTAAGCCAGGCTGACGGCCTGCATGGATACGCCGTGCTACATGATATTCACGGCCTCTATGCCGCTATCATCAACGATAGGGCCGAGACCACGCAGATGCCAATACGATACCCATAGCCTATAGCGCTATTTTTCCTCAGCTGCGTCCATGCCAATGCTGACGCTCATTCAGTCAAATCGCAGAAGATGCAGAGTGGTGCACCATTTGGTAGTGGCTTCATTTGAGACACCTGATGGCGCATTAGCCCGTCGTCAGCATCAGGTATCTAGCCAGTTTCTACGTGTCACAGTTCATACTGCCGGGCGGTCCGTATAGACATATTGTTATTGCACAAGGAAGGGGAGAATCTCTGTGAAGCAGAGATTTCCCGTATCTACCTATATAGGTGTAGTTGTAGTCCGTGCTTCGTGGCCGGAGCTAGTCCGGATCGGAACCGTGACACTACGAGACGTCTGACAATGTCTCCTTACCAAAGGCCCAGCTCTGTACCACTCCTAAGAGTCACCTGAAGTATCATTTACACAAGTATAAAGAAACCCTTGAGTCCTATTAGCATTCCTTTCCTGTTCCTCACTCTCACAATTATTGAACTCCTCACTTCGCGCACTTTGCCTACGACTAAAGTCCATCTCCAAACTGCAACCATGGCTGTAAGTGTGGCATGTATATTTATTGACGAACACTCACTAATTGTTTCTCAGGACTTCAGGGACAATCCTGCCATTACGACGGCTATCGCAAAGATCAGCCAGCCTAAACCACCTGTGCCATGGAAGTACGAGACCATGGTCACAGCAATGTGGAACAGCATTCTCCTGACCTACTTCCCTACCAATGGCAACCCCGATAATTATCGCGGTCACATCTACCTCACTCATGTACGTATAATAACCAGTAGGTCATTATTATCATCCATTTTCGGAGGCTAACATTGCTTTCAGGAATATTACCAAGAACGTCAGAAAGCAGATATCTGCCTCGTTCTCGACCTTCAAGCACCGGTGAACAAGGCGCTACCCGTTCTTCTTGTCGAATGCAAGACTCAAGCGCCCATGGACAAGAGATCCTGGAACGAAGCTGAGTTGCAGCTCAAAGGGCATTTTGACGCCGTCAAAAAGAACTACAACCACACCCCTCCTTATAAAACGTGGCATCTGGTCGGGATTGTAGCTTGCGGTACCAAGGCCAGAATTTACGAATATGACGAGGACAACAGAATGCAGAGGATGAGTGTGGCCGCCGATGGTGTCGACTTTTTGGAGGATATAGATATTTCTACTGACGATGGGCAAAGATATCTACATGTTAATCTAGGGGATCCTGGGCATATTCAGGAGCTTATCCGGGGGGTATATGACGAGGTCAAGTAATTAGAAGACTAGACAAGGTTACCCTCCCTCTCCCCTTTCACAGGCTATTGCTTCACGGGCTAATATGGCCCGGCTGTCAATATGCCCGTGGGACGCGTTAGTTGAAAATAATAGCCACCTAAGTTGTTTTTTCAGCACAGTTATAGTTTAAATATAACAAAATAACTTAGCTACTATAAAGATTACCTTTAAACCAAAATAGTCTCTTGTTTAAAAAGCTGCTATTTTTTATCTTATAAAAATTTTATATTATTATTTCAATAAGCAACTAGCTAACTATACTCTATTAGACCATTAGAATATGGCTTAAAATGGTCGTGTCCTAGTTATTCATCGAGGTTGCAGTTGAAATTCTGACGCTACGTCTGTATCGGTTCGACTATTGTAAGACAAGGAACTATCATGGAAATGTAAGGGTTGTGCTGCGGTCAAGCTGGTTTGTGTTGAAAGTGTGTCGAACATTATGGATTCTTCATCTCTTTCTCTGTAGCCATGTGCCCGCCATATCCGCGTGGGCAGGCTGATGAGTGTCTTCCGCGGAACAGCCGGACCCCTTCCACTTTGTGAACTGTCACATACCGGGACCGGGATGTCTTGGCAGCCTTTAGTCCTCTGGATGCCCGCGTCTCCCTTCCGGAAGAGGGAGCTGAAAAATGCGCTGAGGCGTTGCATCCATCCAGCGACAACGGGTGTCACCATTGGCAGGCAGGCACATATCAACCCAATATTGGTTTCCGCAAGTCTGGACTTCTGGTCAGCCGTGTGTAAGGTATCCCCTGACAGCAGAAAAAGGAAGACATAGAGAGTAGCCGGGGGGGTTTATCGTAATATGGGGTTTCTCACTTAGCAATATAGGTATCAATTACGTTCCACGTATAGTCGCGGTTATGCTTGGGGAGATATCTGGCAAACCGAATAGTCAAATTCGCCACCCCAGCAAGGCAGGCGCTACATTTCGGATGATTGAAAGTAAGTCCAACTATCATCCCTAAACAAGGTCACACCCAACGTGGATTTCAAGACTCACAATAGCCCAACCAGGAAGACGCTAGCAACAGCGATCTTGCGTCTCCGCGACAGTTTCAGCATTGGCAGCAAATGGATAGGGATGAAAAGGATATAGAAATCTGTGATGACGGAGAAAATCGTCCCTGCCGTCTGAATCTTTGGTAGTTCGGTAAAGCATTGTTGCGGTACTTTGTACGAAGGAAAGAGTTCGTAGTGCACTCCCGGCCGAGGAAAACACACTGCGAGGCTCCCGATGACGGACCCGAGACAAAATACCACGACAGCAAACAACCCAATATAGATCATCCACCTAATCCTCGTGAGGGGGTTGAAAATTCGGAGATAGAAAAGGAGCAGCAACACCTTGATTAGTGTATTGCTTATTCGCAGAAAAATAGCATCTACGGTCGCAGGCTGTGTATAACTTAGTATGTCAACACAGGACGGTTTAAAGGGCGAGAAGCAGGATACGCACCCAAGTATACTCAAGTACTCGTCCAACCGTTACATCCCATACATGGTGTCCAATGACCCCCCCGCCGGGCTTGTCCAGGACTGGGGAGGGACAGTGAGTAGACTGCAAACACGCCAAATTTGGGCAAAGGGATAGCAAAAGACATACCGGACAATATAAGCCCATTGAACGCAAGGGTAAAAACCTAGGAGGGACCGCGTCAGCAGCCTTGTTAAAGAGTGTTACCCCTCCAGAGAGCACCGGGACGACAAACAGTGGCTAATATACAAACATCTTGATTAAGGGTCAAGTCAGCCTCCAACATGTACACGCACACAGCACACACACATAGAGATGTGGGTGACCAGCACCAGGCATAACTTACAATCTTCAAGCTTCAGGTTTCGGACAAGTTTGAGGCCAGCGTAGATACGCAAAGCCACAAGGAATACAGCCGGTATAATGGTGAGACCAATAGTGAGGTGCACCTGCCACGATCGCGACACAGGGCTAATAAGATTCGAAATCACGCCCGGTGGAGGTTCTCCTGCCGGCATGCCAGCGAGTGTCGCCGGGTCCATGTCTGAGTGCGTCCCCATCTTCCTATTGCCCTTCTCAGCCTGGCTGGGTCAGGTGTTGACAGGCAAATATGACGTACGTTACTAAGGCGCGATAAGCTCGAACAAACTTGGCTCGTGACGTTTTGGGCAACTGAAAGTAATGTGAATGCCCATTCATGAATGTGCTGTACCGTACTATATTAAAGACATGCGGGAAAGGTCTTTGAGCTTTATAATTTGGCCACCTGCGGACTTTACATGTTGAGTGAGTTGGACAGCAATGCTAGCCCAGGTCTGTCTATTAAGTCGAAAGGCAAAAGTTTGGGTCGTGCGTCCATAGTTTCTAGCTCACTGACCCCCTGTCGGGCATCGGAATTTCATTCCCGTCCAGGTACCGGGGCTAGAAGCCAGCATGAAGGTCATGGCAATGGCAGGCTAACACCTGACGCGAACAGACCTGCAGAAGCGTCATCTTACGATCGCCCTATCGCTTCTGGCTATTGCTCGCTATACCAGAATGGTGTCACAATACGGGAAGAGAGGCTCATGCCGGTCCAGGACAACGGGTCGGTGAGGCATGGCGAGGCATAGTGAGGCAGATGCTGTACCCGATCAACGCCTTTTCCCCCACAAGCAACCGTGCACTCCTCAAGCTATCCCGTTCTTGTTGCAGCTGAGCCAGCTGACTGTCTGTGCCACTGGTGAGACGCGCTACCCCTAGCTCTGTCTAAGCACTAAGATAAATTATTGTCAACTTATCTGTTCTTTGAGTTAAAGTAGGTCAGTAAGTAAGTAACTATGTGCGTGATGTTTGTTCTTTATTAGGTAGCTACTTACACTACACTCAGCCAATATACATAGGAAATACTTGCCATTGTTTCTCACTGATACCCGCGTAAGCTTCTTTTTCCTACAGTTAGCCCGCACTGTTT
>Ga0247782_1000645_pt1 | contig 12194 bp, 2 predicted proteins | sample UWRJL019104C5_FD_179928 | JGI IMG/M metagenome (GOLD analysis project Ga0247782, IMG submission 179928) | Plant litter microbial communities from Arlington Agricultural Research Station in Wisconsin, United States - UWRJ-L019-104C-5 | ecosystem: Environmental > Terrestrial > Plant litter >...
AAAGACAAAAATTTAAAAAAAAAAAAAATAGTATTACAAACTAATAAGCAAAAAATTATTAGCTGCGCTAAAAGCTAATTAAAAGCAACAAAAGCAAAGTAAACGCTAAACTAAAAAATATGCTATAGCTAATATTATATAAATTAATTAGTTAGCTAGCAGCTAGTAGCTGCTAATAGCTAGTAGCTGCTATATTATAGTAGCTACAATTTACATTTATTTTAAAAAAAAAAATTAAGTATATATTTTCTTTTTTATTTAGCTAGCTATAATTATTTTTTTTAATTTGCAGTAATTAATTTAAGCATACACTTAGCATATAACCAGAACTACTAAGTATATAAAAAAAACTTTTTAACAATTAATTAAAATATAAGCCTTTTTATTTGTTTACTTTTAGCAATAGCAAACTATAGCTATTTAAACTATCTTAAATAATAAAAATTGTTATAGCTAGCAAAAGGTTTGTATAATTTTTTAATTATTTTAATTATTTTTTTTTTAAACTTTTTATTAACTAGCTTAAAGTGCTTAGCTATTTAATTATAAAAGCTATTTTAAAAGTTATATACTATTTAGCTTTATATATATATGTTAGCTTATATATAAGCTATATTTTTTAATAAAATTTTTATAAAGTATATAATAACTTTTGTTTTGCACTTATTATGCAGCTTTTTGCTAAAGTTTAAATATTAATACTTTAAGTTAGTAAGCTTTTGCTATAGCTTTAATAATATATTGCTTTTTTTTTTTATTTTTTTAAATATAATAATAATATTTAATGCTATTTTAAGTAGTATATTAAAGTAGTTATAGTTTTATAGTTAAACAAAAGTTAAATTTATATTATAGTTTAACTAGCAAAACAGCTTTAAAAGTTTTTGTTTTATATAATAGGTTAGCATAACTTTTTTTTGTGCAAATTTAAAAAAAAAGAGAAAGGGTAAAAAAAGAGGTTAGGTGTACAAAAAAGGCATAAATTAGCTTTACTTTAGCTTTGTTTTTTTAGTTATATAAAAAGTTAGTTTATAGTATAGGTCTAACTAGTAGTGCAAGTACTATATTTTTTGCTTTATATAAATATTTAAATTTAGCTCTTTTTTATTTAGCTTTTAACAAAAAAAAAGTAGGTTAGCAAAAGCTTGTTTAAAAAAGTATAATATAGCTTATAGCTTTAATTTTTATTTAAGCAAAAAATAGTTAGTAATATATTTTAGCTAGCAAATTTATACTATTGCTTTTGCTTTATATAAATATTAAATATTAGCTTATTTTTTAACTTTTAACTAGCTAAAAGTTTTAAAGCTTTTATATTTTTTAACTAGCAAAAAGTTTTAAAAAGTAGCGCAAATAATTTTTGCTTGCATAATAAACTAGCATTATATAAACAAAAATTATTACCTCTTTTACTTTGCTAATTTATATGCTTGCTAAAGCAACACTAATTAGTATTAATAAGGCTGCACTATAATAGGTTTTGTATAACAAACTGCATTGCATGTAGTAGTTGTGCAAAAAGGGGTTAATAGTATAGTTTAATATATAATAGGATTAAACTGCTATATTTTTCCTTAAGTTTAAGTGGTGCAAACAGGCTGCGCGTACAGCTATATATACAGAGTGTAGGTTATGTGCGGAGGCATATGCGTAGGTCTATGTGTAGGGCATGCGTATGTGTGGCCTGCAGCCACACAACTGCCAGGCTATGCTAAACCAATATAAATGCATATGCTATTATTTTAACAATATAAATAGTTATATAAAAAGTATATATTAACTTTTAATTTTTAATTGCTATAAAAGTTATTATTTATATAATTTTTAAAAATATTATAAAAATAATAATATTATTATATTTTATATGCTAGCGTATTAATTACATAAGCTTTTGCTTTTTAATATTAGCTATAGTCGCAAGCGCGTCACTTTAGAAAAAACAAGGCTCCTATGTATAACTAATCTATTGCTAAAGATCTACAGATAAGGAAGTAAAAGGAAAGAAACTTTATAATATATAACATTATAGGATTTTTTTATTACAAAAGGGCAGGTTAAGTAATTATAGGTTAATAAGCATTTAGGTTAATAAGTACTTAGGCTTAATAAGCTTAATAAGCTTTTGCTTATTAAAGCTATTTGTATAGCATAGCTTTTTAAGCTATTGTAGCTCTAAGCTATTAACTTAACCTAGGCCTGCACCTTTTATAACTACCTCCTTATAAAAAAAAAATAGCTTGTCTTAAAACATAAGACTTAACTTAGAATTAAATAGGTAGTTTTTTAATACTATTTATAATGTTTTTATATAAAGTGTCCACGTTTTTTAGCTAAAAAGGAGTTAGCCTTAAGTATTTATTATATAGTTCTAACTAATAAGCTTTTAATCTGTTGCGTTACTATAATAGTTTTTTTATGTTAAACAATTATACTGCACATAATTAACACTTATAAGTAGCGCTAGGTCTTCTTTATTAATTAGTTAATTAAGTTTTGCTTTAATTAATTAATTAATTTTTTTTTTTTGTTACATTACTTGTTGTCTTTGTTGTGCAAACTTATTGTTGTTAAAATAGTTGTTATTAAATTAGTTTTTTGCAGCAGCTTTAATTTATTTTTTTAACTTTATAAGAGGGCTAGCTTTATTTAGGTATTTATTATAAAAAGTTTTAAAAATAGTTGCACTATTTTTAAAGTTTTTTATAAAATACTATTTATTATTTATATTTTATTTTTTTTAGTTTACTTAGTATTATAGTTTGTATTAGTATACTTGTAATGTTTTAACTTGTTATACAACTTATTTTTATTTTTTTTTAAGTTTTATTACTTTTTTGTTAAGGTTTTTTAATTCTTGCTTTAGTAATAGGTTATTTAAGTATTATTATAAGCAATTTGCATAATATTAGTTTATAGCTTTTTATATGTTAGGTACCTCTAAAGTATATGTATTATTATTTTTTGCTAAAATTTTAAACTTTTGCTGTGTTATAAGGTAATCTAGCTTGTTAAAAAAGCAATTAGTTTGCTAGCTTTGTTATTTTTTTAAAATAAATATATAATTGCTTACATTAAAGTCTGGCTTTTATTGTTTATAGTTAGCTTAATTAGTTATTTGTTTTTAACTTTGCTATAAATAAGCTTTAGCTAATTTTATATATTTATTAATCAGCTAAGCGCGTTTTTAAGCTATTTTTTATAGTTATTGTTTATATTGTAGTAGGTTAAATATGTTATTTTTTTTTGTTTATGCTTTTTAGTTAAAGTAAAATAGTATTAAAAATCTTATTTTAGCTTTATAAAGCAATATGCTAATAAACTTATAAGGTAAGGCAGCCTATATATAGTTTATAGCAAATATTTTGTTTAACTAATTATTTTAATAGTAATTTATATATAGCCTTAGTCTTTAATTTAAGTATTTGTTTATAATTTTAGCTTGCTTTATAGTTTTGTAGTAATTTATAAATGCTAATGTTTATTAAATGCTTATAATTTGCATAAGTTTAGCAATAAAAGATAATATAAACTATAGTTTTTTATTAAATATAATAAATTTTAACAAGCTAAATACTTTAAAAAGCCTTTTATAATATATACGTGCTATATTTTTAGCTATAGCTTTTATAATATAAAGTATTATTTATACTTACTTGCTTAATCTGTTTACTATTATTAATGCGTTATTATTTTTGTATTAGTTTTTTAGCATCTACTTAAAATTAATTACTAGGTATTGCTAAACTTGTTTTAGTATAGGTAGTAGTTGTAGCTTTTTAAAGGTTTTGTTTTATAAAACTTTAGTAAGGTAGTACTAAAAGCAGTTGTTAATATAGGTGTTGTAGTTATTAGCTAATTATAGCTATTAATATTGTTTTGCTACTAGCCTTTTTATTTTAGCTTGTTTAAGGTAAGCAGTTAGGATTATATTATATATTTCTTATATTAAAGCTGTCCTTATTAGCAAATAATTTAAGACTACTAGCCTTTTTTTATACAACATAAGTTTTTTATAAAGGGTCTATAGGTTATTAAGGTTGTTTTTTTAAGTTTTTTATTAGTATATGTTTATATTAAAGTTTTTATAGTTAGCTGTTAAAACTTTATTAATTATAGCTAATTTTTTTAGCATAGCTTTTATGCTTACTTTTTATATACTTAAAGTGCTTACTTAGGTTGCGCTTTATGCTTATACAAAAATATTTGTACTTGTTAAGCAAAAGAGGTCTTAGTATTTTTAAGCTTTTTTTTTTATATGCTAGGTAGCAACATTTTTTTGCTTACAAGATAATAAGTTTATAATTATATTTTTTTGTTTTAGCTTGTAAGTAATTATAAAGTTATAGTTAGCAAAAAGGTTTATTTATTTTGCTTGCTTTAGGTTTAGGTGTTGTTTTGCACTAAAATACTTTAAGGCCTAGTTGTTAGTAATAACTAAAAAAGGTTTTTTTTGTTGTAACCTAATTAGTTTTGCTTTTTATATATTAAGAGCTTGGGCTATAGCTAACATTTTTTTATTATAAATTTTATAATTTAGTTTAGTTATACTTATAGTTTTAAAAATAAAAGCTATAAAATATTACTAATTTTTATATAATTATAATAATATACTTAACGTAATACTATTAAACGCGTTAGTTTTTACTTTAGTTAGTAAGTTATAGTTATAGTGTTGTAGTATAAGGCTATTTACTAAAGCTTTTTTTAAAACAAAAAAAGCGTGTTTATACTTTATGTTCTACATAAATAAGGTTTTTTTCTTAGTAAGGTTAGTTAAAGGTTTTGCTTTTTAACTATATTTTTTAATAAATTTTTAGTAGAAGTTGTAAAACTTAAAAAATAATTATATGCTTTTAATAATAGTTAGTACTTGCTAGTTTTTAATTACTTATACTTTAGCAAGGTTAACTTTTATACTTTTAGTTTTAATAATATACTTTAAAAATTTTGTTTTTATAATATAAAATTTTAATTTTTTAAGGTTTACTTGTAGACTTGTGTTTTAAAGTTTTTTAAGTACTTGCTTAATATATACTTTATGTTTTTTAAAGGTATATAAGTAAATTAAGATATTATTTATATAAGCACTACAAAAATTATTTAAGTAGTTAAATAGCGCGTTGTTAATATATTTTTAAAATGTAGCTAGGCTATTTATTAATCTAAAAAGTAATACTTTGTAGCAATATAAACTATACTTTATGCAAAAGGTTATAAGATCTTTTTGCTTTAGGTGTACTTATATATAATTAAATGCTTATTATACGTTTAGTTTAATAAAGTACTTTGCTTTTACAATTTTAGCTAATATTTTATTAATAAGTAAAAGGAGGTATTAGTTTTTTTTAGTTAGTAAGTTTAGCTTATAGTAGTTAACGCAAAATTTTAGCTTACTACCTAGTTTTTTAATAAATAGCATAAAAAAAGCTTATAAAGCGTTGCTTAGCTTAATAAATCTTTTTTATAGCTAGTTTACTAGGTATTTTTTTACTGCTTTTAACTTATTTAATAACATTTTATATAAAAAACAATATTTAAAGTTATTAGCTAACTTTTTTTTAATAAAGTTTATTTTATAGTTTACTTTTAGTTAGTAAAAAGGTAAAGTATTAAATTTTACATAACTAAAAATTTGTAGTAGGCTATAATACTTAAAAAATATAACTTTAAAAGCTTTTTACTTTAACTTTTTGCTTTTTTTATTAAAAAACTTATTATTTTTTTTTTAACTAATTATAAAATTTATTTTATTTATTAAAACAAATAAGATTTAATACTTTATATTATTATTTTATATTATTTTTATAAAGTTAAATATATTTAATAATATTATTTTTACTTTTGCGTATTTTTTATACTATAATATCTTATCTTGCTTTAAGCAATATAATTTTTTTGCATTACTATGCTATTATTAATCTTTGCTTTGTTTTTTTTTAAAATGCTTTTTTTTTTGCTTTTTCTTGTGCTAAAAGAAATTGTTATCTAAAGCTCTTTTTATTTTAAAAAAATTTTTGCGCTTATTACTTGCTTATATTAAGTGCAAGGTCTTATTTTTAAAAAAAGTATGCTTTAGTGTTAGTGTTTTTTTATAAAGGCAATCTTGTTACAAAATGCTTATAAGTTGCACTTTATTTAACTTATTTTGTTATTTAGCAACTTGTTGCTGTTTTTTTTTTTTTATTATTTTTTTGTTTAACTATTAGTTTTATTTGTTAGCATTTAGTTAGAAGTTAAAATAGCAAAGCTAAAAATTAGCCTTGTTTATAGCTATATTTTAACTTTAATATTTTTTATATAGTAAATTAAGTAAAAAAATAAGTATTTGTTTTTAATAATTAAAAAAGATGTAGTGCTCTTTAAACTATAATTTTTTAAGTATTACATTATACTTTATATTTAATACTAATATAAGTACATTATAAAAAGTACAACCTTATATTTTTATATATATTTTTAAAGCATAGTTAATAAACTATTGTTTGCTTTTATTATATTTTAATACTTTTTGCTTTTTAAATTTAGTAACAGTAGGTAGCTTTAAGTACTTTATTACTTTGTTAGCAAATTGCATATTTATGCTTACGTATACATTTGCTTTTATATTTTTAAAAGTATTATAAGTAGCTAAAAAAAGTTTATTATTTACTATTATATAAGTATACTTAAGTAGTAGGCCACTAAAATACCTATTTATAATATTTTTATTAAAAGATTTCTTTAAAAAAGAGTCCACTTTTTTTAAAGTTACTTTTTTACTTCTTTTACTTTTAAGTCTTTTTTTATATTCTGCTTAATAGTATTAGTATTATATTTATATTAGGCTATAATAAAGGCAACCTTTGCAGCTTAATTAAAATTAAACCAGCTTTTTTTTTTATTATTTAAATAGTTTTTAGTAAAGTGTTCTTTTTTTTTATAGTTAAAGCAATAGCCTTTAAAAATAAGTCTTTTTATTTTTTTAGGTGCATGTTTTTGTGCTAGTATAGATTTTTATATAAATTTTGCAGTACTACTAAAATTATTTTATTTTTAAAGGTGTTAGTTATTATTACTACCTTTACTATTGCTTTAAGTAGCTGTTATAGCTTTAGCTTTTTTTGCTGCATTATAAACTTTATTAGTTAATTATATTTTTTACACTACTTGTGCGCAATGTTTAGCAAATTTTTTAAAATTAATTGTTTTATTAATATATTATGCAGCTATAACATTATAAAGTTTTAAAAACAACTTGTTTTTAAACTTTTTTTTTTACATAAACTTAGTAATTTGTTTTTTTTTAGCAAGATATACAAAGCTATATTTAAAGGTTATAAACTTGCTTAAATTATTAAGCATTTAAAGCTTTTAAAACTTAGTTTTAGCTAACTTATATTAGTTAACGTTATAGTATAACGTTTACAAATATTTTATTAATTTTTTTAGCTTTGTTAAAGCATTAAAGTGTTTGCTTAAAAAGTATAAAAATAAATTATTAAGCGCTTAACTTTTTAAATAACTTTTAATATTTACTATTTTGCATATATTAATTAAAAGCTAATTTAAGTTAACTTTTAATTAGTTGTTTATTTTATATTTTTAAGCCTTAAAGGTAATAGTGTTTTTATTAAAATTATTATAAAAAATAAAAACTTTAATTTTTAATAACTTTAAGCTGCTTTTTTTAGTATATATAAATATTATAAGCATATTAGCTTATAATGCTAAGCTAATAATAGTTTAATTTTTATTGTTAATTTGCTTATAATATTTAATTTTTTTTATTATAATATTTTATAGTTTTTAGGCTATGTTTACAATGTTGCGCTTTAGCTTTGCAATTTTTAGTTTGTATATATACTATAGCTGCAAAGTATTATTTTTTATGCTTTAAAAAATTTTTAGTTGCTTTTTTTTTGCTAAGCTCTTATAGTAAACTAGTTTTTTTGTTACTTTTTTATATTTATTTATTAGCACTTAATACTTATTAGCTAGCGCTTTTATTTATATTAAAAGAGTGCTTATTTAAGTTTTAGCCTTAGTAGCTGCTTTATATATGCTATTACGTATTTTTTTTATAGCGTACATGTTTAAAATTTGCATTTTTATTTTTTTAAACATTACAACTACCTTATTTTAGCATTCTTTTTTAAAAGCTTTAATGTTTATGCTAGTTTTTATGTTAAAAAAAAATACTTTGCTCTTGTTAGTAATTAATTAAAAAAAAAAGCATGCACTTTTTAGCTTATAATAGTAAGTAGCTAGCTTAACAAAGTATATTTTTATTTTATGCTATATTGCTTAATAACTATTTATATATTTGTTCTTTATAAAGAAAAGGTTATTTATAACTTTATTAAATTAAGTAAAAAGTTTATTTAATTTTTTTATAGCGTTAAGCTTAGCATTGTTATAAAATAAAGCTGTAGTTGCTATAGTCTTAGTTTTATTATAATTTTAAAAAAATACTACAAAAAATTGTTATTAAGTTTTTATCTTATTAAGTTTGCTAGTTAAAGGTTTAATTACCTTATTAAGTTATATAAAAAATATACGCACTTTTCTTTTTGCTTTTTTTTATAAGGTAGTAGTTTTTTTAAGTATTTTTGCTATCTTAATTAATAGCTAAGCTTTAAGTAACTAAAGCTTATTGTTTTCGTTTAGATTTAAATTTAAAAAAATATTTAAAAGTAGTTTTAGTGCTTTATTAAACATATAAAATCTATAAATAGTTGCAAGCACGTTACTTTAAAAAAAATAAGGCTTTTATATATAACTAATTTATTGCTAAAGATTTATAAATAAAGAAGTAAAAAAAAAAAAAACTTTATAATATATAACATTGTAGGATTTTTTTATTACAGAAGGGCAGGTTAGGTGATTATAGGTTAATGAGCATTTAGGTTAATGAGTACTTAGGCTTAATAAGCTTAATAAGCTCTTGCTTATTAAAGCTATTCGCATGGCATAGCTCTTTGAGCCATTGTAGCTTTGAGCCATTGACCTGACCTAGGCCTGCACCTTCTATAACTGCTATTTTAATTTTTTAAAATAATTATATAAAAAAAATTTAAATATTTAATATAAGCATAACTATATTATATATATATTAAAAAAGATTTTTTATTTATATTTTTTAATATAACTAATTATTTAATATATTAATAATAAAAGCTAATATATAAAAACTTTTTAAAAAGTAAGATTAAACTTATATAACTTAAAATATATTATTGTTTAGCTAAATTTTTATTTAAATATTTTTATAATTAAAGCTTTATTTACTAGCTTATTTTTATTTTAAATATTTATTATTTTAAATAATATATAAAATATAATACTTTAGTTTATATTTATTAAATATTTTATTAAATAATATTAAAATAGCTTACTAATATATATTATTAAAAATATATAGTAAATTATATATAATATAATAGCTATTATATATTATTTAGCTTTATAAAAAAAAATTTATAACTTTTTATTTTATAAACAATTAACTTAGTTAATATTACTATATAAAAAAACTAAAATTATAAAATAAAAAAATTTTTTATATATAAAATATAAAAAAGTTATTAGCTGCTAAAATAGCTATTATATAAAAAATCTTAAAAAAGCATATAAATAATAATTATATAAAAAAGCAAAAAATTTATACATAATGCTATAAAATATAAAGCAAGCCTAGCTATAATATATAAATATATTAAAATAAAATAAAAATATTTAATAAATTTAATTTTAAATAGTTTAAATTAAATTTTTATTATATAACTAATAATTATTAATTTATTTAAAACTAAAATAAAAAAATAAAAATAAATTTTTTTATTTTTTCATTTTAATAAAAAGCTGAAAATAATATTTATATTATTATATAATTAAAATTAATAAACCTATAAATTTATATATAACCTTTTTATATATATTTTTAAATAAGTTTTACTTAGCTAATACTTAAATAACTTGCTATATTAAAATATTATAACATATTTTATAGGTTAATTGCACACTTAGGTTAATTGCACACTTTTTATAACCTTTATATAAACAATCTTTAACCTATTATATTTTTACTGCATATTATAATAGGCTTTTAAAAAGAGTTTAATATTATTTTTGCACTTTAAGCTTTTTATATAAACTTAAAACTAAGCGTTTAATATATAGCTAAAATTTATAATATACTATTAACAACTTTAGCAAACTAAAAACGTAGCTATATAACTATATATAATAGCAACCTTAAAAAGTAAAAACTTATTAAATTTAAAAAGCAAGCTATTATATAATATATACTTAACTTTGTTATATAATTGTTTTTACTTAAGCATAGTAGTGTTAAAGATATAGCTAACTAATTGTTAAAGTTATGCAATAAAGAATGTATTAGCAAAAATTAAACTTTTACCTTTATATAATAATAACCAGCTTTTATAATATGTTTTAATTACTAAATTAATTATTAATGCGTTTTATATAAAAATTTGTTTAAATATTATAAATAGTTTGCTTTTATATAAAATATAATAGCAAAATATAAAGTTTAAAAAAAAATTATATATAACTTTAATAAGACCAGATTTATTATAAGCTATATTTTATTTAAAATAGTTATAATTATATTTAATTATATAAAAGACTTAAAAGTAGTATAGCAAAGCAATTATAAATAAGTTATAATTATTTAAGCTATTTTATTATATAAATATATTGTTTTGCTATATATTATTGTTGCAAAAAAAAACTATTTATTGTTTTAGTATAAAAGCACTTTATTGCTTAATAGTTAGGTTATTATAACTATAAAAAATAGCTAAATAATAAATAATTAAGGTGTTAATTAAGTTTAATATTTTAATTAATATATAAGTAGTTATATAAAAGGTATATATTAACTTTTAATTTTTAATAGCTATAAAAGCTATTATTTATATAATTTTAAAAAGTATTATAAAAATAATAATATTATTATGCTTTATATACTAGCACATTTGTTATATAAGCTTTTGCTTTTTAATATTAACTATTTTAGCTTTTTAAAACAGTTATATAAAAAAAAATTTAAATACTTAATATAAGCATATATTATGCATATATTAAAAGAGGATTTTTTACTTGCGTTTTTTAATATGTTTAACACGTTAATAATAAAAGCTAACGTATAAAAAGGTTTTTAAAAAGTAAAATTAGTGCTATATAATTTAAAATATATTATTGCTTAGCTAGATTTTTATTTAATTACTATTATAATTAAAGCTTTATTTAATAGCTTGCTTTTACTTTAGCTATTTATTATTTTAAATAATATATAAAATATAATATTTTAGTTTTTATTTATTAAATATTTTATTATATAATATTAAAATAGCTTGCTAATATATATTATTAAAAGTTTATAATAAATTATGTATAATATAATAGCTATTATATATTATTTAGCTTTATTAAAAAAAAAGGTTATAACTTTTTATATAGCAAACAATTAACTTAGTTAACATTATTATATAAACAAAACAAAATTATAATATAAAAAAGTTATAAGCTGTTAAAGCAGCTATTATATAAAAGATAGCAAAAAAATATATAAATAATAATTATATAAAAAAGCAAAAAACTTATATATAACGCTATAAAATATATAGTAAACCTAGCTATAATATGCAAACATATTAAAATAAAATAAAAACATCTAGCAAATTTAATTTTAAATAGTTTAAATTAATTTTTTATTATATAATTAAGTTATAAAAGATTATTTGTATAAAGGTAAGAAACAGTAGCAAATATAGCTAGGTAGCAAATATAGCTGTAAAATATGTTATACTTAGCTTTAATAATAATAATTTAAAAGTATTAAGCTTTTTTTATTGCATAAAATATTTAAATAAAAACTTTTATTTAGCTTTTAATATTAACTATTTAAAAAGTAGGTTTATATATTTTATTATATTATAATACTTTTTTACTTAGCTTTATAAACTTTAAAATTAAAAATTATTATTTTTTATAAATATTTTTTACTTTTTTTTTAAATTTATATTTATAATATTAAATTCTTTTTTTGTTTAATATTTTTTAAAATTATAGCTTTTTTTTCATAATTTTTTGCTAAAGTAAATTAAGGATATTATTTTATTTTAGCTTAGCTTTTGCTTTTTTTTTTTTTTTTTTTTTTTTTTTATTTTTATTTATTTTTTTTTTTT
>Ga0247782_1000646_pt1 | contig 12096 bp, 4 predicted proteins | sample UWRJL019104C5_FD_179928 | JGI IMG/M metagenome (GOLD analysis project Ga0247782, IMG submission 179928) | Plant litter microbial communities from Arlington Agricultural Research Station in Wisconsin, United States - UWRJ-L019-104C-5 | ecosystem: Environmental > Terrestrial > Plant litter >...
CTTATAATGTAGCCTCACATTGTCATGCATGGCCTCGCAGGCCCTCACAGTATGGCCCTCATAGTAGGGCCCTCATGGCCTGGCCTTGCATTGCCTTGCAAGTGGCCATATGGCATGGCCTTGTATTACCTTATATGGCCTTGCAGGCCCTCATAGTATGGCCCTCATAGTAGGGCCCTTATCGCATGGCCTTGCATTGCCGTATATGGCCTTGCAAGGCCTTGCAGGCCCTTATAGTATGGCCTTATGCCAGGGCCTATATGCTCTGGCCTGCCTGCGGTCGGGCGACACTGTTTGCATGCAGCCAATAAAAACAGGCTGAGGCAGGTAACAATGCGTAATTGCCAATTGGGCTGTTTTATTGGGTGCAGGGCCATTGCGGAGACCGGTGCAGGGATAGCGACACGTAACCTGTGCTTTTTATTGGGTGCATGGGCTTAGTGCGGAAATGTACAGGGATAGCGACACGTAACCTAGCATTTTTATTGGGTGCATGACCTTAGTGCGGAAACGTGTAGGGATAGCGACACGTAACCTATGCTTTTTATTAGGTGTATAGGCTTAGTGCAGAAACGTATAGGGATACTGTCATGTAACCTGCCGTTTTTATTGGCTGTAATACAATATGTAAGGTTTGTAAAAAATATTTTAACTAAGTCAAACACTAAACATTATAGTAACCTAACCTATAAACAAAACAAGATCTGGCGCCTGCTCCCTACTTATATAGTTATAAGCTTTAAAGCATTTTATTTAAGCATTATAAATAATAATAGGTTTATATTAAACTTTATATTTTTTAAATTATTATATATATAATATAAAATAAATTTTAAAAAACTTATTATATAAAAAATATTTATATATAATAATATAAATAATATTATTTAATTTTTAATTAAATAATAAGTTTAAATTTATTTTTTTTTATTTATAATATTTTAATAAAAAAGTTTATATATAAATTTATAACTTTATTAATTTTAATTATATAATAATAAAAATAAAACTATTAAATTTATATATTAAATTAAATATTTAATAATATTTTTTTTTTTAATTATTTAAATATTAAACTAGTTATATAATATTATACTTTTTATATTATAATATAATTTTTATTAAAATTATATAACCTTTTTTTAATAATTTATTAAATAAAAATATTATAAATATAAAAAAATTATATTTAAACTTATTATTTATATTATTATATATAATTTTTTTTTATATAAAAAAAAAGTAGTACATATAGGTATAAAATATATTATATTATTATTATTATTATTATTATTATTTATATATTAATATAAATATAATTATATTTTTTATTATATTTATTTTATATGCTTTTAAACTATTATAATTATTATATAACTTAATAATATATTTTATAAATTATTTAACTAACTAAATTAATTATTTATTTTAAAATATATTTAAAAAATATTTATATATTAGTTTATAAACTTATTAATATTTTTAAATATATAATAAAAAAATAATTAAGCTATATATTTTTAATATTTTAAAAATATATTAAAATATTTATATTATTATATAATTAATTTTAATAAAGTTAATAATAATTATATAAATATTATTTATAATTATATATTTTAATATTAAGTAATTAATTTACTTAGCTAAATAATTTATAAAATATATTAATTATACTTAATACTTTTAAATTAAATATTTAATATTTTTTTATAATAATATTTAACCTTTTTAATTTTATAGCATTTTATTAAATTTTTTTTTTTTTTTTTTTTAAATTTTTTTTTTTTTTTTTTTTTTTTATAAATTTTTTTTAATTTTTTTTTTTTTTTTATAAAATAGTTAGATTATGCTTTTATATTTATAAAATTTTTAAAACTATATTTTTTTATTTTATTTTATAATATTTTTTTTATTATTTTTAGGTTTACTAGTTAGGTTTTTTTTATACTTTTTTATTTTTATAATTAATTTAACTACTATTTACTATAGTTAATTAATAAAAATATTTTTTAAATTTTTATACTAAGTTTTTTTTATTTACTACTTTAAATAATATAATGTTTTTTTAAAATTTAATATTAATTATTACTTTTAATTTACTATTTTTATATTATACTTTTATTATAAAATATAATATTACTTTAAAATTATTTATTATATAAATTCTTTATATTTTTTAAAAAATTATTAATTTTTATTAGTTTTTTTTACTTATTTTTTAACTTATTTTTTAATTTATTTAAATTATTAAATAGTTTTATTATTAAAATATTTTTATTAAGTTTTATAAAATAATTACTTTTTAATTTTTTTATATAATTAAATAGTTGTAATACTTTTAGTTTTAATATTATTTATATAAATGCTAAAATTAATTTAAAAAGTTTTAAAAACTTTTTTAACTTTAATTTATATACTTTTAAACTAAATATTAATAAGTTTATTATACTTATTAAGTTTTAATTTTATATTATAATTTTTTTTAAGCTTTTTTAGTTTTATTATTATAATATATTAAATTATTTTTTATTAAGTAAAATAAACTAATTTTTTTTTTTATAAAAAATAAATAAAAACTAAAGTTATATTTTTTTAAAAAAGTAATTTATAGTTTTATACTTAAAATTTTATAAAGTTTATTAATTAGTTAAAATTTAATTTTTTTTAAAAACTAATTTACTTTTAGTTTTTTTTAAAAATAAAAATTATATTATATAATAATATAAAATATTTATTTTATTTTTAAATATTATTAGTTGTTTAACTTAATTTTTTAATTATTTTTAATTATTAAGGTTTTATTATATTTTTAACTTTTTTTAATTAAGTATATAATTTAATAATTTGCTTTTTAAGTATTAATTTTTTTGCTAATAAATTTAATTTATTTTTAGCTAACTTTTTAAGCTATTTTAGTTTTTATTATATTTATTAATAAGTTATAAAATTATTTTTTAATAATTTTGTTAGCTTTTTAATATTAATTTTTTTTTTTAATAGTTATTATTATAATATATTTTTATTTAATTAATTTTATTATTATATTATTTACTTATTTTATATTTATTTAATATAAATAATAATTATAATTATAATTTTTTTTAGCTATATTTTTTATAATATTTATTTTTAAACTTTTATTAAATTTTTTACTTTTTTTTAGTTTTGCTTTAAAAAATAGCTTTATTAACTTTTTATATATATTTTTTTAAAATTTTAATTAGCTTAGGTTTAATAATAACTTAGCTATTTATATTTTTTTATAATAAGTTAATTTTAAGTTGTCTATAATAGTTATATTTGTTTTAGTTTTTATAATTATATATAAAAAAATTTTTTTTAAAGTAGTTTTTTTTTAATATATTATTATACTAGTTTAAAAAATATATATTATTTTTTTTTAGCTTTATTAATTATAATTAGCAAATAAAATTAGTTATAAACTTTATATTTTTATTATAGTTTATAAGCATATAAATGCTTATTTTAAATATACTTATATTTTTTTAGCTTAATTAAATTATTTTAAGTTTTTATTATATTTTTAATATTGTTTTTAATTATTTATAAATTTAATAACTATTTTAAAGTTTTATAATTATAAGTATATATAGTAATACTTTTAAGTTAATTATATTATAAGCATTTTTTTAAAATTTTATATTTATAATTTATATAAAATTTTTTATAATAAGTAATTAATATAATTATAATACTTTTTATACTATTTTTATTTTTTTATTTATAATTTTTATAGTTAAATATAAATATTTATTATATTTAAAATAAAGTTTATAAAAATGTTATAAAATTTTATTTGCTTTTTTTTATTTAAAAGTTTTTAATAGCTTTAATAACTTGTTTATAGTTTTTTATAATATTTTATTTTTTTAAGTTTTTAAAACTTTTTTAAATTTTTTTAAATAAGCTTATTAATTTTGCTTTTATTTTTAAGCTTTTTTTAATAATAATTTTAATTAAGTTATTTAGTTTGCTATAAATATTTTTTTATTTTTTTTAGCTATACTAGTTAATTTTTTAGCTTTTAAAACTAGTATATTTTTTTATTTTTTATAATAATTTTTAATATAATATTTTTTTTTATAATATTTAAAGCATTTAAAATTTTTATTGCTTTTTTTATTTATTTATTATTTTTATTATTTTTATTAATTATATTAAAGCTAATAAAATTATTATATATTTTTTTATTTTTTTAGTTATTATTGCTTTTTTTTTAATTAAATTTATTAACTTATAAAAAATTTTTTTATTTTTAAGCAAAGTTAAATAGTTAATTATTAATAATAATTGCTAACTTAATAAATATAATAAAGTTTTTAAGCTATAAAATAACTTTAATTAATTTTATTTAAATTAATACTTTTAATTTTTTATAATATATATTTATAAAAGCTTTATTAATTAGCTATTTAGCTTTAATAGCTAATTTTTTAAAAAGTATTATATAAGCTAATATACTTTTAGTTTATTTAAAGTTTTAAACTTATTGTTTAGCTTTTATTTTTTATTAAAATTTTTAAATATTATAACTAACTTTTTTTAAAGTTTTTTTTAGCTTAATTTTTTTATTAAGTTTTAAACTATTTAAAAGCTTTTTTATTTAAAAAGTTTTAATAACTTTTTTTTGTTTATTTTTTTTATTATTTTTAAATATATTTTAATTAAAATAAAATAAAAAGTTAAGTTTATAGTTTTATTATATTTAAAAAGTTATATTGCTTTAAAAGCTTTTGTTTAGTTAGCGCTTTTAACTTTATTTTTAAGTTAGTTTATTATATTTTTTAATATACTAATTATTTGCTGCTTAAAAATAAGTTAAAGCTTTTTTTTTTTTACTATTTAAAAAGTTTTGCTTAAGCTTATTAAGTTACTATTTAATAAATTAATTTAATAATAAGTTAAGCTATTACTACTATTATTTTTTTAATTTATTTTTTTATTAAAGTAATTTATTGCTTTTGCTATTTTTTTTTTTTGCTTATGCTTTTGCTTATATACTAGCTTAAATTTTTACTAATAACTTTTAAATTAATTTTTTATTTTTTAAATTTAAGCTTTTTGCTTTAATGCTTAAATTAATTAAATTAATAACTAGTTTTTGTTTAATAAATTTAAAAATAGGTTTAAAAATTAGTTTATAAATAAGTTTTAGTTTTAATTTAACTTTTAGTTTTAATTTATATAGTTTTTTAAATATAAATTTGTTTTACTTGCTAATAAATAAATAATTAAAATATAATAATTTTTATTATTTAAAATACTTTAAATAGCTATAGTTTATTATTGCTAAAAATAAATAAATAAAAAAAGCTTATATTTTAATTAATTATTAAAAAGTTTTTTTTATATACTTAATAGTTTTAATTATATACTAAATATATGCTTAAATTAATTATTAGAAATAAAAAAAATAAATATAGCTAGCTAGATATAAAGAAAATATATACTTAATTTTCTTTTTTAAAATAAGTGTAAGTTGTAGCTATTATAATTTAGCAGCTACTGGCTGCTAGCGGCTACTAGCTACTGCATAAAAGTGGCCGCTGGCTAACTAATTAAATCATGTAATATTAACTATAGCATGTTTTCTGGTCCAGCAATTACCCCGCTCCTATTGCTTTTAATTAGCCCTAGCGCGGCCAACGGTCTCCCACCTGTTGGTCCATAACATATTAGGTATACTACATCTAACAAGCTAGAAATTTTATAATAAACAATTGTTAAATATATTGCTTTTTTTAGCAGCACTTTCTCTATTAGCTAAAGGCGCTAAGTCTTATAAAAAAAGCGTTAAAAAGCTTTTAAAACATAAAAATATTATAATCACTACTTTAAATATAACCTTGCCTAGTTATGCATATCTTTATTGCTTAACTAAGTTTATCTAGTTTAAAGATAGTAGCTAGGTATTACACTTTATTAATAATGCTTTACGTTTTGCTTATATAAACATATTAGTAATATAAATAGCACCGCTCTAAGCATATTGCTTAGCACTTATATTTGCGCTAAAAAAAAGCATTATTTATAATACGTTTAAAAGTAACATTCTAGATTAAATATCTCTTAGGCCTCAAGTCAACACAGAATGGAGCGGCTGCTTACAGACGCTCGAGGGACATACTTCTGAGGTCAGCGCGGTGGCGTTCTCACCTGACGGCAAGACGGTCGCGTCGGCGTCACGCGATAAGACGGTCTGGGTCTGGTCGGCCGATGAGGGTAACTGCCTCCAATCAATAGATCTCGGCATTGTTTCCCATATGTTATCGTTTAGTCCGGACGGCCGGTCTCTCCTTACTCATACCGGTGCTATTTCCCTTGGTCTCCTGCCCCAGCCACCACTTATTACAACCCTTGACGATAGCAAATCTTTTACTTCATCAACATTATGCGTTCAGGCTTTGCCTAATCCCGATCATGGTCAAGAGCGCCGTCTAGGATATGGGATCAGTAAGGATTGGTCCTGGGTCACTTTGAACGGCAAGGACCTGCTCTGGTTACCGGCGGATTGTTGACCGGGACAGTTGGCAGTCTTCGGGACTACTGTAGCAATTGGCACTGGTTCGGGAAGGATCGTCATCATCCGGTTCTCTTCCGCAGAAGGGCCAGCAGGGCTGTAGTCCATGCTTTATTTCCGGCACGGTCTTTAAATAAAGTCTTATATTTCTGCTACCTTTGTAGATAGAGGGTTATAGGGGAGCTGGTGAATTTATAGCAACCGTGTTCTTTTGTTTAATAGTTTCTAGTATGTTTACGAACAATCTAGCTGTTAAAGTACATAGGCGAGCACACATTGTGTGAGGGTTCACGTGCGAATGACTCAGCAGTGAGACTTGAGAAGTATTCAAACTATAGGTCAAGACTAGATACAAGATGTAACGCGAGGAAGCTAAAGGTAAAAGATCAAAGGTTCATGGCGTTTATGGAAAAGTTCAAGGATCAAGTGACGATACCATCACGTGACCACTGAAACTGTGACACACTGCAAAACGAGGACAAGGGGCTAGCTAGGTTAGATTTGTTAAGTCTATGTGAGAGGAAGGGAGAGACAGGAGATCGGGCCCTGGCAGTCCCTCGAAATCCTTTCGGAACGAGCCTGATCTGAAGAGGTAAGCGAAGTGTGTAGTGATATGTCTTTGAGAGGCAGAAAGCAAGCATATAGTTGTCTCTAATGCCTGGACTAGGGGCGTTTGATATGGGACGGGGAGGTGAATCTTTATAGAGCTGCTTCAAGCGTATATTCCCGAGTTTGCGGTTCGCTAGGCTGCGCAGGGTTATATATATATGGGAGGGGACTAGATCAGAGCACTGGAATTGGAGCAGGAGACCTGATTCGTAAGGAGCCAGTCAGTAGAATTTTTTTAAAAGGTTCAGCTATTTAGCATAGGCTATGGAAGGTTTTCCCAAGCCTCATATGCCCGTCTTGTTTCTGCTGCAAGGCCAATTAGCCTCTGCATAGCGTCAAGCATCTTTTGGTCTAGCTTGTTTCCGATAAAATCTTGCAGCCGAACAGGACTAAGAAGCTTTATACCTTTTAGCGTCGTGCACCTTGAGAGTTGTACATATAGACTTGTGAAGTCGCACTTGGAAGGCTGACTATTGACCATGCGGTTTCCCCGCAGCTCCAGGAGCACTTGCGGGAAAGTCTTGCTCTGGGCTTTATAGTCTGTGATTACAAATGCTGAAACAGCTGGTAGACCACGGCGAGTGCATTTCGCGGATAAAAACTTGAAGTGGCGGTCGGTCGGACTCAGGGAGTATGAGATTGGGCGAATGAGCACCGTGTCCAATGGAAGGCCCGGGATGGCTACGTCCTTGGTCTCGCTCGATTGTAGGAGAATGGCCAGTGGCGGCCCGAAATGGATGGTGATGTCGTCGGCGAGATGGTATCCTGGGTACTTGGCATCGGGGATGATATCCGTGGCGGTGAATTCGGAGCCGTTCACAACCTTTAATCCGGTGTATATGTTCTTGTTGACGACGAGAGGCATTCCTTGGGCGTAAAAGAAAATGCCAGGGATCTTGCAGTGAGAATCGTCTCCTTGTTCAATGGTCTGAGCGATCTCGTCTTGAGACAAGACACCGGATCGCCAGGTGTGGGCCGAGACGAAGACCGAGATGAGTTTCTTATGAAAGCGGGCCCAGTCTACGATGGCTTCCATGTTGAGGGCCCACCGGTTGCGGTTGAGGGGTGTTATAGCGCGCAAGCCGTCTTTGAAGGTGATCTGGGAGCGGTCCACGAGCTTTTTGTTGAGCAGGTTAAGGTCTTCCATGTTCTGGGTTCCAGCCCGTACTCTGTTCAAAAGGGCGACTAGTTCGGGGTCGTCTCCGGCGCGGACTTGTTCTTCGAGAAGAATGACAGTCGTAAACAGCCGCCACAGATTGTAGCCACGGTGGTGCTCAATGATCCTCTGGGCCAGAGGAGCCGTGGAAGTGAGGTCCAGTGTTTGGTTGACCAAGAGACTTGTCTCTAAGACGGGCGCGAACTGATAGAAGTCGCCCATCAAGAGAACAACGGGAATGCCGCCAAATGGCTCATCAGGGCAGTCGCGGAGGGCCTGGAGGTGGCGGTTGGTCTTGAAAAAGGTGACCCCGCCTAGCATACTGATCTCGTCAATCACGAAGACCAGCTTCTGTTTCCATGCCCATTTCTTCGCTTCGGAGAAGCGAGGGAGTTGTTCGCTCGGGGACTGATGGGTGTCTAGTCCGCAGGCGGAATGGACCGTAGTCCCGCCGATTTGCGCCGCCGCACTGCCGGATGAGCCAGTAATTTGAAGAAGATGCTGTTGATCTCTCATAGCAAATACGTGCTTGAGGCCATCGATAATCCTAGGTTTTCCGGTACCACCGGGGCCCCCGACGTATTGAAGGTGTTGGCCTGTCGAGTCGGGGTTCGCGGTGTGCTTGTCTAGAAATCTGCAGATAAGCTGAAGGGCCATATTTTGTAGATAGTTGAGTGTGTAATGGACGGCAGCTTGGTGACCGAGTTCCACGAAGCTGAATGTTTGGCCAGTATCAATCGTCATTCGGGGGACTTGCGTGGCTGGGCCTTGATTTAGGTGCTCTGGGACAATCTCGGTATCGCAGTGCCGACTCAGCAGGTCATCGATGTCGGTATTCGTCATGGAGTATGTGTCCTCTTGCAGGCCAACGTGCATTTATCCAGCACCCGGAGATGTAACATGTGTTGGGCTTTTGCGGCAGCCTGGATATCCTCCGGTGAAGGGGTTGGATAGTGGCTTAGGGGGCTATCCTGGTTGCGACGAACTTGTGGGTAAAAGTTCTCGTGGCGTTGGACAAGGGGCTGATCTTCCTCAGGCAGATTCTCTTGTTGTAGATCTCGGATCAGGTCGCACAGGACTGGAGAGTCTTTTGTGGCATCGGAATTTCGTATAGCGTTCTGTAACGTCTGGATCACAGCTGTGTAGGTTTGGCGGTGCTCAGCGGCGGCCACAGGGAATTGGCCGTCGTCGGCTTCTGCCAGAGGGAAATTTACATCGATTGTGTCCTCGCCTTCCGACCTGTTGGCCCAAAGTCGTGCATCTTTGCGCGCGTCTTCGGCTGACCTCCTGAGAAGCGAGATGTTTAAGACAGAGAAACGTAGCCGGGGGGGAAGGGCAGCTTCGTGACGGAACCAAATGTCGGTTATGTCGTCATCGGTGCTGGACAGAAACGATTCCCATGGCACAAATAAGGCGAGGTGGAGGACAGAGTTACTATCAAACTTGTTAGTAGCGTTGGGAGAAACTCGCGGGTTGGGCGCACCGTTTTGGGTAGTCTGGATCGTCGTCCTTGTGATCGTCGCTGATGTATCCTTGGAAGATTGGGACCGCGTATTCGTGAGGACGCCGAAGCTTCTGCATCCAGTTACTGACATCTGGAGAGAGTCTGTCGAGCGATAGAAGAAATTCGTCGTCGTCCTGGTCCTTCCGTGGTACTAGGCGAATCATGGAAAGATAGTCGTAGAGGCATAGATGCGCGAGGAGTGTGCCTCGGCCGGCGTACGCCTCGAAGTACGACAGAGTGCGGCCCCGCTCGTGAATATTCACCGTCTCAACGGGCTCGTCTATGTCTGTCTCCAGGCCGGCTAGGCGGCGGAGGTGGAGCCAACGACGGAAGATGGCCCAGTATAGTGTGCTGAGGTGTAGGAACGACCAATTAGGCACATTTGTGAAGTCCGTAGGATAACCGAGCAAGTGGTAGCAGACCTCGACGGCGGAGAGTTCTCTTTCGGAGAAGATGCGATTGGCCACCCGCATCAAAAACTGCCGGGTCTTGTTGCCCACGGTGGATCGATGATCGCCACTTGGCGCGGCGTCCGGTGGCTGATGAGTCAAGGCGTTAGGCTCGCGACGTTGTTGGAGTACGTCGGCTGCTAAGGCGAGGCGTTTCCACATTGGTGTGCTCAGTTTTGTCGCGTAGTTTGTGATGTAATATATCATGGCAAGCCCTTTGGTGTTAGTCAAGATAGGCGAGACATCATGGTTGTGGCGGAGGCCAACTGCCATGGCTCTGTTGTACCGGTTGACCAAGGGATGGTTCCGGCGGATCTCGAGCAAGCCGTCCGTCGTAAAGCCGGTCTGTTCGACTGTCTTCCAAGGTGCCTTAAACCGACAGGTGGTTCTGCGGTGCGCGTCGGCCCCTTTGTCACCAAGGCCCTGAAGAGAGTACTTGATACATGTGTAGGTGTGGGATTGCACTTGGCAACAGTATGCAATGTAGTTCGACTCGTTCTCAAAGGCTTCCGTGAGAGCGTCGATCCTGTTCATCATGTCTACAACCGGATGGATGGGCTTCCTGTCCTGCCGGGTCGCCTTCCCAGCTTGTTCGTCGAGACATTCGTGATAGACTGAGTTTATGTAGCGAGTTACGCTGGCGCGGTATTCCGTCTCATTGTGGTTGGCCATGTCGTCGATCAGGGATGGTAGTCCCATGTTTCCCTCCAGCCAGAGCAGCCCGTGCAAGTGCAGACTGCCGCGTTCATTGGTTTCGACCATCGCGTAATAGTGGCTGATCTTTCCAAAAATCGATTGTTCGCCTGCTCGGACGTATTTCTCGAAGAATAAAGAGACTTCCCAGTGGAAGAAGAGGGCGGAGCTAACGGGGTCCACGGTGCTAAGGGCGATCCTGTCGTATTCCTGCTGTAGATCCGCTAGGAGTTCTTTCGCCTTGTCGTGGTCATGGAGCCTGTGCATAGCGAGCTTCATCTTGACGGGGTTGTTGATGTCGTTTGGATTGATGGTAAACCAAATGGCAGGCATTCCCATTCGAATACAGAGCGCTTGTATCTTCCGTCGCATAAGCAGCCGACTTTCGTTTGACAGGGGCTGTGCGTGGCCAAAGACAAATAGCTCACGGAGAAGCAGCATGATGTCTTGGTCTCTCGTAGACCCTACTTGGCGCATCTCCTCCATGGCTCGCTTTAGTCGGTCTTCTGTCAGATTTGCACAGACGTCTTCGACCTTCTCGAAGGAGCGTCTAGACATGCGAAGCGTACTGATTCGGCGGTTGGACGGTCTGAGCAAGGTGTTGAAGATCAAGAAACAAAAGACCGGATGGGTGGCGAGTCGGCCGCCATGTCGTTGCAGTACGTATCTAGCTCAGTAGCCGAGCGAGTGGTTGCGGGTGGGCTTGGTAGGATCGAGGTCTGGTGTTGGCAGTGCCTTTGGGCCGCCTTTGCCCCATGGGAAGAGTGTTGGGAAGGTCCGGGGGAAGAAGTCGACGTGCAAGTTGTCCGCGAACTCCGCGCCGTGGTCAACCCTAATGAATGGCTGATTCTCTGCGGTTTGAATATCGATTCGGTGCCTTTGCATTTGTGTTGGGTCTTGGTCCTCCTCTGTCGTTTGTATCGCGTCCACTAGGAAGGACAGTTTATTGGTGTCCTCGAAAGCAGGCGGCCCGTCGATAGGGAACATGGCTGATGATGCATTCTCGTAGATAGTATCTCGCGGAGAGCGTTGTCTATTGGAGAATAGTGGAAGTGGACCAGGTGCACTCTCTAGATGCGATCATGTGAAGTAGATTCAGATGTGTTATGGAAGAAGTTGTACTCTACATAATAGTGCGTGA
>Ga0247782_1000647_pt1 | contig 12076 bp, 1 predicted proteins | sample UWRJL019104C5_FD_179928 | JGI IMG/M metagenome (GOLD analysis project Ga0247782, IMG submission 179928) | Plant litter microbial communities from Arlington Agricultural Research Station in Wisconsin, United States - UWRJ-L019-104C-5 | ecosystem: Environmental > Terrestrial > Plant litter >...
CTTTGCTTATTTATTATTTAGCTATTTTTTATAGTTATAATAACTTAACTATTAAGCAATAAAGTGCTTTTATATTAAAATAATAAATAGTTTTTTTTTACAATAATAATATATAGCAAAATAATATAGCTATATAATAAAATAGCTTAAATAATTATAGGTTATTTATAATTATTTTGCTATACTGCTTTTAAATCTTTTATATAATTAAATATAGTTATAACTATTTTAATAAAATTTTGCTTATAATAAATTTAATTTTATTAAAATTATATATATATATATTTTTAAACATTATATTTTGCTATTATATTTTATATAAAAGCAAACTACTTGCAATATTTAAATAAATATTTATATAAAATATGCTAATAATTAATTTAGTAATTAAAATATATTATAAGCGCTAGTTATTATTATATAAAAATAAAAGTTTAGTTTTTGCTAATGCATTTTTTATTATATAATTTTAGCAATTAGTTAGCTATATTTTAAATACTGCTATGCTTAAATAAAAATAATTACATAATAAAGTTAAATATATATTATATAATAGCTTGCTATTTAAATTTAATAAGTTTTTACTTTTAAAGGTTGCTATTATATATAGTTATATAGCTATATTTTTAGTTTGCTAAAGTTATTAATAGTATATTATAAATTTTAGCTGCATATTAAATATTTAGTTTTAAGTTTATATAAAAAGCTTAAAATATAAAAATAACATTAAACTTTTTTTAAAAGCTTACTATAATATGCAATAAAAATATAATAAGTTAAAAATTGTTTATATAAAGGTTAAAAAAAGTGTGCAATTAACCTAGGTGTGCAATTAACTTATAAAATATGTTATTTTAATTACTAAATTAATTATTAGCGTATTTTATATAAAAATTTATTTAAATATTATAAGTAGTTTGCTTTTTTATAAAATATAATAATAAAATATAAAGTTTAAAAAATATATATATATATATAACTTTAATAAAACTAAATTTATTATAAATAAAATTTTATTTAAAATAATTATAACTATATTTAATTATATAAAAAACTTAAAAATAATATAGTACAACAATTATAAATAAGCTATAGTTATTTAAGCTATTTTATTATATAGCTATATTATTTTGCTATATATTATTATTATAAAAAAAAACTATTTATTATGTTAATATAAAAGTACTTTATTGCTTAATAATTAAATTATTATAATTATAAAAATTAACTAAGTAATAAATAAATAAAGTATAAATTAGGTTTAATATTTTAATTAATATATAAGTAATTATATAAAAAGCATATACTAGTTTTTAATTTTTAATAGCTATAAAAGCTATTATTTATATAAATTTAAAAATATTATAAAAATAATAATATTATTATATTTTATATACTAATATATTTATTATATAAGCTTTAGCTTTTTAATATTAGCTATTTTAGCTTTTTAAAATAATTATATAAAAAAATATATATTTAATGCAAGCATATATTATTATATATATATTAAAAAAAATATTTTATTTATATTTTTTAATATATTTAATATATTAATAATAAAAGCTAATATATAAAAAGGTTTTTAAAAAGCAAAATTAGTACTATATAACTTAAAATATATTATTGCTTAGCTAAATTTTTAGTTAACTATTTTTATAATTAAAACTTTATTTAATAGCTTACGTTTATTTTAATAATTTATTATTTTAAAAAATATATAAAATATAATATTTTAAATTATATTTATTAAATATTTTATTATATAATATTAAAATATTGTGCTACTATATATTATTAAAAGTATATAGTAAATTATATATAATATAATAGCTATTATATATTATTTAGCTCTATTTAAAAAAAAAATTGCAACTTTTTTTATAATAAATAATTAACTTAGTTAATGTTGCTACATAAAAAAAATAAAATTATTAAATAAAAAATTACTTTATATATAAAATATAAAAAAGTTATAAGCTTTTAAAAAAGCTGCTATATAAAAAATAATAAAAAAGCATATAAATAGTAATTATATAAAAAAGCAAAAAACTTGCGCGCAATGCTATAATATATAAAGATATTAAAATAAAATAAAAATATTTAGTAAATATAATTTTAAATAGTTTAAATTAATTTTTTATTATATAATTAAGTTATAAAAGATTATTTATATAAAGGTAAGAAAAAGTGGCAAATATAGCTAGGTAGCAATCATGGCCGTAAAATATGTTAACCTTTATTATATTAACTTTTTTTATTATTTAAAATAATTATTAAAAATATATTATATTTTAAATATATATTATTTAAATATTTTTGTTATAATATATTATCATTATTATTATTTTTAAAAACAGCTTTTTATTTAATTGTAAATAATTTTATAAGCAGGCTAATAAATAACTAATAAATATAAGTGCTAAAAAGCTAATAAAAAGTGCTTTTATGCTTACTTAGTATAAATATAATAAAAATAATATATAGTTAAAAAGCTGCTAAAATAATAATAATAATTTTTTGTTAACAAATTAGCAAAGTATATTAAAAACATTATATTTAATATACTTTATAACTTAATATAAAAAATATTATATACTTAAGTTAAAATATTACATTTATAATTATTAATAAGCAAATTAATAAATATATAAAGCTTATATTATTATTAATAATGATTAAAAAAGTAAACTAGAAACTTTTATTTTAAAAAATGCTAAAAAAGCGTAAATAATAAAATATTTAATAAAATAAGCAAAGTTAATATAAATAGCTTTTTAATTAATAATAAGCTTAGTTAATAAATTTAATAAAATAATTAATAAAGGTGTTAAAAAGCATTAAATAAATTAAATAAAGTACTAATAAGCTAAATATAAATATAAAAAGTAATAATAATAAAAGTTTCGCAAGCTTTTAATATAAAAGCTATATTAGCAAAAAATAAAAAAAAGTAATATTTAAATTAAAAATTTTAAAACTAGCTTTTTATACGTATAAAATAATAATAATTATTATAATAATTAATATAATGTTTTTTAAAGCAAAAATAATAATAGCTTATAAGCTATTTAATAATAATATAATAATTATTTTAAATAAAAGCTTTTTAAAAAATTTAATAAAAATAAATAATTAATAATAGCTTTTAAACTAAAAGCTATGCTATAAAAAAAAATACTAGGATATATAAAAAATCTTTTATAATATAGCTAATAAAATTTATAAAAATAAAAAGTTTTATAAACAGCTTAAAAAAAGTAATAAGAAGCTTATTAAATATAAAGAAATTATTTTAATAAATATAAAAACTAAATATAAAAATATTTTAATTTATATTAGCACTTTAAAAGCAGCTAAAAAGTATTATAATAAAAGCTTATTATAAAAAATATAATTTTTTAAATATAAAAATTAAATAATATTTTAATTATTATATTTTTAACTACATAGTTGTTTATTGCTTAAAAAAAGGTTGCTATAAATATTATATAGCTTTTAAGCATTTTAAAAAAAATTATTAAATTAAAAAAAAGCAGCTTAGCTTAAATATATTAATTATAATAAAAGCTATAAAGCTTAAAATAAATATTAAAAAATAAATATAAAAAAAAGGTATGCTAAAATAATATATATAGCATAGCTATATAAATTTTAAAATAATAAAAAATTATATAATTAATATATATAATAAGTAAAATAGTACTACTATTATTAATAGCTTTAATAATAGCTTATTTAAATATTATTTTATAGCTTAGCGCAAAAATAAGCTTATTAGCTAAAAAAATATATATATAAAATAATTATTAATTTATTTAATAATAATTTTTTAAGCATTAATTTAAAAATAATATTATTTCTTAATATATATAAAAAATATTTTAATAAAATATTATATAAGTGTTTAAACAAATTATATATAATATAATAGCTAGATTTAAGCTTAATATTAATAAATTAAAAATAATTCATTATTTTAAAAGGAATTATTATTATATTTAAATATATAGCAAAGCTGCTTTATATATTAATAAAGAAATAATATTAAAAATGCTAAATATAAAAATTAATATAAATTAAGCAAATATATAAATAAATAATAAACTAAATAATTTAATAATTTAAATAATTTATTTATTAAAATTAATAAAAATAATATAAAAAGGCTTAATTTAAAGCCTTTTATATAAATTATTACTAAAAAAATATATAATAATAAAAAACTTTAATTTATATTATTTAATATAAAACTTAATAAAATATATATTATATAGTAATAAAAAGCTTTTAAAATTTAAAATATACTAAAAGTTATTATTAATAATAAAAAATAAAAAACTATATTATTAATTTTATATAAGTAATTAAAAGAAATAGCATTATTTATTAAAATAATTTAAAATAAAAAAATTTAAATTATTAAGCTTTTAAAATATTTATTAAAATTAGCAAATATATAAAATTTTATTTATAAAGTGCTAAAAAATAAAACTAGTTATTAATAAATAAAATATATATAATAATAAAATTAAACATGCTTATTATAATTAAATATAAATATTTTAAAAATAAGAGCAAGCTTAATAACATATTTAATAAATTATTAAAATAGTTTATAACTATTATAAAATTTTTGATATTATATAAAAAATTTATTATAAAATTAAAAAATGGTATAAGTAATTTTAAAAAGTATAAGCTTTAAAATAAAAATAAAATAAATATAATAGCAGTACTAAAAAAAGGTATAAAAAATAATATAAAAAGCGCTTTATAATATTAAAAAAAACTTTAAAATAAAAATTATTAAAGCTTAATAAAAAAGCTAAAACTAAATAGTAATAAAAAATTTTAAAAAACTTTAAAATGTTTTAAAGTTTTATTAAGTAAGTATATTTATTAAAAATAATATTAAATATAATAATATTTTTTTTTTATAAAATAATTTAAAAAAACTTATAATTATTATTATTTATTAAAAAAAAGCTTAAAAGCTTACTAATAAAACAAAAAATTTTTTTAGTAAACTTATAAAATATTTTTAGTTAGCTTTTAAATTATAATAACTATTAATATTTTAAAATAAATAAAAAGTTAAAATAAATAATATTATTATATTAATTTATAAGCTTTTTTATAAAAAATATTAAATATTAATAAGATTTTTAAAAATTTATTTATAATATATAATAAAATTTTATATTATTAACTAACAGCTTTTATTAAATAAAACTTTTTATTAAAGTATTATTTTAAATACTTTTAAAAAAAATATATAATAATTATATTTAACTTAAAAAAAATATTTTTAGTACAGCAAACTTTAAAAAAATAAAAGCTTATATTATTAATTAGTACTATAAATAAAGTTTTTAAAAAATATATATATAAGCGCTTAATAAAAGCAATAAAAATTTATAACTTATTTTTAAAAAGCTAAATAAATAATAAAAGCTGATAGTTAACTAATATAATAATTAAAATAATAAAAAAAGTATTTAATAAATACTTAAGTAAAAATAATATTATATTTTTATTATTATTTAATATTATAAAAATATTTAATATAATTAATTATAAGCACTTAATAATTATATAATAAAAAAAAACTTTTTATTATAAATAATAAGCTAAATAAAAAGCTTTATTATAAATTATAAAGCGCTTTTTTTTTAATAAAAAGTTTGCTAAGCTTATTATATTATATATAAAAATATTATAAAGTTTATTATTATTATTATTATTATTATTATTATTATTTTATATATTTATATTATATAAATAACTTATTAAGCAATACTTAAAAATTATTATAATAAGCTTTATAAATAATATTAATTTAATAATAATAAGTATAAGTATTATAAATAATTATAAAAAGCTTAAAAAAGTTTAAAATATTTATAAAATATAAATAGTATACTATAAAATAAAAATTGCTTCTTAAAAAAATAATTTATTATATTTTTTAAAAGCTTAATAACTTTTTATAAAATAAATTATATTTTTTAAAATAATTATAAAGCTTAAAATTTTTTTAAATTTTTTAAAAATTATTTTTTAAAAAAGCTAAAATAAAAAATATATTTAAATAATAAAGCTAAATAATAAAGTTAAATAAAAAGCTTATAATAATTTAAAAAACTTATTTATAAAAAATAATAAAAGCTTTTAAAGCAATTTTAATATATTATATTAAAATGAAATTAAAATTTTGTTTATTAAACTATTATTTAAATAATAAAATAGCAACTTTTAAAAAAAGCTAGCAGCGCTTTTATATATATAAATAATGAGCTTAATAAGCAAAAAAATAATAAACTAAAAATTTAATGTTTAAAAAAAAATAAAAAATATAATTATAAAACTGCTTTAAAGTATGCTTAAAAAAAACCTTTTTAAGCTGCTATAAATAAATATAATAAATAAAAAAAAAGCTTTAAATATAGCACTAAAAAAAATTAAATAAAATAATATAAATATATATTTTTTAATAAGCAAAATTATTTACTTATAAAAAAAAAGCTTTTAAATTTAAAGTTAGCAAAATATTATAAAAGCTTTTTATATTATAAAATATTATTAATTTTTTAACTATACATTAAAAAAATTAAATTAAAAGCTTTTTTATATAAGTAATATATTTTAAGCTACTTTATACTACTTTATAAATATTTAACTAATATAAAAATAATAATTTATATTATTTTATATTATAGCTTTTTAAATAATAAATATAAAAAGTAATACTAAAAGCTTGCTTTAGCTTATTTAAAATTAAAAATAAACTTTTTTATAGCTATAAATAAATTAAAAAATATATAAAATATAATATAATTTTTTTTTATATTAAAAAGCTTATAATATATAACTTTGTTAAATAAATTAAAAAAGCTTATAAAAGTTTATAGTAATAGCTTAAAAATATAAAAATAAAATAAAAAATATAACAATGCTTTATAAAGTTAACTTTAACAAGCTTATAAAATAAAGTATAAGCTAAGTCTTTAAATTTTATTTATTTGCTTTTTTATTTAAACTTAATATATAAAATAAAAAATAATAAAAGCTTTATATAAGTAGTTTAAATATTTTATTTAACTAAAAAAGCATTTTAAAAGCTTTAAAAAGCTTAGCAAGCTTTTTAGTACGCTTTAAAAGCTTTTTTAAAATAGTTTTTGCTTATAAATAAAATCTAAAATAGCTGCGCTATAAAACAGCTAAGCAGATTATTTAATAATAATAGTATTATTATTATTATTATTAACAATATATAAATTTTTTTTTTAAATATATAAAACAGTTATTAGCTATTAAACCTTTTATATAATTAAAACTAATAAAATAAATTTATAAATAATAATTACATATTTTATAACTATATTTATTACCTAGCTATATTTGCTACTTTTTTTACTTTTATATAAATAATATCTTATAACTTAGCTATATAATAAAAAATTAATTTAACCTATTTAAAAAGAAATTTGCTAAATATTTTATTTTATTTTAATATGTTTATATATTATAGCTAAGCTTGCTATATATTACATAATATAATATATAGGTTTTTTGCTTTTTTATATAACTACTACTTATATGCTTTTTTATTAAAAAAAAGCTTTTTAAAAAAACTTAATAAAAGTAAATAAGTAGTAATAGCTTTTAAACTAAAAGCTATATTATAAAAAAAAATTACTAGTCTATATAAAAAAGATTTTTATAGTATAGCTAAGAAATTTTTTATATAAATAAAAAGCTTAAAAAAAGCTTAAAAAAACGTATAAAAAGCTTTTTAAGTACAGAAAAATAATTTTAAAAAATATCAAAACTAAATATAAAAATATTTTAATTTATATAAGCACTTTAAAAGCAGCTAAAACGCCTTATAATCAAAGTTTATTATAAAAAGTATAGTTTTTTAACTATAAACTATTTAACTTAAATATAAAAATTAAATAATATTTTAATTATTATAGTATTAATTATATAGCAGCTTATTGCTTAACAAAAGTTAGTATTAAATATAGCCAGATATTAAATATAGCTATAAAATATGTTATGCTTAACTTATTAACTATATATAGCATAAATTATAATAATAATTTAATTAGCAAAATAAACTATTAAAACTTTAAAAAATACACTTTAAAAACATAAAAAAGTGCTAAAACTATTATTTAGAACTAATATATTTTATATTTTATAATTAAAAAGTTAGCTTAAAATAAAATAGTATTTAAATTAAATATATTATAGCAATTTTATAAAACAATTAAAAAATTACAAACTAAAAACTTAATATTTATTAAATTAAAAAAAATTATAATTATGCTAATAAGCTAAAATATATAAAAATTATTATATTAATAATTAAAAAATATTATACTTTTTAAAAAAACTAGTTATTTTAGCTTAAGCAGCGCTAGTTAAATAGTTAATATACTAGTATTAAAATAATTTAAAAGCTAGCTATATAAAAAGCAATAAAATAGCTAAACTTTTATAAAAAAAGTTAAATTAAAATGTTTATAAATATATTATTATATATATAAAGTATACAAAAAACTAAAAAGCTAAAATATAAGCTATTTAAAAAACTATAAATATTTTTATTACTAAATTAACTATAATAAAAGATTAGCTTAACGTATCCTACGGCCATATTTGCCACCCGGTTATATTTGCCACTTTTTTTCCTATATAAAAAACGTCCGTGCGCAACATTATAACTTGGCCAATACTAATGCTATAATAATATAAATAGTACTAGTTGATTTTTAATTAAATAACAAGTTTAAATATGATTTTTTTAATATTTATAACATTTTTATTTAGTAGGTTATTAAGGTAGTAAATAAACAAGGATTGTTAAAAAGATCTTAGCAAAAAGGTCTGTGCGTAAATTTATAGCTCTATTAATTTTAGTCGTACAATAATAAAAATGTAACCATTAAATTTCTATTAAAATAAGGAATCTAGTAGTATTTTTTTTATTTTAATTACTTTAATATTAAACTAGTTATATAATATTATAGTATTTGTACTATAATATAATCCCTGCTAAAAATATATAATCCCTGCTTAGCGTATTGCTTAATAACTTGCTAAATAAAAATACTATAAATATAAAAAAATCATATTTGAACTCGTTATTTAATTAGAAATCGACTAGTGCTATTTATATTATTATAGCATTAGTATTGGCCAAGTTATAATGTTGCGCACGGACATTTTTTGTATGGGAAAAAAAGTGGCAAATATGGCCGTGGGATACGTTAAATTTTATTATAAAGTTTTTATTTCATACTAAAGCTAATAGCTTAATAAATAATATAATTTTAATAATTATTAACAGCTTTATTAAAATAGCTTTATTTATATTTACTATAAAAATGCTAAATATAGCTAAAATTTTAGCTATATTTTATAAAAAAATAAATTGCTAATTTAAATTGCTAAAAAATATAGTAAAAAATAAAAATAAGCTTATTATTAGCAAGTTTTAAAAAAAACTTTTATAATAAATAAAAGATTTATAAAAAACTTTTAACTATATAGCATTTATAAACTAATAGTTAAATAAAAAAGGTATATTAAATATTAAAAAAATATTTATAAATATATGCTATTAATAAGCTAGCAAAGTAAATAAAAATATTATTTAAAGCTAACATATTCTATGGCTATATTTAACACCTGGCCATATTTAACACTTTTTCTTACCTTTGTACGCATAACTTTTAATCTACTATATCTTTACTACCCACTATAGTAGGCCTTTAGAAAGAGTTTAATATTATTTTTATATTTTAAGCGCTTTATATAAACTTAAAACTAAGCATTTAATGCGTAGCTAAAATTTATAATATATTATATATAACCTTTTTTAACTAAAAACGTAGTTATATAATAATATTTAATAGGTTTACTAATAATTAAAAACTTATTAAATTTAAAAAGTAAGCTATTATATAATATATACTTAATTTTATTGCGCTATTATTTTTATTTAAGTATAGTAATATTAAAAATATAGCTAACTAATTGCTAAAGTTATATAATAAAAAACGCATTAGCAAAAACTAAATTTATTATAAGCAAAATTTTATTTAAAATAATTATAATTATATTTAATTATATAAAAAACTTAAAAGTAGTATAGTAAAGCAATTTTAAATAAGCTATAATTATTTAAACTATTTTATTATATAGCTATATTATTTTATTATATATTATTGTTATAAAAAAAAACTATTTATTATTTTAATATAAAAGCATTTTATTGCTTAATAGTTAAGTTATTATAACTATAAAAAATAGCTAAATAATAAATAAATAAAATATTAATTAAGTTTAATATTTTAATTAATATATAAGTAGTTATATAAAAAGTATATATTAACTTTTAAATTTTAGCAGTTATAAAAGCTACTATTTATATAATTTTAAAAAGTATTATAAAAATAATAATATTTTTATACTTTATATGCTAGTATATTTATTATATAAGCTTTAGCTTTTTAATATTAGCTATTTTAGCTTTTTAAAATAGTTATATAAAAAAAAATTAAATACTTAATATAAGCATATATTATATATATATTAAAAAAAGATTTTTTATTTATATTTTTTAATATATTTAATATATTAATAATAAAAGCTAATATATAAAAAAGTTTTTAAAAAGCAAAATTAGTGCTATATAACTTAAAATATATTATTGCTTAGCTAAATTTTTGTTTAACTATTTTTATAATTAAAGCTTTATTTAATAGCTTGCTTTTATTTTAACAATTTATTACTTTAAATAATATATAAAACATAATATTTTAGTTTATATTAATTAAATATTTTATTATATAATATTAAATTAGCTTGCTAATATATATTATTAAAAATATATAGCAAATTATATATAGTATAATAGCTATTATATATTATTTAGCTTTATTAAAAAAAAAGGTTGCAACTTTTTATATAGCAAATAATTAACTTAGTTAACATTGCTATATAAAAAAAATAAAATTATAAAATAAAAAATTATTTTGTATACAAAATATAAAAAAGTTATAAGCTGCTAAAGCAGCTGCTGCATAAAAAATAATAAAAAAGCGTATAAGTAGTAGTTATAAAAAAAGGCAAAAAACTTGCATGCAACGCTATAAAATATGCAGCAAGCCTAGCTATAATATATAAACATATTAAAATAAAATAAAAATATTTAGTAAATTTAATTTTAAATAGTTTAAATTAATTTTTTATTATATAGTTAAGTTATAAAAAATTATTTGTACAAAAGTAAAAAAAAGTATTAAATATAACTAGGTATTAAATATAGCTATAAAATATATTAAATTTATATATAATAATAATTAATATATAATTATAAATTATTTATTATTTAAAGCTATATATCGCTATTATTTAAAAATTATTAAGTATATATTAAAATAGCTTTATTTTAAAGTTTAAAAATTAAAAAAATAGCTATAAAAAATAAATATAATATAAAAAGCACTATATAAATATTTTAAAAAAGTAATAAAAACTATATAAAAGTATTATAATAAACGCTATATATTTAAATAATTTAATATTAAAAATATTATAAAGCTATTAACTACGCACTTTTGTTTTAAATATAAAAAAAAGCTAGCACTTATTTATTTTAAAACAAAAGTTTAAAAAAAATTTTAATTATAAATATATTATATTTAGTTGCTAAAAAAAGTATGTAAAAGTATATAAAATATTTATAAAAGACTTAGAAAGTTAACAAACCTATTAAACTTAAAAAATAAATAAAATATATAAGCTATTAAAAATATTATATAGCATAAAAATAATAAAAAAAAATAAAAATATTTAATAAAGTAAAAAAAATAGCTAGTAAAATATAATACTTAAAAATTACTAAAATGTTTAACTAACTTAAAAAAGGTAGTAAAAAAATTAAAAAAAAATACTTAAAAAGTTATACTTTAAATAAAATAATTTAATAATATTATAATAAAAAAAGGCTATAGCTATTTAGCAAAAAAATATTATTTATTTAATAATAAAATAAAAA
>Ga0247782_1000648_pt1 | contig 12070 bp, 2 predicted proteins | sample UWRJL019104C5_FD_179928 | JGI IMG/M metagenome (GOLD analysis project Ga0247782, IMG submission 179928) | Plant litter microbial communities from Arlington Agricultural Research Station in Wisconsin, United States - UWRJ-L019-104C-5 | ecosystem: Environmental > Terrestrial > Plant litter >...
ATATAATTAAAAAATAATAAAAACTTACTTAAAAATTATTAAAAGTAATAATTTAAAAAAAAAAAAGATAGTATTATAAAGTAATATATAAAAACTTATTAAAAGACCTAAAAACGTAATTAAAATAAGCTTAGTAAAAAGTAATAATAGCTAAACTAAAAAATATGCTATAGCTAAAAAACTATTATATAATTATAATTTAATAAAACAAAATTAATAAATTACTTATAATAATTTATATTCTTAAAATTATAAAATAATTATTATAATCTAAAAAACTACGCTTATAAAAGCACTAAAAAATGTTTATTAAAAAAAACAAATTAAATATATATTTTTTTATATATTTAGCTAGCTATAGTTATTTTTTTTATTTTTAGTAATTAATTTAAGCATATATTTAGCATACAACTAAAACTACTAAGTATATAAAAAAAATCTTTTAATAATTAATTAAAACATAAGCCTTTTTATTTGTTTACTTCTAGCCATAGCAAACCATAGCTATCTAAACTATTTTAAACAGTAAAAATTATTATAATTTTATAATTTTATGTTTTTTAGATAGCAATATTAACTAAGTTAGTTATTTGCTATATAAAAAGTTATAAGCTTTTTTTTAATACTATAAAATAATATATAATAGCAATTATATTATATATAATTTACTAGTTATATACTTTTAATAATATATTAGCAAACCATTTTAATATTATTTAAAGGAATAAATTATTAAAATAAAAGCAAGCTATTAAATAAAGCTTTAATTATAAAAGTAATTAAATAAAAATTTTGCTAAATAATAATATATTTTAAGTTAGTTATATAGCATTATTTTTATATTTTAAAAACTTTTTAAAATGTTAGCATTTATTATTAATATATTAAATATATTAAAAAATATAAATAAAATTTATATTTTTAACATATAGTTATACTTTTTATATAATAATTTATATTTTAATTAAAATGTTAAATTTAATTAATACTTTGTTTATTTATTATTTAGTTATTTTTTATAGTTATAATAATCTAACTAATAAGTAATAAAGGATTTTTATATTAACATAATAAGTAGTTTTAGTTTATAATAATAACATATAATAAAACATTATAAATAACTTTAACCTATTTATATTTGCTTTACTATACTGCTTTTAAATTTTTTATATAATTAAATAATATATTTTACGGCTATATTTACTACCTAGCTATATTTGCTACTTTTTTTTACTTTTTTATAAATAATATTTTATATTTTAATTATATAATAAAAAATTAACTTAAACAATTTAAAATTAAATTTATTAAAATTTTATTTTATTTTAATATGTTTATATATTATAGCTAAGCTTATTATATATTTTATAGCATTATATATAAGGTTTTTGCCTTTTTATATAACTACTATTTATATACTTTTTTATTATTTTTTATATAGTAGCTGCTTTAACAGCTTATAACTTTTTTATATTTTATAATATATTTTATAAGTTAATTATATACCTAGGTTAATTACATACTTATTTTAATATTTATATAAAAATTTTTTTATAACTTAACTATATAAAAAAAAATTAATTAAAACTAACGTATCCTCTAGGTTAATTGCACACCCGGGTTAATTGCACACTTTTTTTCCCATATAAAAAACGTTGGTGCGCAACATAATAACTTGGCCAATACTAAGGCTATAATAATATAAATAGTACCAATCGATTTTTAACTATATAACAAGTTTAAATATAATTTCTTTATATTTATAGTATTTTTATTTAGTAGGTTATTAAGGTAGTAAATAAATAAGGATTATTAAAAAAAGTTTTAGCAAAAAGGTCAGTGCGTAAATTATTAACTCTATCTATTTTAGTTATATAATAATAAAAATATAACTATTAAATTAATAATAAAATAAGAAATTTAGTAGTATTTTTTTTATTTTAATGACTTTAATATTAAATAAGTTATATAGTATTATAATTTTTATACTATAATATAATTCTTGCTAAAAATTATATAATCCTTGCTTAGCATATTGTATAATAACTTGCTAAATAAAAATACTATAAATATAAAAAAATTATATTTAAACTTTTTATTTAGTTATAAATTAATTAGTACTATTTATATTATTATAGCCTTAGTATTGGCCAAGCTATAATGTTGCGCACAAACGTGTTTAATATAGGAAAAAAGTGTGCAATTAACCTATAGGATACATTATTAGCTTTTATTATTAATATATTAAACATATTAAAAAATATAAATAAAATATTTTTTTAATATATATATAATATATGCTTATATTAAGTATTTACTTTTTTTTTAATATAACTATTTAAAAAGCTAAAATAGCTAATATTAAAAAGCTAAAGCTTATATAATAAATATGCTAGCATATAAAGTATAATAATATTATTATTTTTATAATACTATTTAAAATTATATAAATAATAGCTTTTATAGCTATTAAAAATTAAAAGTTAATATATATTTTTTATATAACTATTTATATTTTAATTAAAATATTAACTTTAATTAATTTTTAGCTTATTTATTATTTAGCTATTTTTTATAGTTATAATAATTTAACTATTAAATAATAAATAATATATCCCACAGGTTAATTACATACCTGGGTTAATTGCACACTTTTTTTAACCTTTGTACAAACAATCTTTAACTTATTATATTTTTATTGCACATTATAGTAGGCCTTTAAAAAGAGTTTAATATTATTTTTATACTTTAAGCCTTATATATAAACTTAAAACTAAGCGTTTAACATGCAGCTAAAATTTATAATATACTATTAATAACTTTAGCAAACTAAAAACGTAGCCATATAACTATATATAATAATAACTTTAAAAAGCAAAAACTTATTAAATTTAAAAAGCAAGCTATTATATAATATATACTTAACCTTATTATATAATTATTTTTACTTAAGTATAGTAGTATTAAAAATATAGCTAACTAATTGCTAAAGTTATATAATAAAAAACGTGTTAGCAAAAACTAGACTTTTATTTTTATATAATAATAACTAGCTCTTATAATATATTTTAATTACTAAATTAATTACTAGCGCGTTTTATATAAAGATTTGTTTAAATATTATAAATAGTTTGCTTTTATATAAAATATAATAGCAAAATATAAAGTTTAAAAAAAAATATATATATAATTTTAATAAGACTAGATTTATTATAAGCAAAATTTTATTTAAAATAGTTATAACTATATTTAATTATATAAAAAATTTAAAAGTAGTATAACAAAGCAATTATAAATAAGCTATAATTATTTAAGCTATCTTATTATATAGCTATATTATTTTGCTATATATTATTATTATAAAAAAAAACTATTTATTATTTTAGTATAAAAATATTTTATTGCTTAATAATTAGGTTATTATAACTATAAAAAATAAGTAAATAATAAATAAGCAAAGTATTAATTAGGTTTAATATTTTAATTAATATAAAAGTAATTATATAAAAAGTATATATTAACTTTTAATTTTTAATAGCTATAAAAGCTATTATTTATATAATTTTAAAAAGTATTATAAAAATAATAATATTATTATGCTTTATATGCTAGCATATTTATTATATAAGCTTTAGCTTTTTAATATTAGCTATTTTAGCTTTTTAAAATAGTTATATAAAAAAAAAAAAATATTTAATATAAGCATATATTATATATATATTAAAAAAAAAATTTTTACTTGCGTTTTTTAACACGTTTAATATATTAATAACAAAAACTAATATATAAAAAGGTTTTTAAAAAGTAGAATTAGTGTTGTACAACTTAAAATATATTATTACTTAGCTAAATTTTTGTTTAATTACTCTTATAATTAAAGCCTTATTTAATAGCTTGCTTTTATTTTAGCAATTTATTATTTTAAATAATATATAAAATATAATATTATAGTTTATATTTGTTAAACATTTTATTATATAATATTAAAATAGCTTGCTAATATATATTATTAAAAGTATATAGTAAATTATATATAGTATAATAGCTGTTATATATTGTTTAGCTTTATTAAAAAAAAAATTATAACTTTTTATATAGCAAACAACTAACTTAATTAATATTGCTATACAAAAAAAATAAGATTATAAAATAAAAAATTACTTTGTATATAAGATGCAAAAAGGTAATAAGCTACTAAAGCAGCTGCTATGCAAGAAATAGCAAAAAGGCGTACAAGTAGTAGTTATATAAAAAAGCAAAAAACTTGCGCGCAATGCTATAAAATATATAACAAGCCTGGCTATAATGCGCAAACATATTAAAATAAGCAAAAAATATTTAATAAATTAAATTTTAAATAGTTTTAATTAATTTTTTAATATATAGTTAAATTATAAAAAATTGTTTATATAAAGGTTAAAAAAAGTGTGTAATTAACTTATAAAATATATTAGTTTTTTTTTATAATAATAATATATAATAAAATAATATAGCTATATAATAAAATAGCTTAAATAATGATAGCTTATTTATAATTATTTTGCTATACTACTTTTAAATATTTTATATAATTAAATATAGTTATAACTATTTTAAATAAAATTTTATTTATAATAAATTTAGTTTTATTTAAGTTATATATAATTTTCTTTAAACTTTATATTTTATTATTATATTTTATATAAAAATAAACTATTTATAATATTTATATAAATTTTTATATTAAATATGCTAGTAATTAATTTAGTAATTAAAATATATTATAAAAGCTAATTATTATTATATAAAATTAAAAGTTTAGTTTTTATTAATATATTTTTTATTATATACTTTTAATAAGTAATTAGCTATATTTTTAATATTACTATAGTTAAATAAAAACAATTATATAATTAAGTTAAGTATATATTATATAGTAGCTTAGTTACTTTTTAAATTTAATATGTTTTTATTTTTTAAAGTTATTATTATATATAGTTATATAGCTATAATTTTAGTTTGCTAAAGTTATTAACAATATATTATAAATTTTAACAATATATTAAATACTTAGTTTTAAGTTTATATAAAAAGCTTAAAATATAAAAATAATATTAAACTTTTTTAAAAGGCTTATTATAATATATAATAAAAATATAAAAGGTTAAAAATTATTTATATAAAGATTAAAAAAATTGTATAATTAACCTACATATATAATTAACCTATAAAAAATATAAAATGTAAAATACTTTTTTATTTTATAATTTTAGTTTTTTTATATAATAATATTAACTAAGTTAATTATTATTATAATAAATTGCTAAAATAAAAGCAGGCTAGTAAATAAAGCTTTATTATATAAAAGTAAACTACTTATAGTATATAAATAAATCTTTATATAAAATGCGCTAGTAATTAATTTAGCAATTAAAACGTGTTATAAAGGCTAGTTATTATTATAAAAAGATAAACTACTTATAGTATTTAAATAGATTTTAATATAAAACGCGCTAATAATTAATTTAACAATTAAAACATATTATAAAAGCTAGTTATTATTATATAAAAGTAAATGTTTTGTTTTTATTAACGCGTTTTTTATTATATATCTTTAGCAATTAATTAGCTATATTTTTAATATTACTATGTTAAAATAAAAACAATTGCGCAATAAAATTAAGTATATATTATATAATAGCTTGCTTTTTAAATTTAATAAGTTTTTAATTATTAATAGACCTATAAAATATTATTATATAATGTATCCTATAGGTTAATTGCACACCCGGGTTAATTGCACACCTTTTTCCCATATAAAAAACGTTCGTGCGCAACATTATAACTTAGCTAATACTACTGCTATAATAATATAAATAGTACTAGTTAATTCCTAACTAAATAACAAGTTTAAATATAACTTTTTTATATTTATAATATTTTTATTTAATAGGTTATTTAGGTCGTAAATAATTAAAAATTATTAAAAAGATCTTAGCAAAAAAAAATATGCGTAAATTTATAACTTTATTAAATTTAGTTATATAATAATAAAAATATAAATATTAAATTTTAATTAAAATAAAAAATCTAATAGTATTTTTTATAATTTAATTGCTTATATATTAAACTAGTTATATAACTAGTATTATAATATTTATACTATAATATAATCCTTGCTAAAAATCATATAATCTTTACATAGCTTATTGCTTAATAACTTGCTAAATAAAAATATAATAAATATAAACAAATTATATTTAAACTTATTACTTAGTTAAGAATCCACTAGTAATATTTATATTATTATAGCAGTAGTATTAGCTAAGTTATAATGTTGCGCACAAACGTTTTTTATATAAAAAAAAAGTATATAATTAACCTAGGTGTGCAATTAACCTATAGAATACATTACCTATATTTTTAGTTTAAAAAAGTTATATATAATATATTATAAATTTAGCTGCGCGTTATATGCTTAGTTTTAAGTTTATATAAAGCGCTTAAAGCATAAAAATAATATTAAACTTTTGTTAAAGGCCTACTATAGTAGGTAGTAAAGATAAAGTAAATTAAAAGTTATGCGTACAAAGGTAAAAAAAGTGTTAAATATAACTAGGTGTTAAATATAACCGTAAAATATATTATATTTATTATTTTTTAAATATTTTTAAATATATTATGCTTTAAACCTTTATTTTATATATATTTAAAAGTTATTATTACTTTTTGTTTAAAAAAAATATATAACTTTTTAATATTTTATTTTAAAGCTATTATATTACGCATCCCACGGGTTAATTATATACCTAGGTTAATTGCACACTTTTTTATTATTTAAAAAATGTCCGTGCGCAACTTTATAGCTTGGCCAATACTAATATAATAAAAATATAAATAGTATTAATCGATTTATAACTAAATAATAAGTTTAAGTATAATCTTTTTTATATTTATAATATTTTTATTTAGTAAGTTATTAAGTAACACACTAAGCAAAAATTATATAATTTTTAGCAAGGATTATATTATAGTATAAATACTATAATAGTATATAACTTGTTTAATATTAAAGTAATTTAAAAAAAACAAGCTATTAAATTTTTTATTTTAATAAAAAGCTAATAGTTATAATATATTTTAAAGGTTAATTGCACACCTAGGTTAATTACGCACTTTTTTTCCTATATAAAAAACGTTTGTGCACAACATTATAACTTAGCAAATACTATTGCTATAATAATATAAATAGTACTAGTTATTTTTTAACTAAATAATAAGTTTAAATATAATTTTTTAATATTTATAATATATTTATTTAGCAAGTTATTAAGCAATACGCTACGTAGGGATTATATAATTTTTTGCAAAAATTATATTATAGTATAAATACTATAATACTATATAACTTCTTTAATATATAAGTAATTAAAATAAAAAAAATATTACTAAATTTTTTATTTTTATAAAAATTTAATAGTTATATTTTTATTATTATATAACTAAAATTAATAAAGTTATAAATTTACGCACAGCCTTTTTTATTAAGATCTTTTTAATAATCCTTATTTATTTACGACCTTAATAACCTACTAAATAAAAATATTATAAATATAAAAAATTTTTATTTAAACTTGTTATTTAGTTAGGAATTAACTAGTGCTACTTATATTATTATAGCATTAATATTGTTTAAGTTATAATGTTGCGCACAAACATTTTTTGTATAAGAAAAAAAGCGTGTAATTAACCCGGGTGTATAATTAACCCGTGGGATACGTTATTTATATTATTATATAATAAAAATTATTAAAGTTATAAATTTATACATAAACTTTTTTGCTAAAATATTTTTAATAATCTTTATTTATTTATTACTTTAATAACCTGCTAAATAAAAATGCAATAAATATAAAAAATCATATTTAAACTTATTATTTAGTTATAAATTAATTAGTATTATTTATTTTATTATAGCATTAGTATTGGCCAAGTTATAACGTTACACAAGGACGTTTTTTATATAGGAAAAAAAATGTGCAATTGACCTAGGTATATAATTAACTAGTAGGATGCGTTATTATAATATATTTAATATTATATTATATATAATAACTATTAAATACTTTTTTTAATTTATAGCAAGCATTTTCTTTTTAAAAAAGGTAGGCAGTTAAAATAATAAAATTTATAAAGTTATATAAGTAAAGGTAAAGAAAAAATTAAAAAAAGACTAAAAACGCGTTAAGTGCGTTAGTGGCGTTTAAAAATAGGTTGTGAGGCAATAGGTAGTGACAGGGGGGTAACCTTGTGGCCCTACACTAAAGATCTACTGCCAATAAGTACTAGAAATAAAAGGGACGGAGTGCCCTATATACATATACCTCCCATTTTTTAGCATGATTAACGAACTCACAATCGTCGACGGCACGCATAGAGGGGATTATCAACATTGGTTTCATAAGCGTAAGAAATCGATTCCTAGGTAGCTATACTGTTTCTGTTCAACTTCTGTCGTTCACTGGCAATATTAGTTCATCTAGAGAAGGCTGGAAGTAGACAGACTTTGTTCGGTGATTGAACGGGCGGCATCCCCTAGACAACACTCGATATTACATGGCTAAGCTATCTTGGGTTTGGCCTTCTAAGAGGTTCAATCAATGGCGCCATCGGGGAAAGGCAACTCTCTTGCTATACCAACTCCAGCACAGGACGCCATTTGCATGCCCGTTAGTACAGATCTGAGTGATGAACAGCAATCCCCCGCAGCGTATACGCCCGTCACTGTAGTCGCGTTGAATGGCGGATTGATTTTGATCCCAGTTTTTGGGACACATTCGCAACCTAGTTGGTCTGGCAGCGTTCTATCCACTGGCATATCGGGTTGGTGCACCATGAATGCTAAAGTGTCCACGGGACCCTCATCGAACTCAACCCCAATTTCTTGCTTGTCATTCTGCAGCTGGAAAATACGTTTTAGCTTACGATTGTCGACCTCTATGCCCTCGCGTGTTTTCTCAGACAAGCCAGCCGCAAGCGTCGCGTTGCCGTTGGTATATATTTTGACCACGTCAACAAACTTTTTTGCGTCACTGGCAAAGATGGAGGCGTACGTGACGTCTCCGAGTGGTCCTTGGGCGAGGACAGCGGCCGCGGCAGACCCTCGCTTCTCATACCCGAAGCAGAACATGCAGTGATAACTACACCCGGCGTTAGTCAACCGCTGCGTGGACCATGATCTGGGGCGTCCCGCGGTGGGCGGCTTACATAGATTTGCCATAATTCTCCGCAAATCCCTCGATAGCGGGGAACTTCTCCTCCACTCCGGTGGCCAGCAAGATTTTCCTGCCCTTCCAGGATTGTCGCTCGGCATCGACCACCTCGAAGGACTCATCCGAGTATTTGGTCGCTGATACTACGCGCCGTGGGACAATCTGAACCAGGCCTGTGGCCAGTAATTCTTTGCGTGCCACTTCTCTCAACTCATTTGGACTCTTATCGTTGAACCCGGGTGTCATGTGAACATGATCTGAGACGGCATTTCGAGGGTTGCCAGCATCAAAGATCAAGCACGTGTGGAGTGCACGGTATAGAGTCAACGCCGCAGAGAGACCAGTGTGGCTCCCACCAATGATGATCACATCAGCAATACCAGATTTGGACTTCATTATGGAAATGTCGGGGATGAGGCCTGATTGAAGGAGGGAGGGCTTCTTCGGTAGTGGGGTGTGAGGTGGTGGGTAGCTTCTCAGGAGGGAAAAGGATGAGAGCACAGCACTGTCAGAGCCAGATGCAAAAGCTTGGCTGCCACGGGCACTTATGCATCCCTTGCTTTGCCGCCCTTTGTTATCCTGGACTTCGGCAGCCGGGCCCTTGCCTCGCACTTGATTCAGTACACCGACAGCACAGCCTTCTTGAAGTAAGAATCAAACCGTGACGGAGGCCGAATGCATACTAAACAACAGTGTAAGGTACATTGGTACAGTCGATGCAACGTCGGGCGGTTTTCCCACCTCATGACTCTGGATAGACAGCATGCTAAGACTTGGCTGTCATAGCCTGCTTCTATGGGTAGCCATCTGTTGGCATTCAGGTGGCTGGTACATACGCCCCACACCCATTGCCCATATAATGTATAGGTATCCTTTACATACCTAACTATCTAGTTACTCTTACAACTATTTTATATAAGCTTAAAACTTATAATAATACTACTTATTTTATTTTATGTTATTATTACTATTATTATTATATAATAAATAAACTATTTAGCTATTATTATATTTATTAAAGCTAGCTAAAAAAATAAAAATAAAGCTTTTTAATTTATTTTAATAAAAACTTATAAAATAGCTATTGCTTTAAAAAAAACTTTAATAATATAATTATTTTACGGCTATATTTAACACCTAGCTATATTTAACACCTTTTTTTACTTTTATATATATAACTTTTAATTTATTATATTTTTATTATTTATTATAATAAGCCTTTTAAAAAAGTATAATTTTATTTTTACGTTTTAAGCGCTTAATATAAATTTAAAACTAAGTATTTAACGCGCAAATAAAATTTATAATATATTATAAATAACCTTTTATAACTAAAAACATAGTTATATAATAATATTTAATAGGTTTAATATTAATTAAAAATTTATTAAATTTTAAAAGCAAGCTATTATATAATATATATTTAATTTTATTATATAATGATTTTTACTTTAGCATAGTAATATTAAAAATATAGCTAATTAATTAATTATAAAAATTATATAATAAAAAATATATTAGCAAAAACTAAACTTTAATTTTTATATAACGTATTTTATAAGTTAATTATATACCTAGGTTAATTACACACCTTTTTTAACCTTTATATAAACAATTTTTTAAAACTTAATTATTGTTAAAGACAAGGTTATAATGCTATAATAATAAAGGTAGTAATAATAATATAATAATAATAATAAAAAAAGGCAATGCTATAAAAGAATAATAATAATATATATATATAGCAATATAATATATAAAGTGCAAGTATATAATCTATACTATTATATTTTAATAACTATATAATAAAAATTAATTAAACTATTTAAATTTTAATATATTTATATATTATAGCTAGACTTGCTATATATTTTATATTGTGCGCGCAAATTTTTTATTTTTTTATATAACTATTACTTATATGCTTTTTTGCTATTTTTTTTATTATAATATCTTGCAAAGAGCGTTGTTTATTAAAAAATAGTAAAAGTAAACCAGGTGCACTTTTTAAATGCAATTATATAAAGTAGATTTAAATATGTTATAAAAGAAGTTATACTTTATATAATAGTATATAATAGGCTTTTTATATATAGAGAGCAAAAAAAACTACGTTTTTTGCTTTTTATAAACCTATATTATTATAACATACTTTTTAGCCTTGCTATTATTCCTAGTAATAAGGCTATAAGTAAACATAAAAAAAATAATAAATAAAATATATAAGTAAGTAAGCATATAAAATCTTAGGTATAGCGCTTATAAATAGCTATAAATAATAATAATATTTTATATTTAGTATATAAAAAAGCGTAGTATAGTATATTTTATAATGCTTTTTAAAGCATAACTATAAGCAAGTATTTATTATTGCTAGCTATATTATTAACTTTTTATTAATAAAAAGTTTAAGTATAACTTTATATGCTTTATAAAGCTATATAAAATTTTTTTTATATAAGTAGTTTTTGTTTTTTTTTTATTTTTTTTAAGAAAGTTTTATATTATTTTATATATATATATTTAAAAGCGCTTTTAGCTTATGCTATAAAATTTTGCTAACTTATATTTACTTAAGCAGATTTTTATTTTATTTTTAAAATCTTTTTTTTTATTTTTTATAAGTATTATTATTTTTATTAGCACAGCTTATTAAGTATTATATAGTATATAAATATACTTAGTATAGTTTTTATATAATATAGCGTGCTAATTTATTTTAAGCAAAAAAAAAAAAAAAAAAAAAAAAAAATTTTTTTTTTTTTTATAAATAAATATATTTTTTTTTTTAATATTTTTTTATTTTTTATTTTTTTTTT
>Ga0247782_1000650_pt1 | contig 12020 bp, 12 predicted proteins | sample UWRJL019104C5_FD_179928 | JGI IMG/M metagenome (GOLD analysis project Ga0247782, IMG submission 179928) | Plant litter microbial communities from Arlington Agricultural Research Station in Wisconsin, United States - UWRJ-L019-104C-5 | ecosystem: Environmental > Terrestrial > Plant litter >...
ATTTAAGGCATGGAGGTTCCGTTTTAATAGACAGGAAAGACCCAAAACAGGCACTGCCCGCTATTAAAGGTATGGCCGAATATATTGAAAAACACAACCGTTCTACCGTTATCTTTCCTGAAGGCACCCGAAGCAAAACCGGTGTACCTAAGAAATTTAGTGAAAACGGACTTAAAATACTTTGCAAATATGCCCCATCTGCGTACATTGTACCTATCAGTATAAACAATTCGTGGAAAATTGACCGTTTTGGGAAGTTCCCGTTAGGTTTGGGCAATTGCTTAACTTTTACAATACAGGAACCTTTTGCCATCAAGAATATTCCTTTTGAAGAAGTGATGGAGAGAACAGAGAATGCAGTAATACAAGGAATAAAAAATTAGAAACTATGTCTACAAAAAATGTTCGCCTGGAAGTAATGCAGCTGCTGGAAAAGGATATCGATTCTTTTGTTGAGAGCTACCTTATACCGGTCGAAAACATCTGGCAGCCAAGCGATTTGCTGCCTGACTCGCAAAATGAAAATTTCTTTGAAGAAGTTAAAGAGCTTCGCGAGATAGCTAAAGACCTGCCTTATGATTTTTGGGTAGTGCTTATTGGTGATACAATTACCGAAGAGGCTTTACCAACTTATGAATCGTGGCTAATGGACGTGGAAGGTGTAGATCAGGTAAACAACGGCGGAAACGGCTGGTCTAAATGGGTTCGCAACTGGACAGGCGAAGAAAACCGCCATGGCGATTTGCTAAACAAATACCTTTACCTATCAGGACGTATTAACATGCGCGAGGTAGAAATTACTACACAACACTTAATTAACGATGGTTTTGATATTGGCACCGACCGTGACCCTTACAAAAACTTTGTATATACCAGTTTCCAGGAACTTGCTACCTATGTGTCGCACAACCGTGTGTCGCAGCTGGCAAAACAATATGGCGACAAAAAACTATCTAAAATGTGTAAGCTTATTGCTGGCGACGAAATGCGCCACCACCATGCTTACAGCGAATTTGTTAACCGTATTTTCCAGGTAGATCCAAGCGAAATGATGCTGGCTTTCCAGTACATGATGAAGCAAAAGATTGTTATGCCTGCACACTTCCTTAGGGAATCAGGACAGAAGATAGGCGAAGCATTCGAACAGTTCTCTGATTCTGCGCAGCGTATTGGTGTTTACACCGCTCACGATTATGTAGATATCCTTAGAAAACTTATTGATAAATGGCAGATCGACAAAATTAATGGACTAACATCTGATGCGGAGAAAGCACGTGATTTCCTTATGAAACTTCCGGACAGGATGGCAAGGATCTCTGAAAGGCTTGTAATCCCTGAAGAATCGCACATATTTAAATGGGTAACACCAGCCCTTATAAAATAACAAAAAGCCGCTATAAAGCGGCTTTTTGTTATTTTATTAATCCTCAATCTGCCTCAATTCAGCATTCCAGAATTTTCCGGTTTCGATATTCGTTATAATCCCGTGATATAAGGCATCGGCTGATTGTTCTGGCGTAAGTGGTGCACTGCTGCCACCAAGCTTCGTCTTCACCCACCCAGGATGCATTGGCGTTACCCTTATATTGCGTTCGGCAAGCCGTTGCGCCAATACCGCTGCATACATATTGATACCTGCTTTAGATACCCTGTAGGCTGTGCCGTTTGCCCCCGCGTTCTTAGGAAGTCCCATATTGCTGCTTATAAAGACAACATTGCCGCCATCTGCAACATAAGGAAGTAAAGCTTCGGTTAAAAATAAGGTTCCTGTAAGGTTAGTTGCCAGTGTTTCATTAAATGAGATACCATCGGGCTCGGTTGCAAAAACATCAGGAGCAACCCCTGCGTTGTTTACAAGCAGGTCAAACTTTAAGCCCCGTTCTTTTATATTGCTTAAAGCTTTAGCTACACTTTGTGAATCTGTAATATCCAACGCAAGCGGCAGCAGATTATCATGTACTGATCCCTCAATTTTACCGGTTCGCGTTGTTGCTACAACTTCATATCCTTCGTTTAATAGTTTTTTGGCGAGCGCCAGCCCTATGCCGCTGCCTGCGCCCGTTATAAGTGCTATTTTATTCTGATTTTCCATAAGTTTAAATATTAATTTGTTGTTTGTAATGGCCATGCGCTGCTTTGGCTTAGTAGCCCAAACCAGTCTTCCATATGCCAGGTGTGCGTTAATTTTCCTTCTTTCAGATAATGAAATTCGTGTATAGGCACCGATGCTTTCTTCCCTGTAGCCGGTATGCCTAATATATCACTTACGTGGGTAAATCGAAATTCCGCCCTTACACCCGCACGCTCATGGGTACCGAATATCTCATGAACTACAATTTCCACATCGGGTAATGCCGCAATAAAATAATTCATGATATCTTTAAGGCCCTGCGGGCCCTCCTGCTGCCCAGGACCTAATGGTATATCCTTCCAGTCAGGCACACAGCATTCATCGAGCATATCAGGTTGCTGTAACTTCCAGGCTGTATAAAAGTTATTTATGGATTGGATTTCCTGAGGCGTTAGCGGTTTTACTGTTTCTTTATTTTCTGCATTCATTGTTATAGTATTAATGATGCAAAGTTGCGACAGATAACAAAGGTAATTATGGTGAGTTTTTAAGTAATTATGGTGGCGATTTAATTAATCGGGTAATCTTTTAATTGAATAGAGATTTGCCGGCTACACTGCGTCACTTTCAAAATGACATGCGCAAACCAAAATTAAACTAACTAAAATTAATTGGAAACAGCAATGTTCCGTCTGTATTGCGAGGGGGTCATGTTTTCCAACTCCTTAAAGAATTTGGTAAAGTTAGATGGATCGTAGGTCAGCCGGGATGCAACATCGTTTATAGAAAGGTCGGGGTTGGCAAGCAGTGCTTTGGCTTCTTTAACAATACGCTGTTCATAAAAATAACACGGATGCAGTCCTGTATGCAGTTTGATTACATTGCTTACATGCACCGGGTGAAGGCACATAATACCGGCAATGTCTTTTATATGGAACATTTCTTCCACAGTACCTGCCATAAAATCGTCCATATGTTTATTAAGCTCATATATAAACGATGCTGTTATTTCTGCCTGGCGACTAATGTATTTTTGTGGAATTTTCATAACCTAGCCATTTAATGCTTCTTCGCAGTAAAATTACGTAGAATATATGCTTCAAAAATGGTGAAGATTTCAGTTTTCCTTCCTAATCCCTCCTCTGGAGAGCTATGGGAGTGAGGAACTCTTCACAAAAATTTAATTAGCGTAATTCATAGCTAAGTCCTAATTTTGATGTATGAACAACCTCATAGATATTACCAAAGCTTTTGTAAAAGCACAGCTGGCACATGCCGAAGGCGGCCACGACTGGTTTCACATAGAACGTGTGTACAACAATGCTATGCTTATTGCCAAAGGCGAAAGTTGTAATTTAGAGGTGGTTCAGCTGGGCGCGCTGCTGCACGATATTGCCGATAGCAAATTTCACAATGGCGACGAAACCGTTGGCCCGTCTATGGCATGGCAGTTTTTATCAGCACAAAATGTATCTGAAGATATTATAATCCATGTGGTGAATATCATTGAAAATATCTCTTTTAAAGGTGGGCACCACGATATGAAATTCCACTCACTGGAACTGGATATTGTTCAGGATGCAGATAGGCTTGATGCCCTTGGTGCTATAGGTATTGCACGAACCTTTAACTACGGAGGCTTTAAGAACAGAACCTTATACGATCCTGCTATTGCACCAAATCTAACCATGAGCAAAGAAGAATATAAGGCAAGCACTGCCCCAACGCTTAATCATTTTTACGAAAAGCTGTTATTGCTTAAAGACCGTATGAATACCCAAACCGGTAAAACCGTAGCCGAAGGCCGCCACCAGTATATGGTCGCCTTTCTCTCTCAGTTTTATGCCGAATGGGATGGTGAGAAATAATCGCTCAGTAAAATAAGTGTTGTATCATAAATGGTTTTCTTTCTTACCCTTGCCAACAGCCATGCAACAAAACTCATTACAAAAATATCTTTGGGTCCGCTTTTTGCAACGCTTATAAATTCTTCTACCGTTTGCTGAAATTTAGGTGTAGTGGCAATTTCAGGTTTTAAAACATAGCGTTCTATCAGGGCAAGGTATTGCAATACCCTTTCTTCATTTACCGATAACAGGTATTTTTTATACCGTCGCTTAAAGCTTTTTATCCTGGAAATTGCCAGTTCTATGTTTTCCTGCTGTGTGTGTAAAAGTATTTCTACAAGGCATTTTTTAATCGCCCAATCCATACCCATTTTCTTTTCGTACCAACTGTCAGAATGCCCCAGTTTTACCATTTCCAGTGCCGCCGAACGCCCCGCATCCTGTTGAAGGTAAAACACTATAAGCGTCATACGTAAATCGTTTATGTCTACCGGATCTGCTTTTTTGTGCTGTGCCAATGCTTTTTCGGCTGTGTCTATTGCTTTACCCGGATTGCCGGAGTAGTTCTCTGTAAACGACTTCAGTAAAAAATACCTGAGGCAAAAACGGTTGTAGTACTTGCCTCCCTGTTTCTGCATCTGGAAGTTCATCTTCTCCAGATAATCATCAGCCTGTGCAAAGTGCCCGCTTCTGAAATGAAAGTTCGCCATAAAATACAATATGTAAATATGGTAATACAGGTGTCGTCCTGCCAGTTCTTCCTTACCCGTTATAAACGCATAACTTTTGGTTACAAATGATGTTATGAGTCCGTAATCGCTATTAATAGAAGCATACTCATTGGCTATAAATAAAATCTGGTACAGCGACTTAAACGTTAGTGCCTGCTTTAAAGAAATACCGTTAGCCTCAATGGTATTTTTAATAAGTGTCTGAAAATCTACAATCCGACCTTCATGGTAAATGGCTGCAAGTTCACGACGAAGCAATGCATAGCCAATGTTAAGCTGTTCTTCATGCTGCAGTTTATGGCGATTATCTTTAAACTTTAGCACCACTTCATCTAACGGAAGCGCAGAGTTTAAATGTGCATACTGTATCTGTGTATGGTATATTTCATTTAGCAGGCTAAAATGTTCTAACCCTAAAGCAACGGCTTCGGCTTTTGCCAGGCATTTATAAGCGGCTTTAGTAAGCTTATTCTCAAAGAACAGGCGGCTTACTACCAAAAGGCGCAATACGGCATGTTCTTCAGACGTATCGTTCTCGAAAGTGCGGTTACCTAAAAACTCTACAAGACTGTCGTAAAGCCTTTTTCGCAGTGCATGATGGGCATTGGTACTTTTTTTATCCGGAAATGATTTTTTTTCGACATTTATATCGTCAGTTTTTATAGAATTAAGCAAAGCTATATTGCCTACATCTTTTCGCTTGTTCTTTTTAGACAAATAAGCAATAAAAGCTTTATTATCTTCATCATTTATAAGATGTATCACCTCATGAAGTGCATTCATAACCGGTTAATTTAAGATTATAAATATATAAAATTGTCATTTTATATCGTCAGTTTTTTTTATAATATGGTTTTACTGCTTTCTGATTTTGCGGAGATTTGTCTTATAATTTTAAAACAACAAATCATGGAACCGCTAAAAACAAATGATGAAAACAACAGTGCAGTAAATAAAAGCACTACAATAACACATGTTAATCCGTTCAAACCTAGTGGCGCATTTATAGGTGCCTCCTGGATGGCCCTGCTAATAGGGATGACTGCGTTTTGTATTGGCCTTTTTAATGCTGAAATGGGACTAAATGAAAAAGGGTACTACTTTACGATACTGCTTTTCGGCTTGTTCTCGGTAATATCTGTTCAGAAAAGTGTACGCGACAGAATGGAAGGCATACCCGTAACCGACTTGTATTATGGTATAAGCTGGTTTGCTACTATTGCAGCCGTAGTGTTATTAATAATAGGATTATGGAATGCTGACCTGCTACTTAGCGAAAAAGGATTCTTTGGTATGGCATTTACACTTAGCCTTTTTTCGGCCATTGCCGTACAGAAAAATACCCGTGACGTAAAACAATCTGAAACTCAAAATATATAAACCCTTAGCGGTGCCCCATGGCTGCCACGCAATGCGTAGTGGTTGTGGGGCTTTTTTTAATCAATCACTTATAATGAAAACAAAATACAACATCATTTTTTACGCAATAGCACTTGTACTACTTGGAGTAGTTTTAGGCAACATAAAACTATGGATTACTGCTGCTATTCAATATGAAACTTTTGAACAAAGCAAAGCAGCCTACCTAACTAATTTTCCCTTAGCATTGCACGGCCGTGGCATCATAACTACAATATGCCTGGGCATGCTTGGTTACTGCATTTTAGTATTTATTAAGGCTTCGCAGGCCGGCTTTTTAAAACGCTTGTCTATATTTCTTGGCGGCTTTGCGTGTGTATTATTTTCATGGCTGCTATTCACTCTGATGTAACATAACATGAATCTGAAATCTATTTCCTATATTTAAATAAATTTCCAATCTATGGCATCCATCGAAAAAGATTTGCCCGAGCTGGTAGCGAATAACGTTATCACCCCGCAAACGGCAAAAGACATACAAAACTATTATACTTCCCGAAAGGAACCGCAAGGCAATGGATTGCTAACCATATTTGGCGCACTGGGCGGTATACTTGTAGGCTTGGGTATCATCCTTATATTTGCTCACAACTGGGATGATTTTTCAAAATCTACCAAAACCATGCTTGCTATAATACCATTGGTAGTAACCCAGGCATTAACGGCTTATACCCTTATAAAAAACAAAGGTGGTGTTTGGAGAAACGCATGCGGCACACTGCTGTTTTTCTCGGTAGGAGCATCAATCGCGCTGGTGGCGCAGATATACAATCTGCCGGGAAACCTGGGTACTTTCCTGTTTACATGGATAGTATTATGTTCTCCGCTTATTTACATACTGCGATCTAACGCGCTGGCGGTGCTTCATGTGCTATTCGCTACCTATTATGCGGTAGAAGAAGGTTACTTTAGCCCGGAAAAACCATGGGGCTATGTGTTATTTATTGCCCTGCTTATGCCTTTTTACATACAACAGTTAAAAGAAGAACGCAACAACGGTACAGCGGCACTTAACTGGCTGCTGCCCCTTAGCGGACTGATATCGCTTGGCGGATTTTTAGATGGTGCCGATCAGTTTGGGTTACTAATTTACCTGGCTTTTGCAGGCTTGCTTCATGCAATTGGTTACATGGAAATTTTTAAAGACAGTCCTAAGAAAAATGGCTTTCTTACCCTGGGCGAAATGGGCATCGTAGTAATACTTACCATGGCATCGTTTAGATGGGTATGGCACGATGTAATAGTTAACAGTATACCGCACACTTTTTTTATTATCCTATGGCTGGTGTTTCTTGCTGCGGCAATTTATTTTTCATTCTTCCACAAGGGTGCATCAAAACACTTTGAGCCTTTCAGGACGGCAACACTTGTGTTTCCTTTAATTTACTTTATAGGTATTTTTGACGATCTTGTACCATCGGTACTTACAAACATACTTGTGCTTGCATTGGGTGTTGCTGTAATACGCGAAGGTGTTGCAAAGTTCGACTTTGCTATACTTAACTTTGGGCTTATCATTACATCAGTACTTATTGCCTGCCGCTTTTTCGACGTAAACATGTCGTTCGTAGTGCGCGGATTATTATTTATAGGTGTTGGCGTTGGGTTCTTCCTTGCCAATTATGTACTTATCCAGAAAAAGAAAAACAAACCTGAAACCCCATCGTATGAAAACTAGAAACATTCTCATAGCCTTTGCGGTTACAGCTTTAGTACAGCTTTTTATTCCGCTGAAAATGATCTATGACAGCCATATTACCGAAACTGAAGGCGCAGAATATCATTTTAAAGCGAAACCTATAGATCCTAACGATCCTTTCAGGGGGAAATATATAACGCTTGCTTTTGATATGGAAACCTTTACCACTGCCGACACTACCTGGCAGGAGGGTGATACTGCCTATATTATTTTAGCAAAAGATAAAGACGGATTTGCTATAGGCAAGATGGTAACCCGGGAAAAACCAAATGATGGTGACTATATAACCGCCGAGGCAAGACGATTATATGATCAGACGCTATTTGTAAACCTGCCTTTTGAACGTTATTATATGGAAGAAAGCAAAGCACCCGCAGCAGAAGCTGCCTACTCTAAATATGCAGCCAGCCAGGATTACAAACCTGTATATGCTGTAGTTGCAGTACGTAACGGCAACTCTGTTTTAAAAGATGTGATTATAGATAGCATGCCCATAAAGGAATATGTAATAAAGAACCGGAATAAAAAACCTCAATAACAAAAGAGCCTCACAATTGTGAGGCTCTTTTGTTATTTGGCTATAATTACATAGAGAGTTTAAGCAATTGCTTTTTCCTGCCGCGGCGCCCCAGAAAATAAATGCTTTCGCCTTGTTTTGTTGTTGCTCCGTTTGCAACCATAAAAGGCACTTCATTATCTTTATCGTCAAGCACTTCTTTAAACTCAAAGTCCCCGCCTCCATTTATCTTAATAATATTAAGGTTAGAACGTTTTGGCGATTTTTGCCCAAACTGGATCCTGTCGTTGCTAAGCTTTTTTACTTTATCGCCTGTATTAATGAAAAAATAAGTATCATCGTTTTTAATCATCGAGCTATATGAAATATACGAGTCATTGCCGCCTGTCTCCTGGCGCTTGTTTATATTTCTTGCCCAGGCAAGGCTGCCGTCGCTTTTTATCCTCGCCGATACAATATCGTCATAGTGGTAAATAGTATAGCTGGTGCCCATTGACCCGTTTACACCAGTTGAGCGCCAAACTGTTGTATAATACTCCTCGGCGTTAAAAACAATGTCATTGTTTGACGTCAGAAAAATACCTTTAAAAGATATATGGCTTAGTTCCCTGTCTTTGTCCTTTCCATATTTATCTATTATAAACTGCTCGGTAAAAGGATTAAAGGCTGTTGTTTTAAGTTCAAGCGTTTCGGGATCCATATCAAAATAACACAATCCTTTAAAACGGTTATTGTTTCTGTCGCTATAAAAGCCCACGCAGGCAATCCTGTCTTTTTTAAACACCGTTTTTAACGACCGTGCATAGTGCTCTTTGGTATCAAATACCTGTGTTTTACTATCGGTAGCCGTTATCCTGGTAAGTTCGTACTGGTATTTTCCACCTTCCTTTTTCTGTTTTGCCTCATCGGTAGCCGCGCGCCCTAAAAGATAAGCTACTTCTCCATTCTCTGAAACATCAATGTTTTCAAACTTAAATTTGCGGTCCTTAATGTCCCTTTTAAAAACGTGGGCAATTTTAAGATTCAGGTTATTATCATAAACATACAGCTTGCGCATTTCTTTCTTCTGGTCTGTATCGTCAATATCTATAGATATCGCAAAAGCAGTCTTATCGTTGTCAACCAGCATGGTCGCAAAATAATCGCTGTCCACTGTCACCTTACTAAAAAAGCCTGCAGTCTTTACTTCGTCTCTGTCCAGCCTGAAAAGTTCTTTTGGGGTAAACTTAAAATCGTTAATACTAGCCGTACTAACACTGCATATATAAGCTTTTTGGGACTTGTCGTAATTAAAGTCAACGATATGCACCTGGCTGCCGTTAATAAGCGTACCCAGTACCTGGCCGCGCTGCAGCTCAAATTCAAAATCTTTTACCAGCTTCATTGCCGCGTCATAATGCTCAAAATAATAGCCGTGCGAACCGTAAGAGAACAAGCTTCCCTGATAGGAGCGCACGATTACTACGCCGCCGTTAGCATCTTCATCTACAGATACTATAGTGGAGCTTTTATATTCGTCTTTAAAAATGTCGCTTTTTTGCACACTGCAGGCAATGTTGGCATTTTGGGCAGAAAGCCCGGCACATAGGCAAAGCCATAAAGAAATGGTAAGTAGTGTTTTTTTCATATAAAATTGTGGTTGGTGATGCCACAAATATATTGATTTAACAATTTAAAACAGAAATACCTGACAAAAATTTGTTAAATCATATGAATATCGCAATTAATAACGACCTATAAATTTACTTTTAATAATTGTTTATTACTTCCCCTGCGCCCTAAAAAGAAAACAGCATCGGGCAGTACAATGCCTTTTGCCGACATAAAAGGAACTTCGTTATCGTTCTTATCCAGTAGTTTTCTATAGTTTATTTTACCGTTACCATCTACAGAAACCTGCGTGAAAGCCGATCTGTTTCTGCCTGTTTCCTTAAACTCTATAGTGCCGTCATCAAGGTTTCTTACATTATCCGCAGCGTTAATGTAAAAGTTCAGCATACCGTTTTTATAGCTTGGCGTGTACGATATAAAAGCAACGTCAGAGTGGGTGCTGTTGATCTTATTGATATTGGTAATCCAAAGCGTTTCGCCTTCCTTATTTATAGCCGCCGTTACAATATCGTCAGAATTGTAAATGATATCGTTATTGGCATTCGTAATATAATACTCCTCGGCATTGATAATAATGTCTTCATTTTCGGTAACAATAAAATCCCTGAATACAAGCGGCTTGTAAAATTTGGGCAGCCACCAGCTATTTTTGGTTTTGTCGCCAAGAAGCTGTTGCGAAAACGGGGTATGCTTTACCTTTCTTAGCACCAACGTTTGCGGATCGATATCAAAATAGCTTATGCCGCTGTACCACTTCGCTTTGTCTTCGCTATACAAACCGGCACATACCAGTTTACTGCCCACCTTAAGCATTTTTAGCGATTCAGCAAACGGTTTATCATTCTCAAAGCCTGCTGTTTTCTCTCCCGATGCCGTAACGTGGGTAATCTCATAATTGTACTGATGCTTTTTATTTTCTTCCATATGTACCGCACCCAGCAGATAAATAGAATTACCGTTATCTGCGACATCAATATTTCTGAAGGCAAAGTGTTTGTTCTTTACATCACGCACATAGGTATGGTCTAGTTTTTTATTCAGCGAAGCGTCAAACGTATACAACCTGAATGTTTTGTTGTCCTTCGATTTTAAATTAAGGCATACACCGAAAGACGTTTGATCATCATCCATGATAAATGATACGATCGAACTGTCATTTACCACGCTGGTAGAATTATAGAATAACTCATCAAGTTTCAGGCTTCCCAGCTTGTCGGCTTCTTCACGGCTAAGCCTGAACAGTTCGCGGGTGGTAAATTTAAAATCATTTAGGGCAGTAGTATGTGCAGTACATAAATACGCTTTTTCCTTGATGTTGTATTGAATTTCTATTAAATGTAATTGGGCGTTGTTAGATAGTACTCCAACCAGGGTTTTAAACTTTTCGTAGGCATGATATTCGGGAGCATAATCGTATTCCTTTAGCACTGCCATGTTCTTGTCGTAATGCTCAACATAGTATCCCGAAGCCGATGCTATCATGCCGTTCTTAAACATGCGCACCATGTAAAATCCGCCTAATCCATCATCTTTAGCATACACAATGTAAGACTCTTTGCTGCTATCCTTAAATATGGCACTTTTTTGAAGGGAGGTATCCGCGGCCTGCGCACGGCCTATCATAGCTGCAAACAGTGTGATTATGAGTAGTATATTTTTCATTGTTGGTTGAATTGGTGCTTCGAATATACTAATTTATCTGACAGAAAATAAAACGTAAAAAAAAAGAGGCCGAAGCCTCTTTATATAGTTTGCTGTATTCCTATTTTCCAGGAAATTCAGCTTTTCTCTTTTCAAGAAATGCTGTAGTGCCTTCTTTAAAATCTTCTGTTCCAAAAGATTCACCAAAAGCGGCAACCTCAACATTGTAACCGTTAACGCCATCTTCGTAATTCGCGTTAATAGCCTCAATAGCACGGCTGATAGCTACTGGAGAATTCTTCATTATTTTAGCCGCAATACCTTTACAGAAATCAAGCAGATCTGCCTGTGGCACAACATGGTTTACAAGTCCGTATGTTTTAGCCTCTTCCGCAGAAATCATACCCGCAGTCATTATCATTTCCATAGCGCGGCCTTTGCCTACCAATTGCGGCAAACGCTGTGTACCTCCATAGCCCGGAAT
>Ga0247782_1000652_pt1 | contig 11894 bp, 1 predicted proteins | sample UWRJL019104C5_FD_179928 | JGI IMG/M metagenome (GOLD analysis project Ga0247782, IMG submission 179928) | Plant litter microbial communities from Arlington Agricultural Research Station in Wisconsin, United States - UWRJ-L019-104C-5 | ecosystem: Environmental > Terrestrial > Plant litter >...
AACCTTGTTGGTTGTGAGTAGCGAGGCCTTCAATTGCAGTAGGCGGTTTTGGCCAGAAGTGGCCCGTGAGGTCCTGGCCCGTGAGGGGGGGAGTAATCTTAGGGCCTTGCAGCCAAATCGAGGCCGATCATTGTGGAGGTATTACCACCGAGAGAAAGCTTCTCGAACAAGTTTAGGAAGGTGTCAGTCTCATAACACAGGAATCGTGGGGGCTGCTTACCTAAACAAGCAATAGATTTTACGAGCTTATGAGAGACTTTTCAGCTGCGTAACCGCCATTGCTATTTGTAGATATTTCTGTACGTTCCTATGCAAAACACGTTAGATTCGCGAGTGGCTCGTGGTAACTACCGGTGATGAACCCGGATATGATCCGATTGTCGCGGGGCGCATATCTAATTATACGCTAAGTCCTGCATGGGATTAACGGCTTCGTTTTCTCCATTCCACCAATTAAAGACGCATTTAGATTCCTAATACACCATATGCCCCCAGGGTGGCTTATAAACAGAAGAATTCATTTATATGTGTTTGTGCTACAAATCTAGACCACTTATATTAACATGTTGTTCTAGGTTAGGTTACCTCCCTCTAATATGAGAAACGAGGCATACATATATCTTTTGGCGTAATACCCCTGGTTTTTAAAGTGAACGTCTAGATAAGAAACTGTCAAAATAAGAACACCTAAGAAAATAGTCAAAGGGTAGTTAGTAAAATATGTTCTTGCATACTTGTAGTTCATTTATTTATGGTCTAGGTGCCTATTTATAGCCGGCTAAAACTAACATGTAACTATTGCTATAGGCCAAGACCGCCTGTTTAAAAATAAAATAAAAATTAAACCAATGTGTAAGGTTTAGGGCTTGGTACGTTGCAAGATAATGTGTTAGATTTTAAAAAGTAGCTATAAAAAATTACTTTTATTTAGTATGCTAATTATATATAGCCGCAAGGCCTTATTAGGCTTTTAGCTAATCTTTAGCTTGTCTTTAGCAAGCCTGCGCAAGCAGTATATACTTTTTTAATAGTTGGTCTTTAAAAAAAGTATAACGTATCCCACGGCCATATTTGCCACCCGGTCATATTTGCCACTTTTTTTCCTATATAAAAAACGTTTGTGTGCAACATTATAACTTGGCCAATACTAATGCTATAATAATATAAATAGTACTAGTTAATTCCTAACTAAATAACAAGTTTAAATATGATTTTTTTATATTTAAAATATTTTTATTTAGTAGGTTATTAAGGTAGTAAATAAACAAGGATTATTAAAAAATTTTTAGCAAAAAAGCCCGTGCATAAATTTATAACTTTATTAATTTTAGTTGTACAATAATAAAAATATAACTATTAAATTTTTATTAAAATAAAGAATCTAGTAGTATTTTTTTTATTTTAATTACTTAAATATTAAACTAGTTATATAGTATTATAATATTTATACTATAATATAATCCTTATAAAAAATTATATAATCCTTGCTTAGCGTATTATTTAATAACTTGCTAAATAAAAATATTTTAAATATAAAAAGAATATATTTAAACTTGTTATTTAGTTAGGAATTAACTAGTACTATTTATATTATTATAGCATTAATATTGGCCAAGTTATAATGTTGCACACGGACGTTTTTTATATAGGAAAAAAAATGGCAAATATAGCCGGGTAGCAAATATAGCCGTGGGATACGTTATTTTTTTATACTACCTTTTTTTTTTACTACTAGTTTTTAATAATAATTAAGTATATATTTATTAAATAAGGTCTAATTATAAAATTTTTTAATTAGCTTTTTTTATTTTGCGCCCCCATAATATTTATAATAATTATTATTTTATTTATTATTATAATATATTTATAAAGCTATTTTTTATACTTTTATATTTATAATTTTATATTTAATTATTAACTTTTTATAAAACATTTGCTTTATATTATACTTTTATTTTATTTTTTATTAGTATTATTTAATTTTTTTATATTTATTTACTAACTTATTATTATTATTATAATTTTTTATAATAAATTTATTTAAAAGTATTTATTTAATTAAATTATTTAATAAAACTATTATAATTATTTAGTTTATATAACTACTTAATAAGTTAAATGTTAATTTTAATAAGAATATTAATATAAATAGTATGCTTTTATATATAAAATATGTTTTAAAAATATATATTAATTTAAAAATTACTTATATTATTGCTTTTTAATTATTAAGTATTAAATATATTATATATATATATAATTATTATGCTTATTATATTATAAGTTTTTTAAATGTTTAGCAAACATTTTTATATTAATTATTTTAAGTTTTAATATTACTTTTAAATGCTACTTAATTACTTAGTAAAATTTAAACTAAACTTTAATAAGCTACTAAGCATTTTAAAAAAAAGTTTAATAAAAATAGCTTGCTAATATATTATAATAATATTAATATATTTAATTGCTTGCTTAATAACTTTATAAAAGCTAAGTTAGCTTTTTATTATTATATTATTAAAAAAAAACATAGCCTAACTTAAACTACTTAAAATTATTATTTAGCTATTATTTAATATAAAGCTTAGTTTATTTATTACTTATTAACTTTTAATATTAATTTTTTTATTATATATATTATTATTTAATATTTATTATATATTTACTAACTAATATATATATATATATAAAATATTTAAGCTAATAATTTTATTAATTTAAAAAATATTTAATAATAAGTTAAATATATATAGCTATTATATAAATATAATTTTTTGCTATTTTTTTAATTAAATTATATATTATAAGCTTATAATAAGCTATTTTTTATTTATAAGCAACTTTATAATGCTAGCTTAAAGCTAAACTATATTAGCTAATATAAAAACTAAAACTTTAAATATTTTTTTTAGCTAAACTATATTACTTAGTTTATTAATAATAAGTATTTAAAAAAGTTTTATATTATTGCTTTTTATAATATTATATTTTAAAATATTGTTAGCACTTTTTATTATATTTATTACTAAACTAGTTTATAATAATTTATTAACTAGTTACTACTTTATTAGTTTTTTTATTTTATTTTTTATTTTTATTATTATTATTTTTTTTTATAAATATATATATTTTTATTTAAGTTTATAGCTAGCTTTTATAACTATTTTTTTAATTTTTTTTTAAATACTTAGTTTTTTTTTATTATAATTAATATAATTATTATTATTTATTATTAAATATATTTGTTTATTTATTAAATAAATAAAAATTTTTTTATTAAATAATTATAGCTTTTTTTTATTATAATATTATTAAATTATTTTATTTAAAATATAACTTTTTAAGTTTTTTTTTATATTTATTTATTAACTTTTTAAATTAATTAAATGCTTTAATAGTTTTTAAATATTATATTTTATTAACTACTTTTTTTATTTTATTAAATATTTTTATGCTATTTAATATTTTTAATAGCTTATTTGTTGAAATACTAGTTATACAAATATAACCGCACTTACTTGTACTAGGATAGTATAAGTAGGTACGGCTTGCACAACTAGTATTTAACACTAGGTTATTATATATGCGTTATTGCACGTAACATATCTTATTAAGACTATGCAAGCATAAAACATGCTTACACAGTTAAGCAAAGTCTTCTTGCAATCTCTGCCTCCCTTAGTTTTTTACCTTTTATATAAATAGACAAACAAATTAAATATATTGTTATTGCATTGCTTTTTAATTGTTTTACTATACGTATGTATACTATAGCTAAACTAATATTATTTATTTTATTTATTTTTTAAATTTAATAGTTTTGTTTGCTTGCTAATTTTTTTATAATTATTTTATAGCTTTAATAATAATATAAAAAATATTTTATATACTTTTATATACTTTTGTAGCAATTAAATATAATATGCTTATAAAATTTTTTTTTTTTTAATTTTTGCTTTAATATAAATAAGTACTAGCTTTTTTTTATACTTAAAACAAAAATAATAATTAATAGCTTTATAATATTTTTAATATTATATTATTTAAATATATAGCATTTATTATAATACTTTTATATAGTTTTTATTATTTTTTTTTTATGTTTATATAATGCTTTTTATATTATATTTATTTTTTATAGTTATTTTTTTATTTTTTAAACTTTAAATTTAAGCTATTTTAATATATATTTAATAATTTTTAAATAATAATTATATAAAGCTTTAAATAGTAAATAATTTATAATAATATATTAATTATTATTATATATATATTTAGCTTTAAATAATACTTTTGCTTATTTTACTAGCTTATTAATAATATATATTTATAAAAACTTTTTTAATATTTAATATATATATATTTTTTTTTTAATTATTAGTTTATAAATACTATATAATTAATAGTTTTTTATATATTTTTTGCTTATTATAATTTTTTTTTTAAAATTTGCTAGTAATAAGCTTATTTTTATTGCTTACTATATTTTTAATAATTTAAATTAGCATTTTATTTTTTATAAAATATAGTTATAAATTTAGCTATATTTAATATTTTTATTATAAACATAAATAAAGCTATTTTTATAAAGTAATTAATAATTATTAAAATTATATTATATATTAAGCTATTAACTTTAATATAAAATAAATATTTTATAATAAAGTTTAAGCTAATTTTTTATGATAATTAATTTAGTAGTAAAAATATTTATAGTTTTTTAAACAGCTTATATTTTAGCTATTTAGTTTTTTTATATTTTATATATATAATAATATATTTATAAATTTTTTAATTTAATTTTTTTTAATAAAACTTTTTTATAAAAGTTTAGCTATTTTATTACTTTTTATATATCTAGCTTTTAAGTTATTATAATATTAATATATTAGCTACTTAATTAATATTGTTTAAGCTAAAATAATTAATTTTTTTAAAAAATATAATACTTTTTAATTATTAATATAATATTTTTAATATATTTTAGCTTATTAATATATAATTTTTATTAATTTAATAAATATTAAGTTTTTAAATTATAATTTTTTAACAATTTTATAAAATTACTTTAATATATTTAATTTAAATATTATTTTATTTTAAACTAACTTTATTATTAAAAATATAAAATATATTAGTTATAAATAATAGTTTTAGCATTTTTTTTATTTTTTTTTAAAATATATTTTTTAAATTTTTAGTAGTTTATTTTATTAACTAAGTTATTATTATAATTTATACTATATATAATTAATAAGTTAAGCATATATATTAATACTTTTTATTTTTTTATTTTTAAAAGTTTTTTATAATTATATAATAAAAGTTTAAAGTTAAATTAATATATAGTTTTGCTATTTTTTTTTTATAAAACATTTTTTTAAATATAATTTTAATAATATTATTTAAGCAGTTTAAATATTTTATATTAATACCTTTTACTTTTTATTTTTTAACTTTTATTATTATATTATAATAATTTTAATTTTTTTTAATAGTTTGCTAAATAATTAAAGTTTTTTTTAAAATATAAAAACTATATTTTTATACTTTATTTTTTTTGCTTTATAATTACGCTTTTATAATAGTTTATTTATTAAATTTAAAATATTTAAATAATATTTAATATTAAATTTTAACTAAGCTAGTTTATATATTTAATATATTAACTTTTTTAAAAATCATATATTAATAAGTTAATAATTTTTTATAATATTATATAGTTTATTTAAATTATTAAAAGTTTATTTATACTTTTAAAATATTAGCACTAATATTTATAGCTTTCAATTATTGCTAAAAGTTTTTATTAGCTAATAGTTTAAATTATCTTTATATTTATTAGTTTATATAATTAATATATTATTAAGTATTATTATTTTTTATATAATTAAAATAAAATATTTAAAATAGCTTTTATTAATATATTTATTTTTATTTTAATTAAAAGTTTATGATTTTAGTATTAAAAAATAACTATTAATATAAATACTTTTTTAAAGTTTTTAAAAGCTTAGTTATTTTATTTTTTTAGTTTATTTAAATAAATAGCTATATTTATTTTGCTTTTTTAATAATATTATAATTAATATAATAATTTTAAAATATTTAATAATAAACTTGTTATAAAAGTTTATAAATTTTAAAAATATTTAAATATTATAGTCATATTAATTTAAAAAACTTTTATTTTTAAATTATAATAACTTTTTATAAATTTATTTTAATATTTTTAATAATAATAATAAACTTTAAAAAATTTATTTTTATTTTAAAAAACTTATATTTTAATAGTTTAATAAATAAATTATATTACTTTAAGCACTTATAAACTAATTAAAAATGCTTATAATATTATTTTTTATTATTTATAAATATATTAATATTATTTAAATAAACTATATAAATATAATTTATTAGCTTTACTAATGCTTTATATATATAGTTTTAAAATATAACTAGCATATTAATTAATTTAAAAAGTAGTTTTTTATTAATTACTAGCTTTAATATATATTTAATAATATAAAATTTTTAAATTTAACTTAAAAAATATTTTAATAAACTTTAAGTAGTTTATAACTTTAAATATAAATAATAAAAAATATTTATTTTTTATTATAATTTTATTTAATTTTTAATAGTTAATATAAAGCTTTATTATATTATTTTTTTTAGCTATAAATAAGATTAGCGCGCTTATATTAGCTTATAATTAGCAAATTTTACTTGTTTATAAAATATTTTTTAAATATTTTTTAAATACTTTTTTTTTAAGCTTTTAAAATTAAATAAATTAAATTAAATAATATTTTAATTTTTTAATTAAATTAATTAAATGCTTTATTTTTTTTTATATAAAATATTTTTTACTATTGTTTTAAAATAAAATTAGCAAAAGCTTTTTAAATATGCTAGCAAATTAATAATAATATTTATAAGCTTATTATTATTAATTTTTTTAAAAAAAAGTTTATAATATATGCTTGTTTGCTTTTAATTATTTTGCTTATAAAGTTTTTAAAGTTATTTTTTTTAATATTATTAAAATGCTATGCTATAAAAGCTATATTTAAAATAATATTTAAGCAGCTTATACTAAGCTTTAATAATAAAAACTTAAAAATATTAAGCTTTTTTTTTATACCATAAAATATTTAAATAAAAACTTTTATTTAGCTTTTTATATTAACTATTTAAAAAGTAGCTTTATATATTTTATAATACTATAATATTTTTTTATTTAATTTTATAAGCTTTAAAATAAAATTTATTACTTTTTATAAACATTTTTTAGCTATATTTTTATAAACTATATTAACTTATGCTTTTATATTCAACTATATTTATAATAATAATATTTTTTTAATATTTATTATTTAATAAAATTAAAGCTAATTTTTTAAAAAGTTTTTTTAAACTAAATATTTTATAAATTTTTGCTTAAATAAATTAAATATATTATTTTATTTTAGCTTAGCTTTTATTTTAAAATTTTTTTAAGCTAAACTAAATAATAGTTATATTTTAAATTTTATTTTTTATTTTTTTTAATATTACTAATTATTATTTAGCTGCTAGCTATTTACTTTATAGTTTAAAGCAATAATATATAATTATATGCTTTAGCTTATTATAATTATAATATTTTAATATTTTTTTGCTTGCTTATAATAACTTTTTAGCTTATATATTTAAACTTGCTATTATAAAAAATTTTTTTTAAATTTTTATTTTTGCTTTAAAATAGTTTATATAACTACTTTTTTAAAACTTTTTTTAAACAGCTTAAAATTTATATTTTTTTACTAAATAAACTTTTAAAAGTTTTTAAATATTACTTTATTTTTTATGTTTTTATAATTTAATATTTTATAATATGTTTATTAATTAGTTTATAAATTTTATTTTATTTAAGTTAATATTTAAATTATTTAAATAAAGTTTAGTTAGCTAAGCTTTTATTTATTATTTTTCTTAACTATAAAAATTTAATTTTAATTTTTATAGTAATAATATTTTATTTAAGCTGCTTATAATTATATATAAGTGCTTTAATATTATTTTTTACTTTTAGCTTTTGCTTTTTTATTAATAATTATAATAATTAGCTAGTTTAAGCTATTATAGCTACTACTTATAATAATAATTTATTATATTTTATAAATTTATTTTTATAATGCTATAAATATAATTATAATTAGCTTAATATTTAGTTAGTTAAATAATTAAATTTTAGCTAATATAAACTTTAACTTTTTTATTTTTATAAACTTTTATATTAGCTATTTAAGTTATTAAGCTTTAACAATTTAAAGTTTTTTTTATTAAGTATTATAAGTACTAAGCTTATAAATTATTTATATTTAACTTATTTAAACAAAGTTTTAGTTTAGCAATAGCTATTTGCTTTAATTTTAAATTTTATAAGTAATATTTTTTATTTAAATATAATATTATAACTATTAAATATAAAATTAAAAAAATATAAAGTTTAAAGCTTAATATATTATATAATAATATATTAAAATTTAAAAAGTAGCTATAAAAAATTATTTTTATTTAATATACTAATTATATATAGCTATAAAGCCTTATTAAGCCTTTAGCTAATTTTTAGTTTGCTTTTAGCAAGCTTGCGCAAGCAATATATACTTTTTTAATAGTTAGTCTTTAAACAAAGTGTGTCCTCTTTATACTATGCTTATAGCTAGTAGTTATTTATATTTTAGTTATAAAAGCTTTTTATAGTGCTTATTTTATAAATAAGTATAAAAGGTTTAAAAAAGTGTAGTTTAAAAATATATTAACTATATATAAAAAATAAAATAAATAACTAATTTATTTTATAGCTATATTTAATATTTTTTGTTTATATAAAAAACGTTTGTGCATAACTTTATAACTTAGCTAATACTAATGCTATAATAATATAAATAGTACTAATTAATTTATAATTAAATAATAAGTTTAAATATGATTTTTTTTATATTTATAACATTTTTATTTAACAAGTTATTAAAGTATTAAATATATAAAGGTTATTAAAAAGATTTTAAAAAAAAGGATTAACGTATCCCATAGGTTAATTGCACACTTTTTTTCCCATACAAAAAACGTCCGTGCGCAACATTATAACTTGACCAATACTAATGCTATAATAATATAAATAGTACCAATCGATTTCTAACTAAATAACGAGTTCAAATATGATTTTTTTTATATTTATAGTATTTTTATTTGGTAGCTTATTAAGGTCGTAAATAAATAAGGATTATTAAAAAGATCTTAGCAAAAAGGGCTGTGCGTAAATTTATAACTCTATCAATTTTAGTTGTACAATAATAAAAGTATCACTATTAGATTTTTTTTAAAATAAAGAATCTAATAGTATTTTTTTTATTTTAATTACTTATATATATAACTAGTTATATAATATTATAATATTATAATATTTATATTATAATATAATCCTTGCTTAAAGTATTGCCTAATAACTTGCTAAATAAAAATATTATAAATATAAAAAAAATCATAGTTAAACTTGTTATTTAGTTAGAAATTAACTAGTACTATTTATTTTATTATAGCATTAGTATTGGCCAAGTTATAATGTTGCGCACAGACGTTTTTTATATAGGAAAAAAAGTGTGCAATTAACCCAGGTATACAATTAACCTATAAGATACGTTATATTTTTTTATTTTTTTTACTACTTTTATTATATTATTTACTTATTTAATATAAGCTTTAAATAAGTTTTTTAAAACTATTATAGCAAAAAGTATATTATTTAATGCTTTTTTTTAAAAATAATAAGCTTAGCATTATTATTTTATAGTATACTTTTCATTTTAGCTAATATTTTTTTTATAAAGCAAAAAAGTTTAAAAAGCTTTGCTTAGCTTTTTAATAAAGTTTAAGCAGCTTTTAAACAGCTATATAAGCTTAGTTAACATTAAAAAAGTAGTTTTTAAAAAGCTTTAAAAATTTATTAAAGTTATATTTTTAAAAATGCTTTTTTTAAATATAAAATAATAATATAACTATTTTATTATTACTTTTTAATAGCTTATAAATAGTATAAAACCTATTTAAATTATTATTAATAAACTTAATAATTTATTTTAGTTTATATTTTAGTACGGCTGCTTAAGCTAAAAACTATACCTTATTTTTTTAAAACTTTTTTAGCTATAAAAGCAGCCTTTTTTTAGCTTTTAAGCTAATAAGTCTTTTTATAGCAGCTTTATTATTATTATTTAAAGCTATAGCTAAAGTTAAGTTTATAGCTAGGGTTAGTATTTAGTTTTATACTTAGTTTTTTATTTATTAATATATAGCTATTTGCTTTTATACTTATTAATAAATTTGCTATTACTTTTATTTTATTATTTAGCTAAATATATTAGTAAATTAAAATATTTGCTATTAAGGACAAGGTCATAGTGTTATAATAACAAGGGTAGTAGTATATAATATAATAATAATTAAGAGGAAAAAAATGCTATAAAAGAATATTAGCAGTATATATACATAGCAGTACAGTACATAAAGTGCAAGTATGCAATCTATACTATTGCATCCTAACATTTGCGTTTTTATTTTATTTTTTATAAAACTAAGCAACTAAAAAATAAAAGCTTATGCTTGCTTGCTTTTATTATTTAATATACTAGCTTATTTTTTTATTGTAATGTTTTTTTAATTATATATATTTAAAGTGTTAAGCAGCTTGCTAACTATTTATTTGCAGCTTAAGTAAATAATAAAGCTAAAATATATATAAAAAGCTAAAGCTAAGCATTTTATATGCAATATAGCTTATATTTTAGCTTAAAGAAAAATCTTTTTTTTATAAAAGTAGCGCACGCGTGTGCGTTGCTAAGTAGTGTTGTAGGCCTTGCTTAGCAAAACGTTAAAAAAAAGGTGCGTTTTAATAAAGCATTTTAATAAGTTAACGCTATCTAGCCTAACTTATAATAAAAGTTATACATTTATATATAAACCTTTTTTATATATATTTTTAATTTAGTATTTTTTAAGGTATAGTATTATATTAAATAAAACGTAATAATATAAAAAATAAAACTAAATATATATTAAAATCTATAAGCAGATTTTAATATATACGTAGTGCGTAGTCTTTATTTAATCTTTTATTTAATTATAATAAAAGGTATCTTTTATTAAGTAAAAGATACGCTATTTAATAATACTACCTTTTAAAAAAGTATATTAATTTTTAAATTATTTTTACTTAGCTAATATTTTAATAACTTGCTAGATAATAATATTATAAATATAAAAAAATATTTTTTTAACTTATTATTTAGTTATAAATCTAATAATAATATTTTTATTATTATAACATTAATATTAACTAGCTAAATTATAAAGTTATATGTAAACGTTTTTTTATATAAGAAAAAAAGTGTGTAATTATTTTAAGAGTACAATTAATCTATAAAATATATTATATATAAAAAATTATATTTAATAATATTATAGTTAATTAAAAAATATTTAAGCTATATTATTAATAATACTATGTTTAACGTATTTTACAACTATATTTAATACTTTTTTTTTATATAAAAAACTTTTGTGCACAACTTTATAACTTACCTAATATTAATGCTATAATAATATAAAGAGTACTAATTAATTTATAACTAAATAATAAGTTTAAATATAATTTTTTTATATTTATTATATTTTTATTTAAAAAGTTATTAAGTAATACGCTAAGCAAGGATTATATGATAGTATAAATATTATAATAATATATAACCAGCTATAGCAAATATTATATTAGCAAATGCTTTTAAGCTTTTATATAGCGTACTACTATAATATAAGCAGTTAAAGTTATAAAAAGCAAAAAAAAAAAA
>Ga0247782_1000653_pt1 | contig 11847 bp, 9 predicted proteins | sample UWRJL019104C5_FD_179928 | JGI IMG/M metagenome (GOLD analysis project Ga0247782, IMG submission 179928) | Plant litter microbial communities from Arlington Agricultural Research Station in Wisconsin, United States - UWRJ-L019-104C-5 | ecosystem: Environmental > Terrestrial > Plant litter >...
TATAGCGAAGGCATTTTTATAATTATAAAGTATAGATTGTAAACCTCAACTATTACTTTCTGATAAATTTATTGCGGTAAATTTTATCGCCTGCTTTTAATGTGATTGCGTATGTACCAACAGAAAGATCACTTACATTTATAGCACTTTTAAGCGATACATTACTCATACTCTTAACAACTTTACCTGACATATCTGCAATTATTAAATCGCCTGTTTCAACATTTGCAATCTCAACAATGTTGATAAACTGTGCTGTTGGATTAGGGTATATATTAATATTTAGAGCGTTTTCAGGATTGTTTGTACCTAAAGCACAAAAGTCGAAATCGCCAAAGTTGAGGGTAATAAATCCGTTAGTCCCTAAAAATTCGCATAGGCTTGGGCAGTATTCTGTACAGGCATAAAAACCGTATGTACCATTAACTGTTGCTGTATATGAGTCGCCCGTAACTTCTGCAAGTATACATTCGTCTTCCGGCACAGGCGGTAACGCAGATGGTATACATTTGTACCATGTGTGTAGTCCGTACACTATTGGGTAGCCGTTTTCGAACTTAACACTTGCACCATTACAGATATTATATGCAAGATCGTCAACCTGTAGAAACGTTCCCGGTTCGAAGGTAGAGATCATATATGGTAAACCATACGCATATCCGTCTATTAAAACCAAAGGGCTATCTATGGTACATTCATCTACAGTTGCAGCAACTTTAAATTCGAATAAAAAATCATCCGCACCGTTAAGTTCGATAGTCTGATTTGTAGCTCCGGCTACAGCATTCCACGGATTTGGGTTTGGAACAGAAGGGTCCCAATACCATTCACGCCTGTACCATTGGTAGGCATCATACTCCTGGGTAGAAAGTGTAACATCGTCTGCTTCATCACAAAGTAAGTAGTTACCTGTAATGGTTGGCGTAAAATCGCACTGCGCGTTTGCGCCGAAGCCCAGCGACAGCATAGCCACCGCAAATAGCATTTTAAAGTAGTTGTTTTTCATGGTTAGATTTTTATCCAAAAATACACTTTCATGGTTTTAGATGGGTATTCTTACCCGTGACAAAGTGTGACAACAATTTGTTAACATGCCTATTTTTTGGGACATCAGGCATGGAGAGATCATAATTCCATTTCGGGGAGTTAGAAGCGGGTGTAAAAGCGAGATTACGGCTAGTCTTATTTCTTACCATTTGGTAAGACCCATGTTATTTTCTGTTTAGATATTTGACTTTTAAATTTTATACCATGGAAAATAAGAAAAAAGTCCTGCTGACAGGGATAACCGGTTTTTTAGGTTCGCATACAGCCATTCAGCTTCTGGAAAAAGGCTATCATGTAATTGGTACGCTAAGGGATATAAAACGTGTAGCATCTATTAAAGACGTAATTGCCCAACATACCACTCATATTGATAATTTAAGTTTTGCAGAGGCTGAAATTAATGATGCCGGCGTCTGGAAAACACTGATGAAGGATATCGACTTTGTACAGCATATCGCCTCGCCGTTTCCTAAAGTAATGCCCAAAAATGAAGATGACATTATAATCCCTGCACGCCAGGGTAACGTGAATATACTCTCGGCTGCCGCTGCTGCCGGCGTAAAAAGAGTTGTCATTACCGGCTCAAGTTCGGCTGTCAGCTATGGGCAGCTTCCTGAGAATAAAAACCGGACTTACGATGAATCTGACTGGACCGATCTAAACCTCAGCAACGACCTTACCCCCTATTTTAAAAGCAAGACGATTGCCGAAAAGGCCGCGTGGGATTTTATGGCAAAAGACACTTCCGGCCTAGAGCTAACGGTAGTCTGCCCCGGACTGATACTGGGTCCGCTGCTTGAGCAGGACTTTAACGCGTCGGCAAATGTGGTTATAAAAATGCTCGACGGCAGCTTGCCGGCAGTACCAAAAATAGGCTATGATATTGTAGATGTAAGGTCGGTTGCATCATTACTGATACTTGCCATGGAAAAAACCGAAGCAGCAGGCGAACGCTACATTGGCGCTGCCGGCTATATGACCTTTAGCGAAATTGCAGCCGTCCTGAAAAACACCTACCCGAAAATAAAAATCCCGACCCGAAAATTACCTAACTTTATGGTGCGCATCTTTTCGTTGTTTGACCCTACGTTAAACCCCATCCTGCTGGATCTTGGTACGAAAAGGCTGTTGAATCACTCGAAAGCGGTAAACCAATTGGGATGGAACCCCATATTACCTGAAACGGCAGTAATAACGAGCGCGTTAAGCATTTTGAAGCTGGGTATAGTAAAAAGTAAATAGATGGAAAAATTAAGGGCAGCACTACACTTTGGAGGCATCCTCACAAAAGAAAACATAGAAGATATTGTATCCTGCTTTGAGGAAAAGAAATTGCAGCCGGGTATGGATTTCTCGTCTATAGGCGAAGTTTCCAACGAGATCGGATTCATTAACAGCGGCGTGCTGCGAACCTATTCCGTAAGCCCTAAAGGTGAAGAATCTACCCGGTATTTCTTCAGGGAAAATCAGTTTATTGTTGACCTTGACAGTTATTACAGCCGCAGGCCCAGCGATTATCCGTTACAGGCAGTGGTGAGCACCCACCTACATTATATAAAACGTTTTGAGTGGGACAGATTATTGGAGACGATTCCGCAATTGTTTATTTTTACCAAAAGCGTATCGGAAGCCATACTGCTCAACAAACTCAAAGACAATGATTTTTTGAATTTTGGAACGGCTTCAGATAAATACAGGGAGTTCGTTAAACGCTATCCAGACCTGGCCCTGAGCGTGCCTCAGCAATTTATAGCATCTTATCTCAAGATTACACCTCAGTCGTTAAGCCGGATACGCAGAACCATAGCAAGCAAGGAATAATTTGCCTAATTTTACCGTATGGAGGAATTGTTTTTAAAGTTCATCAGGAAATCTACAGTGATATCCCAAGAGGATGCCACCGCTTTTTTATCGTACTTTCAGGTAAAAAAATTTAAGCGTAATGCCGTGCTTCTGGCCGAAGGCGACATTGCCAATGAAGCCTACATTGTACTAAACGGCGGATTGCGCCAGTTTTTCTCAGCCGAAAATGGACTGGAGAAAACTTGCAACTTTATTTTTGAAGGCGAGTTTTTTACCGATCTGGAAAGCTTTTCACGCAAGTCGCGCGCGGCCACAACAATAGTTACACTGGAGCCAACCGAATGCCTGGTAATTACCTGTAAAGATCTTGTGGAAGCCATGCAGCAATCACCCGCCATTGCCGAGCTATGCCGCACTATTGTTGAAAACATTGCCACCGCCGGAATTAAAAGGATACAGTCGTTCCTTTCGCTTTCCCCCGAAAATCACTTTAAAGAGCTGTTGCACCAAAATCCGCAACTACTTCAAAGGGTGCCGCAGCGTTATATTGCCCAATACCTGGGCTTAGCGCCCGAAAGCCTTAGCCGTATCCGTAAAAGAATGATGATAGCTGAATAAAAGCTTAACTTAAGTCATCGTTTTATCATTCGCCCGCCTTTAAATTTGTAGTATAAAAATTAAAAATCATGCAAACAATATTAGGTGCAGGAGGTGATATTTCAATTTCTCTTGCAAGAGAGCTAAAACAATATACAAACCGAATCAGACTGGTTTCAAGAAATCCTGAACGGGTAAATGCCAATGACGAACTAATGGCACTGGATCTGTCTGTAAGGAAAAATGTACTTAAAGCCATCGAAGGATCTGAGGTGGTTTATCTTACTGTTGGATTTAAATATGATGTGAGGATATGGCAAAAGCAATGGCCTGAAATCATACAAAATGTTATCGAAGGATGCCTGAAATACAACTGCAAACTGGTTTTCTTTGACAATGTATATATGTATGACAAAAATGCGATTCCCGACATGAGAGAAGACAGCCCTCTAAATCCTCCATCTAAAAAAGGCAAGGTTAGATTGCAGAATGTAGAAATGATTAACAACGCCATAAAAAATAAAAATCTTAAAGCGGTAATTGCCAGAAGTGCCGATTTTTATGGCCCATGTTCACGCAACGGTATACTTAACCTGTTGGTTTTAGATAATGTTGCCAAAGGTAAAAAAGCGAACTGGCAGGCCAACGCAAATAAAATCCATTCGTTTACTTATATCCCCGATGCCGCCAAAGCTACTGCGCTGCTGGGCAATACCGATAGTGCTTACGGACAGATTTGGCACCTGCCAACATCTGCCGAACGGCTAACCGGAAAACAATTTATAACAATGGCAACCGGAATGACGAACACCAAAAACTCCTACATGCTGCTAAAACCTTTTTTGTTATCTGTTATCGGCATCTTTAACAGGACGATGAAAGAACTGGTAGAAATGCAGTATCAGAATACACAGGATTATTTTTTTAATAGCGATAAATTTTGCAAAGCATTCTCTTTTACGCCCACGAGCTATGAGGAAGGAATATGCGAGATTTTAAAAGAGATAAGCAGGTCGAAAAATTAATACTTTGCTTACGACCGAAAACAATAAATGCTCCCGTAAGGGAGCATATGATTTGTTGCAGAGAGGAAGGGATTCGAACCTATCTCTGTATGCTGAGTATTCATGGGCTTTTCAAACTGTGACATCCATTTTGCCATGAATTTGCCACTACTATTACCTGTATCAATTTGACTTAAAGAACATTACAATTCAGGTCAAATATACAAAATATCATTACCTACATTTAAAGGTTTCGAATAATAGTGAAGCGGGAAGTCGATCTATACTATAAGCTCCTCCTATTTAAGTTAAGGCAAATTTGTCCAATATAATATGAAGTTCAAGGCCAAGTATGGCAACGACTTATCATCAATTACTTCTTTTAGTTTTGGTGCTGTTAGTGCTATGTTTAGCAACTGATACTGGTTTGAAATCAGGAGAGGATTTAATTTTGTCTGTGATATCCTCATAGTCACACATTGTACTTATATCGTTATCATAAACGCCACTGTATTTCGAAGCTTTTTTTATGTTTCCATTATCATCATACATATAAGCAGTCAGGCTATATCCTGATCCTAAATGATCAAAGAATTTAATGTATTCAGGAAAGTCTAAGCTTTGAATTGCTTCGTAAGAAACGTTGTCATATCTAATCATAATTATCCGGTCGAACCGGTCATAACACTCAATGATCAAAGCACCCCTATCCTGAATACGTTTTTTGAAGGAATTAAATACAATTATTACATCATCATATTTAAATTCAATTATTTCCAGTAAGTCAGTTTCAGATTTCTTTACTTGTACCTGATGGTTGATAGTGTTAAAATAATTGAACATCATATCTATGGGTTCCAACAGTAAGGGATTCCGAAATAATCCGCCGGAAATCTTAATGTTATCTATATAAGTCTGTTGCGCTTTTTTGTTTTGCTTTAAAATTTCATACGGATATAAAAGACTCACATAAGTTTCATTAAAAGATAATTTCTTAGGAGGCTCAATTTTATTTCCATATTTATCGGCTTCCGTATTGCTAACCGCAACACAGCTTCCTTTATCATAATATTCCTTATAAATGTTTTTTGACAAAAGCCCTATAATTGTAATTTCCCCAACAATTTCCCCTTTATCAAAGTTACAGTGGGAAATTACTTCCGTTGAATTTAAATCAGATAAAATTCCAAGACCATGGATCAGGCCATCTACGCAGTCAGCCTGAAAAATCACTTTTATATCCTTTCTTTCATAACCGGTTTCAATGGAATAGTAGGTACCTACCCGATATGGACGACTATAATTTAAAGTCAGCGTATCAAGAATTTTTCCTGTAAATTTCATACCATTTTTATACAAATAACATTTAGATGCCTGAACACAATTATTGTTCTTATCAAAACCTAAATAATCGGAATGTGATGATATATAGGGATTGCTATACATTGCCTTGTTAAATCCTCCGTTGATGGTATCATTTCTCCAGCCGTTTGCAACTAGATATCCACTAATGGTTTCACCTACATATTGATTATAAGTCAATCCATCGCCTTTCGGAAATCTGGTTTTCGAATAGTCAGGCCCGGGATGCCTGGAAATTCTGAGGCTGTCGAATTGACCGTAAGCAACAACTTGGAAGAAAATAAACCATAAAAATAAAATGTTTTTCATCGCAATTAGTTTGTTAAGTTTTTAGGAGATTTCCGCTAAATTACCTTGGCTCGTATCAAATGCCTTACAATTTTGTAACAAGGTCAGATTGCAACAAAGGTGCCAAAACTTTAAGTTAGCTGTTCGAATTAGAACTTTGAGTCATTGTCTCATACACATAAACGTTATCTCAAGTCTGTTAAGACTACCCAAGATGATAAAAGACATATACATTTGTCAAAATACTATCTCCAATATATCTATATTTGCTTACCAAGACAGTGTAAAAGATTGTAATTATGGTAAAAAATAAGGAAGTGACACCGGAGCCAATGCTAAATGGCGCATAATTAAAATCCCGAAAAGCGGATATATCAGGTTTAAAGAAAAGATTTCAAACCTTTGTCATGCCGGTGATAGTGCGTAGTAAAAATATAGCAAGGACGCGTAACGTAACCATAAACTTTGAACTTAATACTTACCTGTTGACTACGTTAAGGGAGCAGAATTTTAACGATCAAATCTTATCGATAAGAAATGGGACAACAAATATGCTATATAATTTCAACGGATCTTCTTGAGGTTCCCCTTGAAATTGTACATTTCAAAGAACAAGGCTGCACAGTTTTTCCACTTTTGGTAAACGATACGGATTATGAAAATATCCTGCATTATTCTGAGCCGAAGAATTCCGAAGAATTTTTTCATGAATTTATGACCCATTGTGGTTACGAATATTTAAACCGAAAAATTGCTGCTTTCATGTCTGAAAAAAGACTGAGGAACTTTGCAATGATCAACTACGGTAATTTAGTGCCATTGGTGATAATTTCCCTTTGCTTTTCATCGATGGACAATATAATCTCTTGCCGTGGGAGAATTTTGAAAAAGAGAGCCATCAGAAATTAGGTGTTGCTTTTACATTTTTAGAAATGATTGGAAATGAAACAAAATACCGTTCATTTCTTGATGCTGAAGACTATTATTTTAGAGAATTGGAAATGTTTATAGGCGACATTCGTTTAAGGTAAGAACTTGCTCCACCCAAGTAATAAAACGCAATTACTTTCCTTACGTAAAAGATTATAATAGTGGATGGTCCATCATGGGATTATCTGCATCTCACTACTAGTATTGTAGATATAGCCTGCTAAGCTGTAGAGTAATTACGAATTAAAATATCGATGATATGACCCTGCATAAAAAGTCAGTCTAAGAAACTAGATTGACTTTATTCGACTTCGCTCCCTAGTATGTGAGACGACAGTTGGTATTGCAGCTATAGACCCTGTATTTTTCTATGGTCATTATTATTTATATAAAAAAGGGACCGTTTTAAGCGGTCCCTTTTTTATATAACACAACTATTAAAGCTGAATAACTATAAATTCACTTCGCCTGTTTTGCTGATGTTCTGCCTCAGAACATTTTACACCATCGGCACATCTATTAACTAGTTTAGTCTCACCATAACCCCTGCCTGTAAGGCGGGAAGGATCAATCCCATTTTCAATTATGTATTTCATTACAGATTTTGCCCTGTTTTCCGATAAAGTCATGTTGTATTTAGAAGAGGCACGACAGTCGGTATGGGTACGAACATCGATTTTAGCAGTCGGATAGTCTTTCATAAAATTTACTATCTTATCTAATTCAATGGCCGCATCTGCCCTAATATCATATTTGGCGAGATCAAAATAAATCTGTTCAATTTTAAATTCTTTAGCAAGGTCGGCCCCTATTTTTATTGTGGTCTCCTGTTTTGATAGCGTAATTGGCAACTGGGTTTCGCCAGACACCTCAGGAATACTAACGTTGGCCTCAGCCGCAATGTATCCTTGCTTTTCCGATTTTACCAAATACGATTTTCCACATTCTGCCTCAAATATATATTTACCGTCAACACCTGCAATAATGGTTTTGATTAGTTTGTTCTCGTTGCTAAAGATAGATATTACAGCTCCCGATAATAATTCACCGGTTTTCTTATCGGTAACAATTCCAGTCAACAATTGTTTACAATCAAATTTAATCGCCCTGACTTCCTTAAAGGCATAGATATCGTCATAACCTGAACCCCCTGTCCTATTTGAAGCAAAAAATCCGGTCTTAGATTGCGAATTGATGATAAAAGTAAAATCATCATTTTTACTGTTTACAGGCTCCCCTAAATTATAGGCTTTACCGAATACGCCATCTTCAGCTACAGAAGTATAAATATCAAGGCCTCCAAGGCCTGGATGGCCGTCAGAAGCGAAATATAATATTCCGTCAGAATCTATAAAGGGAAATGTTTCTTTACCCTGAGTGTTAATATCTGTTCCCAGATTTTGTGGTGTTCCAAAGCTTCCGTCATCGTTAATGGTAACTTTAAAAATATCTGCCTGTCCATAACTTCCGGGCATATCAGAGGCAAAATATAAAACCTTTCCATCAGGACTTAATGCAGGATGTGCAACACTATAAACATTACTGTTAAAAGGAAGTTCAGTTACGTTCGTCCATTTGTCATTATCTAAACTGGCTGTATATATTTTAAGTAATACCTGCCCGGTAGCATCTTTTTGAATTTTACCATTGTTGTAATTATTACGTGTAAAATACACCGTTTTACCATCTTTGGTAAATACCGGAGTAGATTCGTGCATTTTGGTCTCCAGCCTGCTTGAAAATCGTGCAGGTTTTCCAAAAGTACCATCCTGATTTAAATTAGCTGCATACAGTTCTGTAAAGGAATGATTCGTCCATCCATCAATTCTTCTTACCAAACCTGTAGTATCTCTTGATGTAGCAAATACAATTTTATCTCCCCAATACGCCGGACCATAATCAGAATAAGCTGAATTTATAGTTGTTTTACTAATTTCATATCTGCCAGAATTATTCTTAATTGTAGTTAGGTAATTTCTGTTTCCTACATAAAGTTTAGCTCGTTGATCCTCGCCACTCTTTTGTGCAAATCTTTCCAGTATTACATTGGCTTTATCGTACTCTCCTTTAGCCTTTAGTGCCTGCGAATAGCGATAATAATGTTCTGTACCGATCTCCTGCGAAAGGCCAAAAAGGTAACCATACCATTTAGCAGATTGCTCCAGTTCTCCATTAAAGTAATAAGCATCAGCCATCTGTTGATATAATTCAGCTGATTTAAAGCCTCTGAAAGCAATTTGTTCGTATTCCTTTATTGCATCAACATAAGCGTAATCATTGAAAAGCTTGTTAGCTGAGGCCATCTCTTTCTCCTGTGCAGTTAACGTCACTGGCGCTAATGCAAGTAATACTGCTATTTTTAAAATCTTTATTTTCTTCATAGTATTGTTTAGAAAAATCTAGGATTAAGAACTTTTGTTGATTTCTTTATTAAATCAAAGCGCAGGAAAAGCTCATGAGACCCTGAATTGTAGTCTTCAAGTTTTGTAGTTTCCATATCGTAGCTGTAACCGATGAACATTCCTTTTGTAACCTGAAAACCAAGTAGCGCGCTCACCGAGGCATCCCATCTGTAAGCGGCACCAATAGTGAATACCTGATTGTATAAAAAGTTAGCAGATACATCAACCTGAAGTGGAGAACCGCTTACTGTCTTTATCATGGCGGCGGGCTTAAACTGCCAGTCATAGCTAAGGTTAAAAACATGTCCCCCTATAAGATAGAAATGCAGGCGCTCTTTCACTACAGCAAGCTCATTATGCTCATAGTGGTCGGTCTCTATAAAACTTGGAACCGACAGTCCGATATAGGATTTATCTGAGTAGAAATATGCTCCTGCCCCTATGTTTGGTGAAAAATCGTTCTGGATATTATTTTGGAACATATAATCATTGGCCCTTCGGATATGCAGCTTATTATAATCAACATTAAGCAGGGTTGCTTTTGCCTTTATACCCAAAGCAAGTTTCCATCGTTCTGAAGTTGTGATAGTATACGAAAAGTCGGCAGCAAAGGAACTGTTATCCATTGGTCCAATCCTGTCATTGATTACAGTAAAGCCTAAACCAACATTTTTTCCCACTGGCGCATTTACTGAAACTGTTGCCGTCTCAGGCGCACCGTCCAATCCTACCCACTGGGTTCGGTAATGCCCAAAAATGCTCGTCATACCTCGTGAACCGGCATACGCCGGGTTCACGTTAATGGTATTATACATATATTGCGTGTATTGCGGATCCTGCTGGGCAAATGATTGCAATCCTGCAAACAATGAAAGGATCATTATTATTTTTGTCTTCATTTGATTATTTTTTATCGGGTGATATACAGGTATCCATCCTTTTTATGTGTTGAACCATCTGCCTTTTTATATTGGATAACATAGAAATATGTTCCTGCCGGAAGCGAGCTTGAATCACTCACGGTAACCCTTCCGCCTGAATATCCTCTAAAGGCTTTCTCATTGTTGTCATAACCTTTTACATCATAAACAAGTACTCCCCAACGGTTAAAGATGTGTACTTCATTATCAGGATAACATTCTATACCACCAATATAAAATTCATCATTATCGCCGTTACCATCAGCCGAAATAGCATTAAATATTTCTATAGCACATCCGCTTAGTTCGGTAATTGTAGGGTCATTGCCGAATAAATCATTGTCGTCAGAAGTAACTGCCAATGTAGTTCCTGTTGCAGTATTGGCTTGCGAACCTGCCTGGTTTGTCACCATTCCTGCATTAATATCTGCCTGTGTAAGCGTATAAATAGCTGTGTAAGTAGTAGTATCCTCCTGCCCAACTTCAAGCACTGTTATTGGACCGCCCGAAAGTATTACTCCAGGTAGAGCATCGGTTACAACAACATTATGCAAGTCCACAGTTCCTGTATTTACAACTTTAAAGTTGTAGGAAATAGTTTCACCGGCTTGGGCAGATCCGTCGTTATTATTATCGTTGAATACAGCTGTCTTAATCAATGCCATAGATGGTGTCTGAGTCAATGAGATCACTGTACAATCAGGACATGCAGCATCAAATAAAGGATCATTTTCACTAATTGGTGTTGGATCTTTTGATTCAGTATTTAACGTATTGCCCTTTGGATCTAAGCCGTTTGCCAGTGCCAGATTGTAAATCGCGCCTTTCTCCATATCACCTTTTGTAATAGTATATAGTGCGGTGAATGTTGTACTATCGGTTCCGCCCGGTGCCAGAGTTGCTATCGGCCCGCCGTTTACGGCGACTAAAGGATCTTCAACAATAATATCCGTAAGTGTAGTATTCCCTATATTTTCTACCTTGAAACTATAGAATATAGTATCACCAGGGTTGACTTTCCCATCCCCGTTTGCATCCTGATAAGCAGCTTCCTTAAGCAATTGCATTGCATTATTCTGCTTAATCTGGGTCAGCGTACATTCAGGACATGCAGCATCATAGCCGGCATCTCCCGGCTGTGCAGGATCTGTAGGATCTGAGGATTCATCAGTAATTGTGTTTCCTATAGGATCACTTCCTGTTGCTAGTGCCCTGTTATAGACAAAGCCTGTATCAATATCATTTTGGGTAACCGAATGCGTTGCCGTGATATTCACAGAAGCACCTGGTAATAGGATTGCAACTGTTGAGGGCGTGACAGCATCGGCATTCGCATCCGAAACTATTAGATCTGTAATAGTTACATTACCAGTATTTTTAAGAATAAGATCGTATGTAATTATGTCTCCTACACTATCATAAAGGCCATCTTGAGCATCCTTTGTCAACATTATTAACGGTAACTGAGAAATTGTAGTTACAGTACAACTTATA
>Ga0247782_1000654_pt1 | contig 11758 bp, 10 predicted proteins | sample UWRJL019104C5_FD_179928 | JGI IMG/M metagenome (GOLD analysis project Ga0247782, IMG submission 179928) | Plant litter microbial communities from Arlington Agricultural Research Station in Wisconsin, United States - UWRJ-L019-104C-5 | ecosystem: Environmental > Terrestrial > Plant litter >...
GCTTCGTTATAGCTGTTTGTAGCATAATGTTCGAAAAACTGACCGTAAAATTCATAGAACTCCGGCATAAGCGACTGAGGCAGTTTTTTACTGTTGATGCTTTTAAAGATACTTTCGGCTTCTCTGAATTTACCGGATGATGAATACAGGTTTGCGAGTTGTATGTTAGCTTCATCCTGAAACATTTTACTGTTTAGCGAGCCGGCAATAGCAAGGTTACGCTGTACATAAAATATAGCCGAATCGAGCCTGAATTTCCTATACTCTTTATAAAGACTTTTATTTACCTGATATTCCTGGAGTGCAGGCAGGTCGCCTTCGTTAATTCTTTTAAGTCCGGATATGCGCTCTTCCCTTTTTTGAGAGTATTGCTGTTTGTTTTTTATAGCATTGTCAAGTTCGGCAAAAATAGCACGGCTGTTTTGTGCAGCTGCCATAGTACCAAAAAACAGAAAAGCTATAAAAAGGAGTTTCTTCAAAGTGAGTTTCAATTAAAAAACAAATGTAGTAAAGTAGTTGTAGAGTAACTGCACCAAAAGTGTATGAAACTAAAAAAGCCTTAAACTTATACTCACCCATCTGGTTCTATTTTTATTTAAAAGCATATGATGATAATTAATAACTATATCATTAACCCTTAAATTCAAATTTCATTCAGAATTGATTTGCTAAATTGCAGTATGAAAATCCTGATTGTAGAAGACGAAACTGAAATAGCACAAAGCATTAGAGACTACTTTAAGCCCAATGGCGTGCATTGTGAGACTGCAAACAATTATAAAGAAGCACTTGACAAAATAGGCATGTATGATTACGATTGTATATTGCTTGACCTTATGCTGCCCGATGGTGATGGATTTGGCATTTTGAGAGAGCTGAAGCGCAACAATAAAACAGAGGGAGTCATAATAATTTCGGCAAAAGAAAACCTTGATACACGTATAGAGGGTTTTAACCTGGGCGCAGATGATTATGTTACCAAACCCTTTCACCTCGCAGAACTTCTTGTTAGGATACAGGCGCTTATAAGGCGTAAAAATTTTAAAGGCAATAATGTAGTAACATTTAATGAGATAAGTATTGATATATTTGCCAAAACGGTTGCCGTAAATAATACCCTGCTGGATATTACAAAAAAAGAAATCGACCTTTTATTATTTCTTATAGGCAATGAGAATAAGGTACTCTCAAAAGGAGCTATTGCAGAACATCTTTCGGGCGATATGGCAGATATGCTGGATAATCATGATTTTGTGTATGCACATATAAAAAACCTGAAAAAGAAACTTACCAAGGCAGGTTGCGGCGACTACATAAAAACCGTTTACGGATTGGGATACAAATGGCAAAATGAATAAAAAACTACTCAATAAAACAACGAACAGCTTTCTTATTTATTCGGTAATCATACTACTGATATCGGCTCCTGTGTTTTATTTTATCAGTCAGTGGCTTTATATATATGAAACAGACGAAGTACTTCTTTTTCACAAAGGGGCTTTTGTAAAAGAAAGCCATGAGGATTTTACTGAGGCTGACATAGCGGCCTGGAATAAATACAACCGCGATGTGGAAATATTGCCCGATATGGGGGTAACAAAAGATTCTATTGTTGGTAAAATGTTATTTGATTCTATCGCAAAACAAAAAGAGCCTTTCCGCCTGATATATGCACCGGTTACAATAAACGGCAAAAAATATACCTACATAGAAAAAACCAACCTTGTAGAGATGGAAGGCATGGTGCTTAGTATTGCTGTTATGTTTTTATTTATTATAATTATACTGCTCATTGGTATCATTTGGATCTCAAAGGCATCTGCTGCTAAAATATGGAAGCCCTTTTACAATACGCTTAACCAGATACACAATTTTGAGATCGATAAAAACAATCCGCCTCACTTTATGCCTACCAATATAGATGAGTTTGACCGGCTTAATAAAAGCCTGGAACGCCTTATCGAAAAAAATACTGCCATCTATAAAAGCCAGAGGGAATTTGTAGAAAATGCAGCCCACGAACTGCAAACGCCGCTAGCTCTTTTTCAGACAAAGATTGACACACTATCACAATCTAACCTTACCAAAGAACAATCGCAGCTACTTGGTTCTCTTAACAACGACGTGTCGCGACTTAACCGCCTTAATAAAAATTTACTGTTATTATCAAAAATTGACAACGACAGCTATTTTGAGAAACAGCCCGTTGTTCTAAACGATTATATAGAAAAGCACCTGGATTTCTTTACAGAGCAGGCAAAATCTAAAGGGCTCGAGGTAGAAACCAGATTTAGCACTACTACTCTGATTAATTCTAATCCGGTATTGTCGGAAGTGCTCATTAACAATTTATTTCTTAATGCTATAAGGCATAATATTAAGGGAGGTAAAATTTTTATTACAACAATACCAGGCGGTATTATCTTTTCTAACACAGGGTACGAATCTCCATTAAATAATGACAAGCTTTTTAACCGTTTCTCTAAATCTGACCCATCAGCACAGGGTAACGGACTGGGACTGGCTATTGTAAAAAAGATAATTGAGCTCAATAAATGGGATATCGAATATTCTTTTAATGAAAGCCTTCATACTTTTACCGTAAAGTTTTAAAATTCAAATTTCCTCCTAAATCAGTTTAGACCTTAGCCTTATAATTTAAACAAGGCTATGATTTTTCCAAAAAAAATATCGCTCGCGTTAACTGTAATTATAAGTTTGATTACAGCATCGTGTATAGCACAATCTAAACCCGTCACCATATCCGGAGCCATAAAAGATAATGTATCTGATATCGCATTACCCTATGTAAATGTAGTTATCAGGTCATCTAAAGATGGTGCTATGATTGCCGGTACAGTAAGCAACGACAATGGTGTATTTACGGTTAGCAATATCCATCCCGGAAATTACATTCTTGAAATAAGTTCTGTTGGCTACTCTCCAAAAAAACAGGAGCTGTTTATAGGGACGCTGTCTGAATTCCTAAACGTAGGCGATATCCCTTTAATCGAAGATGTAAAAACACTTAACGAAGTAATAATAGACGCAAAGCAGGACGAGGTTAATAACAAGATGGACAAAAAAACTTTTGCTGTAAGCGATAATAGTACTCAAAGTGGAGGGTCTGTACTTCAGGTAATGCAAAACCTACCCGGCGTTACCACACAGGATGGCAAGCTCCTGCTGAGGGGCAACGATAAGGTTATGGTACTCATAGACGGCAAACAGACCGCGCTTACCGGCTTTAACAGCCAGTCTGGGCTGGATAATATCCCGGCATCAGCGATAGAAAAAATTGAGATCATAAATAACCCATCTGCGAAGTTTGATGCCAACGGTAATGCCGGCATCATTAATATTATCTACAAGAAAAACAAAGAAGAAGGTTTTAATGGTAAAGCAGGCCTGTCTTCAGGGTACGGAGCGCTTTGGGAGCGAAAAGCAAACCTGCCTGCCATAAGGCCGCAATACCGGACGACACCAAAAATAAATCCGTCATTATCCCTTAATTACAGAAAAGAAAAGATAAATGTATATTTTCAGGGCGATTACCTGTATACTGAGACCCTTAACAAAAATGAATTTGTAACACGTACCTACAACGATGGTACTATTATAAACCAACAGACAAAACGTAACCGCAATACACATTTTACAACCCTTAAAACCGGAATAGACTGGAATTATAACGACAATAACACAATTGCTTTTTCTGCCCTTTATGGCAGCGAAAAGATATTAGACCACGGAGACGAGCCTTTTTTTAATAACAATTACACCCAACGGCTTCGGTTATGGCAGTTTCTTGAAGATGAGCTAAAAACGACCATAATGACCTCTGCATCCTACCAGCATAAATTTAAAGAAGCAGGCCACGTGCTTAACGCAGGGCTTAACTATACTTTTCACAGGGAAAATGAAAAATACTTTTTTGATAATATCATGCCCACATTTACCGGAAAAGATGCTTTTAAGCTGCTATCAGACGAGAGTGTTTTTGACCTGAACATTGATTATATAAAACCCTTAAAATACGGACGTTTTGAAACAGGCTTCAAATTCAGGAACAGGATAATACCCACAAACATGCAATTTTACCCGGGTTTAAATTCTCCTATCGATGCAAAATCAGGTGGTAAAGCAACATATGAAGAAGCCGTACCTGCTATATATGGAAACTATGTATTTGAAAGCAATACCATTGAAGCCGAAATTGGCCTTAGAATGGAATACCTGGACCTCGAATATGAAGTGAATTCAGACCATCCTACTTACAAAACAGATGGATACAGTTATTTTCAGCCCTTTCCAACTGTACGTCTGGCCTATAAACTGAACGATAACAACAAGCTATCACTTTTTTATAACAGGAGGATAGACAGGCCAAATGAAGTAGACATAAGAATATTTCCAAAATACGACGATGCCGAAATTATTAAAGTTGGTAACCCCGGATTACGCCCTCAGTTTACAAATTCGTTAGAGCTGGGCTACAAAGCAACCGTAAACAAAGGCTATATTTTTGCCTCGCTTTACCATAAGTTTGCAAACGGTACTATTACACGTATAGCAACAACAACACCAGGCAGTACACTTATATACAATGTGTTTGAAAATGCAGGCAGAAGCTCTATGACAGGCATTGAAATGTCTTTCTCGCAAAAAGTAGCCTCATGGTATTCGTTAAATGTAAACGCTAACGCTTACCGTAATATCATAAATGCCTTTACTGTAAACATACTCTATCCTGCACCCACAACATTTAGCGGCACCAGGCAGGACATAACTTCTGGTAACATTAAATTGAATAACACTTTTAGCTTTTCTAAAACACTGAGTGGTCAGTTAATGGCTTCTTACCTTGCTTCGGATATTATCCCACAGGGAAAAACAGGCTATCGTTTTTCTACTGATATCGGGATAAAAAAAATAATCCAGAAAGGCAAGGGCGAATTGTTCCTGAATGCAACCGACCTTTTTAATACCCTTGTAATCAGGAAAGAAATAAATGGTAACGGATTTCATTATACCAGTAAAGACTATTACGAAACACAGGTACTTCGTTTTGGATATACCTACAAATTCTAACCGTTTAAAGATAAAAATTAACCTTTAAAGGTGGTAAGGGTGAAATTCAGAATTAATTCAGAATTGCATCTGAAACTTGCACCTTAAAACTAATTTAGCTATGCTGAAAAAAATTCAATTTTCAGGTAGGTTCTCCCTGCTTCTGAACTTCATTTTTTGGTTTCTTATTGTTTCACAACTACTTAGAATAGCCTTTTTTATATGGCAATACGATGAAGTGTCATGGAACATAATAAACCTTTTCAGAACCCTGCTTACCGGATTGTTTTTTGATATTGGTGCCGTAACTTTCATTACTATTCCTGCAATATTTTATTATTCCGTAATACCCAACAAATGGGTAGGTTCGTGGATAGATAAAGGTTTGATATGGTTTTTTACCAGTCTCACCATATGTATACTTGTTTTTACCTTTTTTGCCGAGATTACTTTTTGGGATGAATTTAAAACACGTTTTAATTTTATAGCGGTAGATTACTTAATCTACACCCATGAAGTTATTGCTAATATTGACCAGTCGTATCCGTTGCCGGTTTTAATTACCGGGGTGCTTATACTTACCGCTGCCGTATTATTTTTATTCTACAAAAGAAGAGCCTTCTCAAATACATTTACCCAAAAGGCTACTGCCGTACAAAGAATTTCTTTTTTAGGTACGGCACTGCTAATTGCCATACTGTACATCACATTTATAAATAACAATCAGGCAGAATGGTCTTCAAACCGTTATAATTCTGAAATTTCAAAAAACGGTGTTTATTCCTTTTTTGCAGCCTTTAGAAATAACCAGATGGAGTATATCGATTTTTATACTTCTATAGACAACAAAAAGGCCTTTAGTATTATAAAGGATAAATTAAGCAGTGATAACTCAAAATTTACAGGTAAAAGCGTTTCAATACATAGGAACATTACAGATAGCATTCCTTCAAACGAAAAAAAGAATGTTGTTTTTATACTTGTAGAAAGCCTTAGTGGCAGCTTCATGAAAGAATTTGGCAACCAGGAAAACATTACCCCGTTTCTTGACAGCCTTGCACAAAAAAGTGTGTTTTTTGAAAACCTGTATGCAACGGGTACAAGAACCGTAAGAGGTATGGAAGCCGTTACTTTATGCATACCTCCTACACCCGGTCAGAGTATCGTTAAAAGGCCGGAAAATTCGAATTTATATACCGTAAACAGTGTATTTAAGTCAAAAGGTTATGACTGTAATTTCTTTTACGGTGGCGATGGTTACTTTGACAATATGAACGCCTATTTTGGGGGAAATGGCTTCTCTATCTATGACCGTGGCAGAGGGAGCGTTTTAAGCGACAAGATAAAAACAACCCGCAATAACATAGATGACAGCGAAGTGACATTTGAAAATGCATGGGGCATTTGTGACCAGGATATTTTTAATAAAATGCTTACTGTAGCCGATAGCCAATACAAAAATGGCCAGCCGTTCTTCAATTTTATAATGACAACCTCTAACCACAGGCCTTATACATATCCTTCGGGAGTAATTGACATTCCCTCGGGAACCAGCAGGCAGGGCGCTGTAAAATATACCGACTTTGCCCTGAGAGAACTTTTCAAAAAAGCACAGGCAAAACCGTGGTTTAAAAATACAGTGTTTGTTATTATTGCAGACCATTGCGCCAGTAGTGCCGGAAAAGATGAAATAGATGTAGCCAATTATCATATCCCGGCCTTTATTGTAAACCTGCCTGAAAACAATTCACAAAAAATAACAAAGCAATGTTCGCAAATAGACCTGTTTCCTACCCTTTTCTCATTAATGCACTGGAACTATGAATCAGACTTTTTTGGAAAAGATGTACTGGGCAACCAGTTTGAAGAAAGGTCTTTAATGGGTACCTACAGAAAACTGGTATTAATGAAGCAGGATAAAGTAATGATACTGTCTGACCAGAAAAAACAGGCTTTTTACACCTGGAAAAAAGAAGATAACAGCCTTAAGCCACTACCTATGCAGCAATCTTTTTTAGATGAAACCATAGCATGGTACCAAACTGCCGATTACCTGTTTACCAATAAGCTTTTAAAGTAATGCGTACTATTCATTTTATTGTTAATCCAATTTCAGGCAAGGGAAAACATAAGATTACAGAAGATAATTTAAGACGTTATTTTCCTGCCGAAAATTATACTATTAAAGTAGATTATACCGAATATAAATACCACGCTACTTTACTTACTTTCAAAGCTATAGAAGCAAACCCTGATTATATTGTTGCCTGTGGCGGAGATGGAACCATTAACGAGGTAGCCTCATGCCTTGTTAACAAAAGCATTACATTAGGAATTGTTCCTGTAGGTTCAGGTAACGGATTGGCATCAAACCTGAAAATACCAGGAAAGCTTGAGGACGCACTGCAAATTATTAAAAACGGGGCTGTATCTGCCATTGATGTAGGAAAAGTAAATGACCACTACTTTTTTAGCAATATGGGTATTGGCATAGATGCAATGATTATAAGGAACTATGAACATTCAGGAACAAGAACACTTGTTTCTTATATTAAATCGGCATTAAAAGCAAGTTTTGAATTTAAGCCAACAAAAACAATAATTACACTGCCTGGCCTTTTAATGATTGATAAGCCCTTCATGTTGTTTGTTTCTAATTCAAACGAAATGGGGTATGGCATGAGTTTAACCCCTAAAGCAAGTCTTAGCGACGGATTGCTGGATATAGTTATAATTCCTTCTTTGTCTTTTAGAGAAAAGTTACTGCTGGGATATAATGTATTGCGTAACACTATCGAAAAATTTAAGAAAGCACAACACTTCCCGGTTGATAAACTTCATTTGGAATTACCCGAAAAAATATTTCCGGATGTACAAATTGACGGCGAATACCATAATTTAAAGACCATTAAACTCGATATTTCTCTACTACCTATGTCGTTAACAGTGTTATCTTAAATACTTGAGAAAATATTTCAGAATACTAAAAATTCAGAATAAATTCTAAATCACCATAGAACTTCGTACTATAACAAAGACAAATCATATGAAATAAAACTACGCTTATTCTTAATCCCCCAACTATGAAAAGAGCAGCCGTTTTATTATCGCTTTTTGTGTGTACATTCAATCTCTCTGCACAACAAATAAATGTATCCGACAGTATAACTATCGCAACAGATACAGTAAAACCTTTAAAATTTAATTACAAACAACTTATTATTCCCGGTATTCTTATTGGATATGGAGTTGTAGGCCTTGAAAGCGACCAGTTAAAAAGCTGGAATACCCATTTGCGCGATGAGGTTAAAGAAGACATAGATGAAAAAACATCGATTGACGACTTTAGCCAATGGGCGCCGGCTGCCTCAGTTTTTGCCCTTGATGCTTTTGGAGTAAAAGCTAAAAACAGCTTAAGGGACCGTTCAGTAATCTTTGCTACCTCTTATGTTATTATGTCAACAACAGTACTCAGCCTTAAATCAATTACTAAAGTTGAAAGGCCCGATGGCAGTTCTAACAATTCTTTTCCTTCCGGACATACCGCTACCGCTTTTGCCGGTGCAGAAATGCTATGGCAGGAATATAAAGATAAATCCATCTGGTACGGAATTGCGGGTTATGTAGTGGCTACAGGTACCGGTGTATTCAGGATATACAACAACAGGCACTGGCTTACTGATGTAGCCGCCGGAGCAGGCATAGGTATCTTAAGCACCAAAATAGCCTACTGGATGAATCCTTTTATAACAAAGACATTGTTTGGTGGAAAAAGCAAGGAAAAACCTTCAACATCATTCATAATGCCTTCTTACGACGGGCAACATGTAGGGCTAACTTTTGTAAAAACATTTTAAAAAATTGCAACCATGAAAAAGATAATGATTATACTAACAATGCTACTCGCAACGGTATTATTGAGCTGTAATAGTTTACAAAGTAAAAAACTTTTTACCTGCGGCACATGGCATGTAACCTATTTATTAAAGAACCATAGACATATAAAAGATGGGATATCATCTTATATTTTTAAGTTCAAGGAAAATGATAAAGTTGTAGCAACGCGAGGAAAAGATGTTTTTTACGGTCGCTGGGCAGTTACAAGTAGTGAACCTACAGACGATGCACCAAGAACCGATATAGGCTTTACTATTACCTTTGCTAAAGGTTCAGGATTGACAGCACTAAACTCGGAATGGCGAATATCAAAAGAAGCGTTACATACACTCTGCCTTAAAGAAAATAGCAACGGTGGTGACTCCCTTATATTCGAAAAGAGCGAATAGTAATTTTAGGCATAGACTATTTTATGCCCATTTATTTTTTCACAGCCTTTTTTACCGCATTGCGCAGCGAGTTTATACCACCTTTTCTATATCCGGCATCCATTTTTATCAGCTTGCCCTCTTTATCATACAGTATGGTGGTAGGATACCCGATAATTTCTACATTTAAGGCTTTCGGGATAGTATCGCCATTTTTATAAGTAGACGCGTAATTGGGTTTCTTGTAGTTGAAATAGTCGATCACATCTTCCTGTATGTCCGAATGGTTAATACCAATGATCACAAGGTCGCCCTTAAATTCTTCCTGAAGTTTGATAAGGTCTGGAATAGCCATCAGGCAGGGCGCGCAACCCCTGTACCAAAAATCAAGCAATACTACTTTTCCCTTTAATTGGCTTAGATTTACCGTTGTGTTGTTATGCAGTTTTAAATCAAAATTGGGAAGGCTTAGGTTTTTAGTGTCATTTTGGGCAGTTGCACAAAACAAGTTAAATGCTGTTACAAAACAGCATAGCAGGGTTTTAATAGTTCTGGTTGTCATTGCCGGTAATTCTTTACTTTTTTATCTTTTCTATAAATGCCGCATAACGTTCCTTCGCATTAAGGGTTTCATCTTTTGCAATCTTAAAATCTTCCGGTGTTATGTTTGGGTTAATAGCCAGATAATCCACCTCATAATAGTTGTATTGTTCCATACCTTCCCATCGCAGGAACGAAGAGAAAGCCACCGGTAAAAGATCAGATTTTCTTACATAATGCTTTTGAACATTGTCCTTTACATCTTCCTCGTCTTTAAACTGAACAGTAAAAACATAGACGGGGATATTATGAAACATTTCTTCTTTAAACCCCAACAATCCCGCCGACGGGAGGTACCTGCCAAAAGGCTTCTTTTTATTTATATATTCAGCAAGCAATAGATTACTGTAGTTTTCCACAACAGACTGCCTAATACGCCTATCGCTGTCAACAAAATTATTTGTAAGCTTATTAAGAGAATCTATGGAGCGATTAGTAAGAAATGATCTCTTGCCGTCATATTTCCTGTGTATATAGGAATGGCTTTCTAATTCCCTGATAATTTCTCCATCTACTATATTATACGCCTTCATTATATCACGTGGCGCAATGTACAGCGAACAAACAGCGGTAATATGAACAGTATCTCTCTTCGACAGAAGTTTATTATCATGCTCTATTTTATAAACTACTGTTTTAATATTAGCGATAGAGGCATCGATCTTTAAAAGTAGTTCTCCAATTTGAGCTTCTGTCATTTGGGCATTACAACGAATAGAATCGGTTAAAGTAACCAGGATTACAGAAAGGAAAAACAAATATTTTGTGTTCATGATTTTATTTTAAACACCTGAAAATCGACGAATATTTTTCAGGCGAAACAGAATTAGAAAACAAATATAATAAAGTAGTTGTAAGAATAACTGTACCAAAAGTATATAAACGAAAAAAGCCTCAAACTTTCGTTTAAGGCTTCTTGTACTCAAGGCGGGACTTGAACCCGCACGGGCATTACTACCCACTGGATTTTAAGTCCAGCGTGTCTACCAATTCCACCACTCAAGCATTATTAGTAGATTTGAGCGAAAAACGGGATTCGAACCCGCGACCTCAACCTTGGCAAGGTTGCGCTCTACCAACTGAGCTATTTTCGCATTTGGTTACCGCTGTTTGTATCAGTAATTCGGTTGCAAATGTAGTACTTAATTTCAATTCTGCAAACGTTTCCTAAAAAAAAATTCACTAAAAAATATAACTTTCTGATAACGTTTGGCTTAAAAATGAAAGTTTTTTTAGTGGCAGAAGTTCTACCAGAGAGATTAGCCAAGAAGGCACGAAGAATCACAATGGTTTTAATCTTTTAAGCACAATGAGTCTTTACCTTTAATTAAAAAAACAGCAAATAAACTTTATCCCGGAAAACTACTTTTTAAGAATACCTTTCTCTACGCTTTCGTTAATAAGGCGTTCGGCATATTCCCAAATGGAGGCCGACCCCTCTCCTATAACTTTCTTTTTATTGTAAACGGTATCGTATTTCACGTTATATTCAGCCCACGTACCACCATTGTTAGATGTATTTTGTAAAAGGGGTTCAAATCTATCCATAGCTTTTGCAAACTTTGCATCATCGGTTGTACCTTCTTCAAATTCCTCCCATATCGCAATGTATTCTTCCGCCTGCTCATGCGGCAATAAACCGAATATTCGCTGTGCGGCTATACGCTCCTCGTCGGTATTTGTATGGTTTTTAGTGGTGTCATAAATAAAAACATCACCCGCGTCAATTTCAACAAGATCATGAATCAATACCATCTTCATCACTTTAAGCACATCAATAGGCTTGTCTGCATGTTCTGCCAGAATCATTACCATCATTGCCA
>Ga0247782_1000655_pt1 | contig 11684 bp, 7 predicted proteins | sample UWRJL019104C5_FD_179928 | JGI IMG/M metagenome (GOLD analysis project Ga0247782, IMG submission 179928) | Plant litter microbial communities from Arlington Agricultural Research Station in Wisconsin, United States - UWRJ-L019-104C-5 | ecosystem: Environmental > Terrestrial > Plant litter >...
GTTAGGGTACCTATCTACTGGACCATGCTGGTATTGTAGGACCAAACACGTTGTTGCTGTTGGTTGGAGCGGGGAATAGAATACGTAGTAGATGTATCATAATGAACATGGTATAGCTGATATTGGTGGCGGCGGCGGCTCATTTGCTTTTCCCGCCGCATTACAGCGCGGGTTCAAGATAAAGGGCAGATCAGCATCACCAGTATCACGAATACATGTGCGAATACGCTTGGCACGCAGAGTAGCAGAATCACTGAATAGGATCGAAGGAGGCAAAATGGGAAGATGACAAGGCCGTCCAAGGAAGGGGAGCAGGTAGGCATAGCGATACGCCGGGTTTTTGGCATGGGACAATTTGGAGAAAGGGGGGAAGAAGGAGCAGAGACGGGCGTTAATTCGATTCGATTCGTATTTTCCTTAGTTAATGAGCCCCTCAGTTGGCGTTTTCGTTATCTGTCTGTTGTTTGCCATCACACAGCTCCAACCCAGTTCAAGCCCAAAGTTCTCTAACACCCTAGTCTACTTGTACGGAAGCATCGGCCTGGTTGTCGATACCCCCCTCATTAATCTGCTCTGCCCAAGTTTGATGTAATAACCGTTCATGGTTATACTATCTTGTGCGAGGTTATTACAATCTTCATGTACGTAGTAGGTGCGCACCAGCGTTGGCGGCCTTGACGAGTCAGGCACTAAACAGCGATCTCCTCTGACTTGTCATTCCTCTCTGATCGAAAAGAAAAATAAACGCTATCCATAGCCAACCGGGAGGCACAACCTGACTGTCTGTACGACTTAGACGCCCGGCTTGTTTACCGGTTGAAGCTGGACGAGTCAGATTACACCAACGCTCTATTCTCTAATTACCCTTGGTGCAGCTCCGAAGTATGGCGTTGCTGCTACATACAGCCTACAGAAGTGAGCAACAAGACTACACATACAGTACCTTTGTAGGGGGAGATTAGCTTCGAACTGGCTGGCTTAAAGAAAAGAACAAGACACGCAGAGACACAGACATACAGATATACAGACAACACGGTCTAGACGGTCTAGACGTTCTGTTCGCACGGCTGGATCCGATTCCCGCAGCTCATTCCTCCTTTCGGACTCTAACTGCTCCTCCCTTCCCCCCCGGGAGCAAATCTTATACGTCGTACCAAGCACCTGGTGTCGGGGTAGTAGCGGGCAATGGATGTGCTGGCGAGGAAGAGAGCGAGAACAACTGAGTCTCTGCCGTCCACAAAGAAGAAGCAGAGGCAGAAGCCACTATTACCCGGCTCCTACTCGAAAGGAACAGAAGGGCAAGGCGTTGTAGCCCTACCAAATCCCCCTATTCCTATACCTGTCCCCGTTCCCATCGCTTCCCCTCCTCTCCATTCTCTCTCGTTCCATCTCGCCGCAATAGGTGACGATGATACTTATCAAGTGGTTTTGAGGAATCAAAGTAGGTGGAACTCGACCCTATTACCAAGCCCATCAAGTAACTGGGATTATCGAAATCAGCCACAAGATGTGGTCACAACAACAGTAATAACATCGACGCCGATACCAACACCAACGCCGATACCGATACCGATAACAACGCCGACGTCGACATCAATACCCACGGCGACGGCGACATCGACAGCAGGCCTCGGCTTCACAACGCAGCCGGCAGGGCATTCCACTCTCGCCGTCCATTCTGGCGCAGAAGTGTCGTTTCCGATTGTTGCTCTTGAGGGTGGTGTAGTAATTGGTGGTAACGATAGTCCTCCAGCCAAATCTCATGTCGAGAAATGGCATGCACATAGGCCCCCTCTCTCGTTCGTCGGCCCCGTTAGTCACCCGTCCATGTCTTACACGGATGCCCACAGCCACAGCCACGGCCAATCCCAGCCAACCGACTTGGATGAACATCCCTTCTCGCCGGGAAACGTTGTGGCCAACTTTGCACAAGGTTTCACAGGCTCGGGCTTTGGTGTCGCCAACGATAGCAACTTTGAACCCCTCCTGATCGACACCCCCACGGCGGCGTCTTCGTCAGCAGCGCTGATTCATAGTGATAAACTACATCTTGCTGGGGACGATACGTCTCTTTCGACCCTCAAGTTCGCCGTCCCTGTGCCTGCCCTGCATTGCCACCACCATGGACATGCACCTCATCCAAATCATTTTCTCTCTGAGGAGGATTTGCGCTACTCTGCCAATCACGAGGTGTGGTATGACCAAAGTGCCTCGACGCCCTCGCTCGAACTCGTCGCTGCCACCCACACCTCCTCACCTCAGAGTCGCCCATCTCACATAGAGCATCTCGGATTCGGAGGCGGCTTCGAGCCACCCAGTGCCAGTACCAGCCTCAATGACTTCAGCCCCCACCCTAGCAAGACCCATATAGAAACACACACCGATCGACCACGTCGGTCTCGAGGCCAGATGCAACCAGTGGACCGCGAAGAGACGAGCAAGACACGCAAAAGAAAGGCTTGTATTCGCTGTCGTATGCAAAAGATCCGAGTAGGTTCCCTGCATGTATACTAATCGCACCAAAACCTGGTGCAGACAAACAGGAGGAGAGGACTGTCCTACCCTTTGCCACTTCACGCGTGATAGAAGCTGATGAGATTCGCATAGTGCGTGGCCGATCCATGTAAGCCCGAGACGGAATGCTGTCTATCATGTAGGAAAGTCCTAGTGCTCGAGACCAAGAAGGTCATCCACCGAATACCGTGTCTCCGCTGGAATCTCAACGATGTGGTTCTATTCCGCGTCGGCGGTCTGGGGTTTACGAAACGATGGGCGGGCGTGTGTGTCGAGAATATTGAGGCCGGCGACTGGGCCGACGAACGGATCATCACCATCGGCGTCTGTATTACCAAGCTGCTCTGCGACCCAATGAAGCTCAGAGTCCGGCGGTTCAAGCCCAACAGCACGGATATCCAATACCGCCATTGGCGAGAAAAGGAGACGACCGCACCGTTTGTCATAACCATGCCGGCCTACGCACTCGCAGACGTTAATGATACGTCAAGTCAATATCAACGTTATGTAGGCGAAAATGCCGAGGAAGCCATCCGTCGACTTACCGCGGACACATCAGTGCATGAACTCGTGAGACGGACATTCTATGCGGCGTGAGTAGCACTTTACCCTACGTTGGAACCTGGGGGTGCTGTCGAGAATTACGGAATACCAAAACTAACAATGTCACCTTATCCTAGTCTGGACCATGCTCACAAAATGTCACATGACTCCTTCAAGAAGGACAAGGTGAACCCTGCTAGGCTATTTTGCAACTATTTCCGGCTCTGGTTTGCCTCAAGTAAGCTCTGCTGTATTCGTGTGCATTTTCTGCCAATCGTCAGTGCCGGCTTATCCAAGCATGCATTGAGACAAAGTTGACCAACTGACTAACGCTTGACAAGGATTCACTCTCGGGTCGGCTTACGTTGCTGACGGCCACGAGAATCTAGAAGGTGCAGGACAAGGATCTTTATATGGCGGCAAGCAGTTTGTATCGCGAATGATAACAGCGCAGTTCGATTCTATCGGAAACAAACACGTACTCCAAAAGCTCAAGAGACTGGTGCTGGAGGAGCTGTGGGCTACGATGCAGAAACGGTGCCCGGAGACCTTCTTCACTGTTTATTTGATAGTATTCATGATGCTGCACGAGGTAGCGGTGGCCTGCCAAGACCGTCGGAGACGTGCGAAGGAGCAAGGTCTGACAGTAAGTTGCCAAAATCCATAGTCCTTCAGACTGTTTACGACTATCTGCAAATACAAAAAGAAAGTGGCTGTCAACACGTGTTGGCTCGACTCACCAATGCGATTTATATAGACTTATTATGATCTTGAAGAGGCCACGGCCAAGATCAAGCACGGCGCCGACATCATCCTCGGCCACTGGCACTACTATAAAGGTGACCTAGATCCTCTCACCATGAATTCTGGCGGCATTGCGAGGGCATTTGGCGACAAGCACATGGACTTGATCCAGTTGTTGATGTCCACGTGCCGCAAGTACGAACATATGAGTAAGTCTTAGCTCTTGCTCCGTACTGATTTGCCTCTAAACTGACGAACATGATGTCGTAGAAAAGAAGCCTCGCCAAGATACGAACTGGGAGGAGAACCCTATTTACCTTGTGTCGCAGATGTTTGAGCGAAACTGGCAGCCTATGCAAAGTAGCTGGCCGTAAGTAAATACATAAATAATAGGAGGGGCAAATTAACGAAGGAAGAGAAATGAAGGGAGGGGGCCGAAGTGATGAGAAGAGCGAGAGGACATGGCCCCAAGTGCACATATATGCGCGTGGTGCGTGCGAGAGAGAGCGTGTGAGGTCTCCGAGGAGACAATGCCTAATTCCCTGCTAATTCCTATCTGCCTTTTACGCAAAGGTCGGCTTTCCTGTTGTGCAGTATTGACAAGCCGCAATGATAATCATATGAACTCATTTACGATTCAATATAGACATAAAGTTAAGGGAATAGGAGTTGAGTTAGAAAAAGGATGGTGAGTTGAATAACAAGATGCAGAGAGAGAAGAAGAAATAATGCTTTGTTATTGATACCCTTTTTTTCAGTATGCCTACAAGAGAGTTGATGGGTGGTATAAATTGTTGAAAATCGGTATTGTCATTCTCTACCTAGTATGAGTACTCTCTAACTACTCTTAACCTCTTATGACTATTATTACTGCGATATTTCTAAGGCTGCGGGGGCTTTTAGCACGGCATCATCTTGATTCCTACGAGTGGTACATCTGTAACCGTGGAGCCATGGAAAGGGGGCACATGGATCTACACAAATGGATTACTGTAGACAAACCATGGATCGGCTCTGACACCTGGGAAATTTGATAAATACAGCTGTCAGTCAACATCCCTAAACTGTACACCTATTAAGATTCGAGGTACAGATGTACTGTATAATCTGTATTGTACAGCATCTTCTTGTCGTAGCCGGTAGTGGGGCTACAATGGTACCTTCCAATTAGGCACACTCTTCACGTTTAGTCAGGTACCTTGGGACATGCTGTACCCGTTGATAAGTCGCCAGATTGCCTCATGCCAACTCACTATAATATTGGACAATTCCACATCAGAGTATCACGAACCTACAGCCACAGACTTTTTCTTTGCGCTGCGCATATAGGCTATTCGACTTGTCTAACAATTGATAACGGGCTGCGTCTATATACCACAAATACATACCTACGACACTCAAAGCCCAAGCCCAACTTCATATACACCGCAGAGCACCAACCATACACACATCCGTACCTTCAAGATGGCGGACATAGACACATTCACGCAATACCCCCTAAGCATCGAGGTGCAAACGCACGTACACCACGACCTCAAGACGAAGAAGAAGATGCCCGTGCAAATATCCACCGTCGCCTCGCCCTCCAACGTGCGTCCCTCGAAGGCCCTACAGGCCGAGCTCAACAACTTAAACGACCTGCACAAGGACCTGATTCTCAACGACCCCGAGAACCCTGACCCCACCTTCCCGCCTTCCATCCCTATGGATCCGAAGCGCTCGGCGCTGGTGGACAACTGGATCGAGATCGGGACGCAGGAATATAAAAAGGGCAACTATGAGGGCGCCATCAACGCCTACAAATTAGGCTTGAAGGTCGAGTACGAGCGGCCCCTCTGGGACTGGCACGACAAGGTGCGCGACGAAGTTTCCGGTCTGTCATACAAGCTGGCGGAGGCGTACAGCGCGCTCGAGGAATGGTCTGTCGCTGCGCTCTACGCGGAGACAGGGCTGGATATCGAGCAGGGCACCGAGATGAAGATACTCAGCCAGAAGGTCTCGAACCCCTTCGAGGCGGAGCAGATGAGGCAGGCTATCGAACGCGTTCGGAACAGGAAGGAGAAGTTGCTCGAGCTGTATAAGAAGGTGCAGGCGAAGAAGGAAGAGGGGGAGAAGAAGTGAATGAATGAATGCATGAGGCTTAAGGTTAAGACTTTGCTTCGACGCCGTGCCTTGTCTTCTCTTGATCCCTGAGATTGGGTTGAGGTGGCGCATGCGTGCGCTATGGTTCCATCTCTCGTTGAATATTGGTGGGAGCTGTTGCTGCTCAGCGAGCAGCCTTTTTTCTGCCCGTCTGCATATACAGGATGACGGCGCGTCTTTGACATGTCCCCTCTACAATGGCGTTTAGGCGTTTACTGATACGATTGGATCTAATGAGCCAATGTTCCTCTAGCATGTGTTGCATCTTGTGATGATGGGTTCGCTTCTCCAGCATGCATGCATCACTGGGAAATAAGTTTCGAGTACATATACCTATGGATAACCCTGATTTGAAACGTACGGAATTAATGCCACAGGCTATATTGCTCTGGCGGTTGTATTGTGCTTTTCATTCTTCTAGCATATCTAGTTAGGCACGATAGATTATAGAAACGCTGCTCTTCTATTCAGTTGCTTAAGCTTCTAGCTGTGTTTATATGACGCTCATTCCTCATCACGACCAGCCAACTCTCTTATGGTATACATGACATGATATAATATGAAAAGAAAAAAAAAAAACTAGATAGTTAAGAAGTTTCAAAAAGATAAGCAAAAGAAACCTCCTTCTTCGGTGTCGAGAATATGATTGTAGGGCGTTTTAAAAGTCGTTCCAGCGCTCTTGCCTCACTCCGGCAAAGACATTCATCGACGCAGGGTTCCCGTTGCCTTACACCTACAGACGAGAAGGCAGTGCGATGACTATTCCTTGTCATTGGATCGTTTTAATGTAGGCAGCCGACGCAATGTAGCCCCCTCTCCTCTCCTAGTCTCGTGTAGTAGCAAGCAAGCCAGCCAGCGGATCAACTCCGGGACCAACGCTCGCGATCCAACGGAACCTTCAAGTGCAATAGAAAAAAGAACTTCCACTGCCATCTGTTTAGCTCCCATCTTGTTTTGTCCCCCCTCCCTCTCTCTGGCGTACTTGGGCGAGCCCTGCAATCATGGTACGTGTATGCCTTTCGCCTCTCATGCATATGAAGAAACCACACTTTTCACTCGTTTTGTTGTGTTGGCCGCCAACCTATTTTTCTATAGCTCCTCCTTCTCCTTCTCGCTATAACTCTGCTTTCGCGGTCGCATGACGGCGTCCTGGCCAGTCATGCGACGGTCGAGGGCACGGTCGAGCTTGGCGCCGAGGGCGAGCTTACTGAGATTGGCCGTCTTCTCCTCGGACAGAATGACGCGCTGCTTGGAGAGCGCCTTGTTCTCCATGCGCGCAAGTCCGGACTCGATGTTGCGGATCTCAGCGTGCGCCGAGTCGGTTGTCTGTACTGTCGGCGTGAACGACGGCGCTGTTGTGCTGTACGTGCTCAGGCGAAGGGATGCGCGGGGAGAGACAAGCTGTTTTTAGTGGTTAGCTACATGATTATCTCATCTTTTCTGTTTGTCCGTTTGGCCTTTTTTCCCTTCTGTCTGTTTACATGTTCAAAAGGTAGAATTGAAAGTTGAATTGAGGATATTCGAATTAGACGACATGCACATGAATGGGTGTGGCTTGCTCCGGCCTGGTCCGATCTCATTGGACTAACAGCCGTTGCATCCATCTGTTATTGTGCGAGGTAGACAGAAGATTGGGCAAATATGAGTTTGATCGCAGTCCGAGGGTTGAGATTTTTTGCAAATATGAAAGGGAAGACGCGATGCTATGACCTGCTAATATAATATATGCGCCTTGGCTGCGTGTGCACGACATCGGAATTGAAGCGCCCCGTTCCTCTGCAACCTAATTCGAGACGTAAAGGAAAAGCAAGCAAAACCGAATGAAAACATAAAAAAAACAAAATGCATAACATACCGAAGAAGCCATGATGGGACGGGAAGAATCTAGGGAAGTAGGCATTTTGAGCGGCGATGCGAAATGAAGTCGTTTTCTTTCCCCCTCTTTCTTCTCTTTTCCTTCTCTTTTTTCCTTGTCAAACGTGAGCAGTGCGTATTTGTTTTTGGTAAGAAGGTAGGTAATGTGGTTAAGCTACCTCAGGTTACAAAGAGTCCCTTCGAAGAATATCAAGTGTTTCAAATCTCTGTAGGATTGATCTGCTTGGAGCCTAGACTACCTCCTAGGGTGGTAACAAAGCATAAGACCGCAAATGCAAGCAAATGCCAAGACAGGTAGAGGTAGGTAGAATTTATCCCTTTAGACAGGCGAACGGACGAGGAGTGGTAATAGTTGACACGGAGCAGATGGGAGAGGACTCGAAAATGGGAATGCCGGAAGCGCAAGCTATGAGTGGTGGTTTGACCCTAACAGGTACACATGCCATATGTAGGTAGGCACCTGGTTCCTCCCTTGTATTCGCCACCTTACCTGCCACTGCCCCTTATTACGGGTCTAGGTTCTGCCTACCTAGTAGGTTCTGCCTAGGTAGGTTCTGCCTGTGTAGGTAGCCTAACATTAGTATAATACATAGGGTACCTAGGGACCGAACGCCAATAGTATTTGTCCAATCTCTCCCCTCAAAATCCCTGAAGAATGACAGATACGGGGCAGAGAGACAGGGGCTGTTGGGAAAAGAGCTAACCTCAGATTAGACAACTGAAACCACATGGGCAACGGGGCTGAATTCAAGTTCTGTACGAAGACCGGCCTACCTTAGAGATTGCTTGTGCAGGGGTGCTGGGGAACCTACTAGGCCGCGTCGGTACTAGTAGTACGGAGCACATGGCTTTAACTGTCACTATCTTAGGAGGCAGCTGCAAGTATGTAGATAACAACAGGATCCCTACCTACATACACATACCGACCTGCTGAGGAATGAAGAGCCGAGTTATATGGGATCATCTCTAAGAAAAAGCCTCTTAGTAAAATACAAGAGAAAGGACACCGAGAGGCACAACAGACTCCAGGTGAGGTAGTATTCGCGCTAGCCCTGACGTGGTATTGAAAGCGCTGCAACAGAAATGCGAATGCCAGAAGGGCACCATTGCCATGTGCGGGCGACCAGGGGTCGGAATACTCTGGCTCTGCGCGGCATGTGCCAATTATACGCATTTCAATCAAGTGCGTCGCATCTGTCTACACTACCTGCATACCTACCTACTTTATCTATACATGCTTACCTACCTAACCTACATGAGGTAGGTATGCCTTGCTGGTATGTTGACACTACTATGTATACTCGGGACTGTTTTCATCACTTACTTACTAGGTAGGAGGCGAACACTGGAAACGGCATGGACACTGTTTCAACTCAATGCGTATGCAGTCCGACTGGATCAAGAAGTATAGGTTCGACTATTCGGACTTGTCATCGGCCGCCTTTCTATCTTTGACCATTTCTAAAGCCTTGGAAGTAAAGCCCCTCGTCCACGAAGATCGGCAAGGCTTATGTGTGTCATCTTCCCCCTCCCCTCCGGGGCAAGTCACTTTTAGCAGGTTGTATCTCCAAAATACTATTAATATTCTGTCTAGGCATGATACAGACTTACTGAGAGAATCATGCCTGATGCTATCTATTTCATTATTATTACCAAATGCCTGAAAACTGCGTGTATAGGAAAAATTGTACGCTACACGGCATACCTCATAAGGCTACACCAGATTCTGACCTGTTTGAGCACTTAAGTACATACATGTGGGCGGGTTGTGGGAAATGCCCTTCAGACGAGGCCATGTTCGCTCTCATAGCAGTGGGAAGGGCCACCCCCACCAGCACCTACCAATCATCATTGACGAAGCTTATGATACGATCTCCAACCAGCTCCATTGAATGCTCGATGCCTCGATGCCTCGATGCCTCCCTGAACCCCTCCCTTTAACACGTTAGGCTTACGAGGCAATTATGGTCTGTGTGGGCCGGCAGAAGCGGCGTTGATGGCGGAGACCAACGAAAGTACATACACACACAGCCTGCCTCGACGCGACCTGACAGGAGGATGTATTGCACCTAAAGATACCGGGTTGAGTCAGTAAATATGCGGTCATCATCCTAGCTGCCCAGAACAACCCCGTGCAGCTACAATACATGCTTCCTACGTTTCGTCGGTGGTCGATATCCACCAAGACGTTAATGTCATTGCTTGATGGCATTTCGGAACTTGGCCAAACGAGAAACAGTCAGACCGACTTGGCTAACCGAGGGACCTAGCAATTGACCGATCTTGTCATCTTGCTAGCTTTCAGCAGTTAGAGGACAGTTTGGGCAAGACGAGGAAGACCAGACACTGGAAGGTTGTGTGAGGTTGCCTCATCTCACTACCCGCAAGTCCGCGACCGGATTTGCATACTTTGGCTGGTCATTTTCTATCGCTTTCGGTGCCCGAAAGGTTTCTTCCCCGTCGACAATTCAGATCCTCATTCGCGCCATCTTACCGTAGCTGACAGAGCAAGGAGCCATTGCTGAAACAACAGGCATGCGGATTCCTATGGACGTCTAGCACGTGGTATTGTCGTGCCGGTCTCGATCTGCAGGGGATCCGATCCTGCTATTGTAAGTTTACCTATGTGTAGTATCACTAGGTGCAACCGTACAGCAGGAGCTACGCACCGCCCGCAATATATGATCGGGTCCTACCTATTGTGACAGTAGATTTGCTCAGACAAAGGGCCCGGTGATTCCTCACCTCTAGCCTCGAAACGTAGGTGATGGTTGGACGGACGAACGCCTTTTATGTAGGAATGCATAGGTCATACCAACCCCCTGTCCTAGCACCTAACCATGCACACGTCGGCTACGCAAGTAATGCCGCTGCTTTCCATACAACAAACAACTGTGTGTGATCCCATCCTTCGATGCTTGGCCGCTCTGTCGGTTTCCTACCTATCGCATCTTTATCTCGCCTGTAGCCGGGGTAAGCACGTGGCATGCAGCAAGGGCGGTCAGGATGCACTTCTGCGGGTGCAACGATCCTATCGTTTTCATAGATAGAGTTCCCGATTCAACCATCCAGTGCGGTCCCTTCTCTTCGCAAACCAATCGCTTCGAGATCAAAATAACACAGGAACCCAAGGGCAAGCTGGGAGAGACAGGGTAACAAAACACCAGGCAAGTGATGTAACTCGTCGCTTTGTTATGCAACCCCAACCCAACGATGGAATCTAATCTCTGAACTGCTCGCCAACCCAAAAGCCAAGAACCCTCAACTTGACATACGTATAGTAGTTGGAGTAAGTACTATTAATTAGCGAGACACTTGCATTTATGTGTCGCTTCCATGCCATCGTTGATCGGACTAGCATTGCGCTGTTGCCTTATCGCGGTTTCCCCTGTTTTCCCCTGTTTTCCCACTGTAATAGCCGTTTCACCGTGCTACTCAAGTAACCCTTCCAATCCCACAGTTTTACCCAAATACATCCTCTACTTTTTGACATTCCATCATTTAACATGCGTGTGCAATGTGTCCAGTGGCAAGTCCATATTGAATTATTCCTCTCCGGACATAGAGTCCGAAGTCGTCCAATATTTCGGATGCTTCGCGAGCCTACGTATGTTCAGAAATAATTTCCAGTCGCCCAGGCTACATACGGCCGCGTCCCCCGTGCTTTGCATTTAGCGACGGTCATACACCTAACCAAAGTCCCGGAGAGCCAATAAGACTAGAGCGGTACCCGCCATCTACTATAATCACTATGATCACTATGATCACTACGGTTTACGACTGGTACCACCTAGATAGTTACTTTTTTTTTTTTTTTTTTTTTTTTTTCTTCGTTTTTTTTTTTTTCCCCCCCACTTTTTACAAAT
>Ga0247782_1000656_pt1 | contig 11680 bp, 3 predicted proteins | sample UWRJL019104C5_FD_179928 | JGI IMG/M metagenome (GOLD analysis project Ga0247782, IMG submission 179928) | Plant litter microbial communities from Arlington Agricultural Research Station in Wisconsin, United States - UWRJ-L019-104C-5 | ecosystem: Environmental > Terrestrial > Plant litter >...
TTAAAATTATATAAATAATAGCTTTTATAGCTATTAAAAATTAAAAGTTAATATATACTTTTTATATAACTACTTATATATTAATTAAAATATTAAACTTAATTAATATTTTATTTATTTATTATTTAGCTATTTTTTATAATTATAGTAACTTAATTATTAAGCAATATAATGCTTTTATATTAAAATAATAAAATAATATAGCTATATAATAAAACAGCTTAAATAATTATAACTTATTTATATTTACTTTATTATATTACTTTTAAGTTTTTTATATAATTAAATATAGTTATAACTATTTTAAATAAAATTTTGCTTATAATAAATCTTGTTTTATTAAAGTTATATATATATATTCTTTTTAAACTTTATATTTTACTATTATATTTTATATAATAGCAAACTATTTATAATATTTAAATAAAATTTTATATAAAACGCGCCAATAATTAATTTAGTAATTAAATGTTACGGATGCAAAAAACGCAGTGGGTGTAAAGACCAACTATACCCTATATTTAAGGAAAGATCTAAAGCTAAAAAACAAGAATTTAAGACAAGGCTTTGCAGCCAAACTATATAGACATATTACTCTTACATTCTGCTAGCAGAATAATGGGTATTTTTTAAAGCAGTGGCTACAATTGCCATTGTGTGATTGTCATTATGCAAATGCCTTCATTAAAATAAGGCTGCCATTAAGGCTTATTAAAGGTTACTAATAGGCAAGGCTAGGCCGACTAGCAGGCTAAGGCTGTCATATTAAAACGCGTTATAAAGGCTAATTGTTATTATATAAAAGTAAAAGTTTAGTTTTTGCTAACGCATCTTTTATTATATAACTTTAATAATTAGTTAGCTATATTTTTAACACTACTATGTTTAAATAAAAACAATTGCATAATAAATATAAGTATATATTATATAATAGCTTGCTTTTAATTTTAATAAGTTTTTAATTATTAATAAACCTATTAAATATTATTATATAATTATATTTTTAGTTAAAAACGGTTATATATAATACATTATAGATTTTAGCTGCGCGTTAAATATTTAGTTTTAAGTTTATATAAAGCGCTTAATGCGCAAAAATAATATTAAACTTTTTTTAGTGGCCTACTATAGTAAGTAGTAAAAATATAATAAATTAAAAGGTATACGTACAACTATTAAAAAAGTGGCAAATATAGCCGTAGAGTATATTATTAAACTTAATTAATTTTTTTTTTTTTATATTATTAAGTTATTTTTATAAGTATAATAATATCACTATTATATATTATAGTGCTTTTATATGAAAATAATAAATAAGACTGCTTTATAAAACTAATATATAATAAAATAACTTAAATAATTATAGCTTATTTATAAGTAAATATAGTTATATTTTTTTTAAATAAAACTTTGCTTATAATAAATATAATTTTATTAAATATATATATATATATATATATATATATATATATTTAAATTTTAAATTTTATTATTATATTTTATATAAGCAAACTATTTATAATATTTAAATAAATTTTTATATAAATCGCGATAATATTTAATTTAATAATTAAAATAAATTATAAAAAATTATTATATTATATAAAAGTGAAAATTAGTTTTTATTAATATATTTATTAATATATATCTTTAATCATTAGTTAGTTATGTTTTTAATACTATTATGCTTTACAAAAATATTTTTATAATAAAATTAAATATATATTATATAATAGCTTAGTTATTATTTAAATTTAATAAGTTTTTAATTATTAATAAACTTATTAATTATTTTTTTATAACTATGTTTTTAATTAAAAAAGGTTTTATATAATATATTATAAAATTTTAACTATATATTAAATACTTAGTTTTAGGTTTATATAAAGCGCTTAAAGCGCAAAAAATAATATTATCTTATTTTAAAAGGCCTTTTATAATAGGTAATAAAAATATAGTAGATTTAAAGTTATTTAACAAAGGTAAAAAAATGTTAAATATACCTAGGTGTTAAATATAATCGTAGAATATTTTAGTACTAATAATATAATAATTTATAACTTGTTTAATATTAAAGTAATTAAAATTAATAAATTGAAATTGATTTTTTATTTTATTAAAAGCTAAAAGTTATATTTATATTATTATATAATTAAAGTTAATAAAGTTATAAATTTATATATATACTCCTTTTATATATATTTTTTAAAATTTTTCGGCTTATTTAATACTTTAATAACTTGCTAAATAAAAATGCTATAAAAATAAAAAATTATTTTTACACTTTTTATTTTATTATAAATCATTTAAAATTGTTTATATTATTATAAAATTAGTATTAGCCAAGTTATAAAGTTGCGCACAAACGTTTTTTTTATAAAAAAAAGTGTGCAATTAATCTAGGTGTATAATTAACCTATATAATATATTAATAGAAAAAGACGTTTAATTTATTTAACTAATTTATTTTAATAATTATTTAATTATATTAAATATTTTAAATTCACTAAATAAATATATTTAATTAGTTATTTATTTATTAAGTTAACGTATCCTACGGCTATATTTATCACCCGGCTATATTTGCTACTTTTTCTTACTTGTGTACGCATAATTTTTAATCTACTATATCTTTACTACTTGCTATAGTAGGCGTATAAAAATTTTTATTTTTATTTTTGCGCTTTAAGCGCTTTATATAAACTTAAAACTAAGCATTTAACGCCTAGCTAAAATTTATAATATACTATATATAACCTTTTCTAACTAAAAACATAGTTATATAATAATATTTAATAGGTCTACTAATAATTAAAAACTTACTAAATTTAAAAGCAAGCTATTATATAATATCTACTTAACTTTATTGTGCAATTATTTTTACTTAGGCATAGTAATATTAAAAATATAGCAAACTAATTGCTAAATTTATATAATAAAAGACTTTTACTTTTATAATATAATAACCAGCCTTTATAACGCGTTTTAATTGCTAAATTAATTACTAGCACGTTTTATATAAAGTTTGTTTAAATATTATAAATAGTTTATTTTTACAAAATAATAACTAGCTTTTATAATATATTTTAATTGTTAAATTAATTATTAGCGTGTTTTATATAAAAATTTAATTAAATATTATAAATTGGTTGCTTTTATATAATAATACTTAGCTTTTATAATATAGTTTAATTATTAAATTAATTTTTAGCACGTTTTATATAAAATTTTATTTAAATATTATAAATAGTTTGTTTTATATAATAAATCTTTATTTAATAGCTTGCTTTTATTTTAATAATTTATTATAGCAACAACTAACCTAGTTAATATTATTATATAAAAAAAACTAAAATTATAAAATAAAAAATTATTTTATTTATAAGATATAAAAAAGTTATAAGCTATTAAAGCAGCTATTATATAAAAATTTGCAAAAAAGCATATAAGTAATAATTATATAAAAAAGTAAAAAACTTATATGCAACACTATAAAATATATAGCAAGCCTAGCTATAATGCGCAAACATATTAAAATAAAAAAAATATTTAGCAAATTAAAATTTAAATATTTTAAATTAATATCTTATTATACTATTAAGTTATAAAACATTGTTTATATAAAGGTGAGAAAAAGTAGCAAATATAGCTGGGTAGCAAATATAGCCGTGGGATATATTAATTTATAATTAATTATTAATAATATAGTTATTTGCTTTAATATTATATAGCATATTAATTTTATTTTAAACTTATTTATTTTTATTTATTTTAAAAAATTTAGTTAAACTATTAAAAAAACTATTTATAATTTTTTAAATTTATTAATTTAAATCTAATAGTTATACAAGGCTTTTAATTGCAGCAGATGGTTTTGGCTAAAGTGGCCCGTGAGGTCCTGGCCCGTGAGGTTGGGCGGGTAATCTTACGCAATATATTGGTGAGCATTCTCTGCTATCCTCTTGACTGCTCTGGGCCAGATCTCTACGCACATTATGTGACTCCATATCTTCTTTACTAGCATATGCTTAATTTTGGGTTAAGCCCCTCTCTTGGCTTCACTTTTATTTTGCACTTGGTTTCTTAAATCTTGGGGTACTGCCTCAGGGCGTTGACCTGGCTTTTTTTGTTATGAGGGGTAATTTAAGTTGGACTCCAACAGTGGCCCGATATTGGCTTTGCTAATTTCTACAGTCTTGAGTTATTATCCTCCTTTTCTGGGTTGACTCAGAACATTAGGTTTTGCTTACAAGACGGAACGAAGCCAATGCCGGGCGGAGCCAAGTACCCATAATTAGCACGAACACCAATTTTTGTTCTTCTCTAGCTCTTCGATCTGCAGTCTATATCCAAAATGAAGCCCATTACGACGGTGATGGCAGTCACAGCCTGTGTTTTTGTCCCACTTCAGGTATTTGCCCAGGCCATCGGAACGATCACAAATGCATCTCAGGATGGCGATCTCAATGGTTCCAATTTCACATACCCATGGCCTGTGAAGTTGTTTCAGTTCTCGTCGCAGCTGCAAGATGTTGAGATGGCGTTCATGGATGTCCACCCAGCCGATGAACCTAATGGAAGGGTGGCCGTATGCTTACACGGTAAGAACTTCTGTGCACCGACATGGGAGTCCACTGCACGCATCCTCGCCGAGCAGGGATACCGAGTTATTTTGATCGATCAGATCGGCTTCTGCAAGTCCACGAAACCCAAGTCTTACCAATATACACTACAACAGCTCTCGTACAACACGAACAGTCTCCTGCACGCGCTGGGTATCGCGAACATTACCTTGATCGGACATTCACTTGGTGGCATGACGAGCATCCGCTACGGCCTGCTGTACCCCGAGACGATCGACGAACTCGTGCTTGTCAATCCAATCGGACTGGAAGACTGGAAAGCCCTCGGTGTGCCGTACCGGGATATCGAGACGCTGTACGCCGCTGAGGCCGTGAGCAATTACACGACGATCCGCGCGTATCAACAAGCCACCTACTACGTGAATACATGGGACGCATCTTACGACGTGTGGGTCAACATGCTTGCCAATATCTACGCCGGGACTGAAGCTCCCGCGTTCGCGTTGGACCAGGCGCTCACTACGGACATGGCACTCAGCGCTCCCGTCGTCTATGAGTTCGGGTCGCTCAAACCGCGCACGCTGCTGATGATCGGGGACCGGGATAATACTGCGTTGGGGAAGCAATGGAGCCCGCCCGAGATACAGGCAAAGCTGGGCCACTATGATGTGTTAGGGAAGCAGGCAGCGGCGGCGATGCCAAACGCGGATCTCATCGAATTTCCAGATTTGGGACATGCCCCGCAAATACAGGATCCTCACGGTTTCCATGGGAAGTTGTTGGGGTGGTTATCAACGTGAGTCTGCAGTGGTATCAATAAACGATGGCTTCGCACGTTGCAGAACAGTAGCATGCATTGATCTAGTAAACCAAGTATTACTACGTTACTGGTTAGATACTACCAAGGAAGTAGGTAGCGCTAGATTCCGTGTGAACGATCGGCCTCGCAGTGTGTTCAATTACATGTAATCATGATTTCTGTGCATGATAGACAACAGGTCATCAAGGACTGGGTACTGATTTTCTCCGCCTCTATTGTTATAGAAGTAGAATCTGTAAACTAGTTATAATATCTTAAAAAGGTAAGTGTATCTTCACAGCAAGCGCTACAAGTTGGAAGCATTATATGGAAAACACCTTCTTAAATGCTCCTTGTAGATATAGGGCTGTATAACAAGTCAAATCAATTCATCTAATAATATTTCTGAGCTTACCAAGATATAGCGACAGTTAGGAGCGAATATACCGTGTGCTCCCTCATCGGAATATTTGCAGGATCTATAAGCATATTGCTAATCAGTTAATAATGAAGACCCACGTCATCAAAGCCTTGCTAAATAAAGTCCAGGATCGTCAAGCAGGCACAAACCCTTTTCGGCACCAGAGAAATACCGCGTTAAGTGAAGGAGGAGAGGTGTTTCTAAACATTGCAAATGCGTCAGTTACTGCCAACAATGAACACAATGTCAAGGTAAGCAACTTACCATAGAAAGCAATCGCAAGCTTTTCGATACAGACAGCACAGCAAGAATTAGTAGTATGAGTGCGGCTTGGATCTCCCTTATCGTAGTGCGCATGGACGCGGGCCCTGCACCAAGACTTGTGCTAATATCAGCAGGAAGTGAGTAATTTCGAGATTCGAAACCTTACATTGTGGACCGGGCTTCAGGTTTTGTTATGGAAGATTAGAAAATAAAAGGACGCCGCCGCTTGAGCAGCTGAGGAGTTTGAGGTCAATATTTACTGATTGTGCAACTGCCCCGTTCTTTCCAAGTCGACAACAGCAGCCAAAAGGGTGTCTATAACGGAAGATCGTTCACCAACGGATCCTTCGAGTTTGTTCGTCGCAATCTCTTTTTAGATCTTTCATCGCAGCCATCCTCAGCACCAGTACCGCCCGCCTCGACGCAGGCTAGACGGCGCTTTGGCGCTTCCGGAGACATCTTTAGGTCTTTGCATGAAGGAGGCAGTAGAGCCCACGTGTCCTTGAGCACGACGGCTGGCATGTGCTTGTTGCCGGGATCACCATATGTGTAATAAGGTTGCGGTACGAGGTTCAGAACCATCTTGATATTCTCTTCTCTCGGCGACGGGCCTGGTGGCGCACTCCTGGTAGTCACCCCTGACTCGGCCACCGACCTATTCACGACTCAGGAAGTGACAGGAGTGGCTGCGACTCTTTAACTGTGGTGCCGAAGGAGCTCCGAACGACGTCAATGCTCCGGACTGCGCCATTTACAGATATGCTGGGTTTGAAGAACTATCCTCAGCCATGATGAGTTGTCCATCCTTTATGCCTCTATTTGCAGGTTGTATAGAGTCGGCCTCGTGCGTTTGAGCTAGTACAAACCTGACCAGATCGCTAGGGGCTTTCGGTGGAAACAAAAGTCTCGCAATATCGGCGTGTAGGGTATTCTGTTCAAGCGCTATGACAACCGGAGCGATCTGGGGTCCGTGGGGGCCAGAAACCCACACGATAACCTGCGTTCTACAGGAGGAGAATTGGAGGTCGCCGTCTTGTACGGTACCCTCAAATAGGCCGGTCGTTAGCTCTACGCTGTGCGATTTACTCAGTGGCTCCATTTCGGATTGAGCGCCAAAGTACAAGACCATTATCCGGCTCTTGGAACCGAATCCGCGCAGTGAGAATATGGCAAGTGGAAGGGGTGGAGGGAAAGAGCATGCGCGAATTGAGACCTGTGAATGACGGACCTGATAGATGTCTATTGGTGTAGCCGTTTCTTCGTCCGGCCGAGCCATAAGAGTCGTCAAACTGTGGACGACGGGGCCCCTAATGTTTTTGATAAGTAAAGTTCTGTTATCTTGCCGAATCAGGTATTTCCCATCCCGACTCGAGATATAGCTGTAGGATTCCATCGACTGGAGAAATATGCGTTTCTCTGGATTATCATCGTGCAGATCAGCACTTTCTCTACGTTGAAAAGTTGCACTCGACACAACTATACATCGTCTTGACCCTGAGCGGTGCTGTTGTTCTTCATAAAGTAAACGGTATGTAGGACAACGAGGAGGCTGAGGTCGTACCCGATAGGGGCCGGAAAGGGAAGAGTCCATTGGAATATGGGCTTCTGTATTTATTTTATCCATACATACGCCCCTCTTCATCTCATGGCGTTGATGACTTGCGCCGTTACCACTGTCGGGACAAGAGGTATTCCAAAATCGTGAGGTTTGGATGGAATATCGGAACTGATGCTCCCTACTTCATATATTTCTCTCCATTATTTGCAAAGTGCTTGATAGAACTTTGACCGCACTACTTTAGACCAGAATTCTTCGAAAGTCCTCTTCCCAGGTTCCAAGTCAACGCTCGAAAGTCATAAAGGGAACAGACTGGACATCTCATTGGGGAAGCGCAATCCAACTGATTACCTTGAGGGCCAAATGCTCAACACACCTAGGAAACTGCCACAAAGGCTCTCCTTCGAGATCGACATCAGGAGTTTTGAAGCAGAGTCCGGGTCCCTGAAGGATCTGAAGGCCAATGAATAGATGCTCAACGCAACCTATAATACGATATAACCTATAACGAGTCATTTTGTAGATTTATCCAGGTTTCTAGAACGATCTAGGGAAAATCTCGTGTAATCTCTCAATTAATGGTCTTCAGATTGTACATACTGAAATAAAATGTCAGCAATACTATAGGACTCTAGGTGGTTCTCTAGAAGCGACAGGTCTGGCATTCAGGACTACGAAGGTTGAATACGTACCGGTAGACTTCCAAAACTCACTCTAGGTAAAAGCTGTGATATTGATCCAGATAATAAAATGAGGATTTAGACTTAATGTCAAAACCCAGTCATTAATTATGCAGTTCTGAAAAATACTGATGCAATTTACTTTACTAGTCAAAAACAGTATTTACGGCTCCTCGGGACGGGTTATCTAGATTATCGGTTGCCATATTCAGATACTATTCAAACTGTTATAGAAGCTGCTGGACGCCATCTTTCTAAGTGAGAAGATAATGAGCCTTCAACCAGCCCATAGCCGAAGTGTGATTGCTCAATATATCTTGCAAAAGACCAAGGGCGCCGTTAGATCTCGGCTTAGCCATTGTTTGCGACAATTCTAAGTTAGGTAAACCGGCTTGAAGAATGTGGTGGGCCCAGTCCTGAAGCGAGTATCCAATGAAAGCATTAGACTTTCTGATAGGAGCTGGATCAGCTCTCAATCTCATATCTCCTGACAAGGGCCGAGTGGGAAGCCGGCAATGGAGATATTGGAAGCACTCCATGGCCAACTAGCCTTGCGTTTCATTCTCGAAACACTTGAAATATCCAAATACCGCGTCTTTCTCTGAAATATCGGCCAAAGGCGTTTTCAAGAACTCAGCTATAGACTAGTAAATAAGACGGAGCTTGTTGTCCGCAGGTTCAACCAAACTCCCGCAAACCAAAACGGCGGCTTCTGGGAAGTCCTGCAAGTTATCTTTAAATGTAGAATCAGGCACTGTGAAGTCGTGCTAGTCCCGTGGCGGATTACAATGCCAGATGATGCCCATTATTAGACTGGTTGGTATAGTTGGTGGTGTGAGGAAGGTGTCATGCATGGGACGGATGTTGGACAACTAAGCAAGGTCTTATTAATAGCATACCTTTATCATTTTTATTAATTATATATAATCTAACCGCACATATAACATTTATATATATATATTATTATAGTTAAATCATTTTTTAAAAATTTGTTTTCTTTTAAGTTTAAAAATTCTTTTATATAATTAATATACTATGTTTTATAGCTATATTAACAGCTTAAAAATATATATTAAAACGTTTATATATAACTTATAACGTAGGTAAAAAAATTAAAAAATAAATTTAAATAATATATTTTATTTAATTTTATAAAAAATTATATAGTCTATGTTGTTTATATTAATTAAATATAACATAAACTTATAAAATTTTTTTATGTATATTAACGTATCCTATAGCTATATTTAACACCTAGCTATATTTAACACTTTTTTTCTTATATAAAAAACGTTCTTGCGCAGCTTTATAACTTAGCTAATATTAATGCTATAATAATATAAATAACTAGCACTAATTAATTTATAATTAAATAATAAGTTTAAATATAATTTTTTTTTATTTAAATTATTTTTATTTAGCAAGTATAATAATTTTTACTGTTTAAAACAGTTTAAATAGCTATAGTTTGCTATTGCTAAAAGTAAATAAATAAAAAAGGCTTATGTTTTAATTAATTATTAAAAAGTTTTTTTTATATACTTAGTAATTTTAGTTATATGCTAACGTATCCTACGGCCATATTTGCCACCCGGCCATACTTGCCACTTTTTTTCCCATACAAAAAACGTCCGTGCGCAACAATATAACTTGGCCAATACTAATGCTATAATAATATAAATAGTACTAGTTAATTTCTAACTGAATAACGAGTTTAAATATGATTTTTTTATATTTATAGCATTTTTATTTAGCAAGTTATTAAGCAATATGCTAAGCAGGGATTATATAATTTTTAGCAAGGATTATATTATAGTATAAATACTATAGTACTATATAACTGCTTAAATATTAAAGTAATTCAAATATAAAAAATACCACTAGATTCCTTATTTTAATAGAAATTTAATGGTTATATTTTTATTATTGTACGACTAAAATTGATAGAGCTATAAATTTACGCACGGACCTTTTTGCCAAGATATTTTTAATAATCCTTGTTTATTTACTACCTTAATAACCTACTAAATAAAAATACTATAAATATAAAAAAAATCACATTTGAACTCGTTATTTAGTTAGGAATCGACTAGTACTATTTATATTATTGTAGCATTAGTATTGGCCAAGTTATATTGTTGCGCACGGACGTTTTTTGTATGGGAAAAAAAGTGGCAAGTATGGCCGGGTGGCAAATATAGCCGTGGGATACGTTAAGTATATGCTTAAGTTAATTATTAAAAATAAAAAAAGTAATTATAGCTAGCTAAATATATAAAAAAATATATACTTAATTTGTTTTTTTTAATAAATATTTTTTAGTGCTTTTATAAGCATAGTTTTTTAAATTATAATAGTAAGCTTATAATTTTAAAAATATAAATTATTATAAGTAATTTATTAATTTTGTTTTATTAAGCTATAATTATATAATATTTTTTTAGCTATAGCATATTTTTTAGTTTAGCTATTATTACTTTTTATTAAGCTTGTTTTAATTATGTTTTTAAGCCTTTTAATAAGTTTTTATATATTAGTTTATAATACTATTTTTTTTTTTAAATTATTGCTTTTAATAATTTTTAAGTAAGTTTTAATTTGTTTTTAATTATGTTTTTTTATTATATTATTAAAATATTTTATTATTTTAGTTTTTTTTTTAAAGCTAGTTAATATAAATTTTTAGCTTTTATAGTTTTTGCTAATAGTAATAAGGTTATGCTTTGCTTTTAGTATTTTAAATAATTGCTTAAATATATTATTTTTAAAAAAAAATTTTATTATAAAAAATAATATATTCTATAGGTTAATTGCACACCTAGGTTAATTATACACTTTTTTTAACCTTTATATAAATAATCTTTTATAACTTAATTGTATAACAAGAAATTATTTAAAACTATTTAAAATTTAATTTATTAAACGTTTTTTGCTTATTTTAATATATTTGCGTATTATAGCTAGGCTTGCTGTATATTTTATAGCATTGCGCGCAAGTTTTTTGCCTTCTTATATAATTACTACTTGTACGCTTTTTTGCTATTTTTTGCATAGCAGCTGCTTTAGCAGCTTGTAACTTTTTTATATTTTATATATAAAGTAATTCTTTATTTTATAATTTTATTTTTTTTGTATAGCAACGTTAACTAAGTTAGTAGTTTGCTATATAAAAAGTTATAACTTTTATTTTTAATAAAGCTAAATAATATATAATACTTGTTATACTATATATAATTTGCTATATATTTTTAATAATATATGTTAGCAAGCTATTTTAATATTATATAATAAAATATTTAATAAATATAAACTAAAATATTATATTTTATATATTATTTAAAGTAATAAATTGCTAAAGTAAAAGTAAGCTATTAA